>JAAUYH010007517.1_pt1 | contig 18902 bp, 15 predicted proteins | sample 7278061 | NCBI WGS metagenome assembly JAAUYH01 (sample SAMN14350203, study PRJNA611818) | marine sediment metagenome | isolation source: surface marine sediment (0.6m) | place: French Polynesia: Moorea | collected 2018-08 | reverse complement strand
TGAATAGATAACTGAGCTATTAGACTATTGAGCTCGTTAAAATGTTTGTCCCGGTCTGCCTAGTTGGACAAGCAATTTTTCTACAGATTGTTCATATCTAACTTTATATGCGGTCTCTATAAAGTTCCACAGCTCATGAACAGTCTAATAGCGTCAATACAAATAAATACGGGGCTAATTTGTAGTGCTGTACTCAGTAACAAGGTCAAATTTGCTTTCGATACGGCGCTCTTCGTTTTCGATTCGAATATAGTCTCTGGATTGCTGTTGATAGGTTTCTTTTCTAAACCCAGTAGTATTGTGCCATGGCGTGTTAGCTATGCTCCAGCTTTGCGACAACGATAAGGGAAATCAGCAACTCCTTGAAGACGTTTGATAGTGATTTTTACTACTTGCTATCTTCACTTGCCATGTTTTGCAGTTAATCTACGCAAAAAATGTTGATGTGTGGAGATAATTGTTGTTTGTAAGGAATGAAATGCGAAGGAGAGTGCTCAAGCCGAACCAATAGTTGTAGAAACAGAAGCAGAAGCAAAGTAGTTGCAAAGGTAGTAGTAGAGGCTGGAAAACAACTGCAAAAGCAAAGATTGTAGAAGAAAAAATTGTAGAAACACCCACAGTAAATGCATGATACCAACTAGTATGAGTTGCAGCGACAACAAATCTCGGAGTTGAGGCAGTGGTGTGTTGGGTCAGTTGCTAGTTGTCAGTTGTTGCTCCCTGTAATATTTTAGCTTGCCCATCTTCTTGTCCTTGAATTAGTAAAAAAATAGTCATTGATTGAAGAATTCGTAGTCACAATAATCAGGAAATAATAACATGATGTATGAATGATTGAAGATTTGCTGTTTATTCATTCAACAACAGTAATCAGTTAAGGTAGTACAGGCACAAGTGAAGTACTGCAGTTGGAGATGCCGTTTATCGGATCAATACCAGGGCCAATCTGGTTCAGCAACGCGTCAGGTCCTACTGAATAGAAATTTAGCAAAAATTAACTTTTTTCGGATTTTTAACAGTAAATCATTGATAAACGGATACGGGTGGATTGATTTTTGAATTAAACTGATAAAATGTGGATCGGATCTAGCATAGTAAGGTACTGAACTGGATTGGGACCACGAAATTTCTCCACTACTATCATCTTTGTCTCCTAGGCCTTTGCTTGCAATCGACAACTCTTGAAAACTAGAGATGTCGCCCTCACCGTGGTAGAAATGGTATTATCTGGTAACGAACCTCGGTTTGAAGTAGTCCCATTCTAATGATTCAACGCAGTCTCCAAACTACGGTCCCGGCACTACAACCGGTATTGTGTGATTAGTTATTCCTATACTCTGCGTTCTGCCGGCTGTATCGTATGCAGGTATGCAAAAATCGGTAGTTGTCCATTAGACAAAGCACTGTACAGTTTTAAAAAGTTCAGGGTGGTAATTTGATATTAGGGTGACTCACGAAAAGCCACAATAATCGTACCAACACAATTACTTTTCACAAACAATTACCACTGGCGGCACGAAACAAGTGGCACGAGCAGCAGCACTTGCGGTTTGTCTGGATATTCGGCCACTGTCGTTTTGTGATGATCTTCTTGGAATGGGACATTTTGCTCAAAGTATTTTTTCAAATGGGACAAACGGTCCCAGAAAATGAAAAAAGACCCAAATTTTATCTTTCTGGTAGCCATCCATTCAGCATTGATGCACAAGTACGAGACGGGAATAGATTTTTTTCACTCTCGGCCTCACGATTGTGACAGACAGTGCTGCTGTTATGGCAAGAGTAGCAGATGCTTCAGTTTCAAAAGATTTAGATTTTCCTGACGAAACATGGATGGGGTGCTTGGCCCATTTAATGAATAACGTGGTGAAATCAGTTATTGCCAACTACTGCACATCTGAAATACTGCTAGTGGCCTTGAATGATTTCCGTTCGATGAAGAGAATTATTGAAGACTCTACCCGTTCCGAAAGGAATATTTTGCTGCCAAATGGTCGTCGTCTTATCCAAAATCGAAACCCCGTTTTGAAACTTATTAATAGATCTCGGAGAATTTTTTGAAAGCTGCCTCTCATACTTTATGAAATGTTTGACTAACGCATAGGTGGGAATGAGTGTGCAGCGTGCACAAGTCTCAAAAAGATACCCAATATCCACGGAACCATTACGGGAAACCCGGGTATTGAAGCCATCTTTGATGGCCTCGGAATTGTTGCTGATTGTATCGAACACTTTGAAACACCTCTTCGTCCGACACTTCACGTGGCTCTGCCGCATATTTATCAAATGAATGCGAAATTAGAGAACATGACCGAGGGCAAGCCAGTATGGCGCGGGGAAAATCAAGCGCTTGCACATCCATCAATTTATTCACAGCAATTATGTGGTGTTGTACGCGATAAAACTCATACAAAATGCCTGGGACCATCCATTCTTGCTTGTTGTATGCTACTTAAATCCATTGCTTCGCGGAATGGAATTAATCGGCGGTTCAATAACGCTTGCAGATCATCGGTCTAAAGCCGAAGAATGTGCAAGAGAATTAGAGGGAAATCGAAAAGAACGTGCTGTTCGTTTCAAAGCAAATGACGAATCCATTCCCATGCATTATTCAGAAGATGCCATCATAAGTGAGCAAGAGAAATATGATACTTTTCTCAAAGGGGCCCATCGCGTGATCTATTGTCAAAGAACATCGGGGATAAGAAACGACCGTTCGACCAAATCGAATGCGATGATTCATTATCAAAGGAAACACAAACTCTTGATGAAGTTTCTAAGTACAACATGTTACCGTTCGACCATATTTTTCAAAAGCGTAAGAAATTTCTCGGCGACAATTTTTCGGTTATCAAATTCTGGTACGAGGGCAAGAATCAATTTCCAGATATTTACGACGTTTGTATTCAAGTTTTAGCGACACTTGTTCCATCATCGTCGATTGAACGTGTGTTTTCGGCACTAAAATTAATTGTGGATGACAACAGGTCTCGCTTATCTCCGTAGATTGAGAAAGACATGTTAGTAGTTCGTTCATTATGTAGCCAAAATACCATATTTCTAATTTCATGTTATAGTTCACTACAATTAAACGGACTATTTATGACGGTCCCTATCTCTCCAGTAATATTGGATCCCCTTCTAGTGCTATAAGAAGGGAAAAGATCATATTTTCCCAGAAAAACAATGGAAGTAAGGTCAAATCCGAACAAAAAAGACAATACTACCTTCGTTCACGAACTCCACTTCGACCGAGCCGCCGAAAGACTTTTTTTGGGAGGCGACCCCAGGCAGCGCAAGAAACAGCGCTCATTGTAATTTCGAAAATCCAATGGGACCATTCAGCGCACCCAACATAAGCATCACATTCACCGATTGCTGCCTAGCTTGACCCGATGCCAGTTATGCAACGTGAACAACTCAAATGATCTTGGAAGTCAAAAGACAAACGTTTTCTGTCACGCATGCATCGTACCTCTCTGTAGAGAATCTCGCAGCCTATTCACTACATCTTCCTGGGACGAGTGGCATACTGTCTCCAATTTAATGCATCGTGTCCATGTCGCACCTGTCCGCGAGAGAAGTATCGTGGCTTGAAGAAAAGTCAATGCAGAAGCGGCAACGGTTCTAGGCGCAAGTTGGAAGTAAATGAGTCGGTTCGTTTTGTTTTGCATAATGATACCGCGCGATATAGCTTGTTTGTTCGAATAAACGGGATTTGTAAGCTTGAACATCTTTTGCAATGGTCCCATCTGTACCTTTAGTACGAAAATGCAGCGCTAGAGTTTCAAATTTCTCCGAAAATGTTCGTTTCGCCGTTGTCACCGTGCAACTGCGAATTCCGACTTTTGGAAAACATTTGCTCAGTTAGCGTTTTGTTCTAACGATTACGTTACCAATCACTACTATTATACTGTACAGCAGCATATTCAGACCGAAGAGACCTAACGTAAAGATTTAACGCCCTCCCAACCGAGTGGATCTTGTGTGGTTGACTAGCCTTGGGCTTCTACAGTTGTTTCTATTAAGGATACGCTTTGATAGATGCGTGGGAGGTGTGTCCAGAGCACTATTGATGGTTTGTGCACAACTAGTGACTCTATCGAGGTCATTCCAAAGGACGTCTACTATAGGTTTGTGACTCGTTGTTCACTCTTCTAGGGCATTGTGGTGGATATTATTCGCGTTTAGCCTGAAGGCGGTTTGTAAGTACGCCTTTTACTCTGCCTTAGGCCCTGTGTTAACTATCGCTACCTCATAGCAGGCAAACCCCACTCGACTTCTCAATTAGGACGGTGCGACGCGTGGACCGCTCTCCCAACCTTTGTTTCAATGAGTTGGTACCAGTTGGTGGTTTCTGTGTTGTTGTTTGCCTAAAAGCTTATTTTGCGCTACAAACAAGAATTTCTGCACCAGCCAACAAGCAAATGTGCAGTACTGGCTGTTGATATAGCCACATAACCGCCAGAAATCTGCCTTGAAGTTTTAAACTCAGAACAGGAGGCCATTGAAGAGCTTGAATTTTACGTGAGTGACCCTGATTTCGTCTTATCAGACGAAATGGCTAATAATAAGCAGCCTTTCTTTCGTTTATGGCAATTCGAATATTAATAAGTAAATTAGAAATGCAACTTGCTGTGAACTTCAAACCCCATCTGCCTATTTTGGTTCGTGCGTGGGGAAGGAATTAACGCACTGTGTGCGCACTGAACTCAGGCAAATTGCTATCAACTTTCTGCTTCCGCCGCCGTGTCGTGGATCAAAAATACAAATATAATTGTCCTCTGCATACTTCTATTTCTTTTGCATCCAAAATTTTTATGTGTGCAAACTCGTCATCGACAAGGTGAAGATTCTCACCGACGTCGATGAAGAAGAAAGAGGACGCCGCAAAGAAAACAAGTATTTGAAAGAAACTGCACAGGCGCGAAACAAAGGCACTCTAGGACGTGTCGGTGCGCGTCCGGCTCCATTCCGATTGCCGATCAGCCAGCCCTAGCTCCCCAGTTTCTCTCTGACAGCGACCATAATACTGAAATCCTCTGACTATTTCATCAGCATCACATGGACACAACTTCAATGAAACTGACAACTCACCTTTCACTGAGCACATTTAAAACCTTCCTCGCCATTGAGACCAAGATATTTGTTCGCATACTTAATTCAAAATTGCCCGATTCAGCTGGACTTTATTTACGGGATGTGGTAGAAGGAGACACTACGCAAGTCAAGAACTAGCTGTCTGCTCTAATCTTTATTGTAATTACAGTTTCACGCACGAAATAATCGCCTTCGATATTCGCACAATAAAGCACTATTTCTTGACACTTGAAAATTCTTTGCATTCGGCGATGCATGGTCAAATTTTCAAAACGGTCGCTAGTGGCCAAATTGCTGATGTAACTGGAATCAATTATTGGAGCGATCTCCGCATGTAGCGTAGAGTCCAAACTAAGGAATTGCATCAATTTTTATTTGTTTCCGAACACCTGTTAACTCATAAGGAGTACTTAATTCACAGAATCCCTTCCAATTTGACTCTATACCGTCTGTCTCAATAGTTCGGTCAAAATCTGACACTAGTAACTCTGTGGTGCCGTTCTCGTGAGTCGGTCTCCGCATTAGCACGGCGTAGGTCCGCCAGCAACTATAATTACGTGATGGATTTGTGATGTGTCTTCAAGCGCTGCTCCTAACTTCACCCAATCTTTGGAGTAGGAACAAATAGCATTCCATAGGAAAGTCTTCTATGAGTTGTGGATATCAATTTGCGTTTCGCAAAGAAGGAGAATTTAGGCTTGAAATTGTACATTTCTTCCTCTACTCTTCACATCTATCGCCAAACTCTGTATGTATTCTGCCCTATCTCAAATCCCAGTCGAATATGGTCCTGGATTGGGGTGCGAGAGTGATATAAAAGTGAAATTCTGCCTACTTGGATTCGGAGGGCAGCGCGATTGCCGTAAAATTTTGAAGAGGCCATGGAACAGAATCAACCGGCTCCTTCTTTGGCTTCGGACGGAGAACAGGAAAACAAGCACCACGAACCGTAGATTCTATTTGAATGATACAATTTACTCTCTTCGATACGAACACGAACTTTAGAGGTATGATTCGTTCAGCAAGTACGCGTCGGTAGAGCGACACAAAAACGAATGAAGTTTCACTGCAAACCAGCTCAAGCGACAAAATTCATCGACAAAGGTTCAAATGAAGAACCTATTTAGCGGTGTGATAAGAATCAGTACTGCTCTAGACTACTCTGTTACGAAATTCGAAACATACATCATACAAATGAAAGTGAAGTTTTTCTTCATTTCTACGAGAGTTGTAATATTCCAAGCCGGCAAGAAAAATAGAAAAAACACACCGCAATGTGTCACAAGTCCTTATTCCAATGTTTTGAATTTATTGCTTTCAAAGGCCTAAATTTCGGTACGGTGAATGTAGTTGCTAAATATCCATCAAATTCTTCCCGTACTATCTTTTTGTCGCGTAATCAAGTAAAAATCAGAACTTTGCGCAAGATTGTTGCGCATCTACTAATAATACCGAAATTATTGCGAGAACTCAATATGTTCTAGATCTATGACAGCATCAACAAATTTCATGATCTCTGTACAGAGTTTACTCTGTCAAATTTCTATTCTGACACACGGACTCAGAGCGAATCAGTTTCCGTAGTAAATCGTCCATTCAATACAAGCAAACCTGGGCAATTGCCGGAATAGTACAATGTGTAATATAGGATATCACAGGATTAACTCATTATGAAAGTAATCAATATCAAAGCGAAGGGTAATATATCTGGTTCTAATTTTCGCAAGAGAATTCATAATTAATAATGATTGCTCCAATTTGAAAAATTAGAGAGCATATGGTAAGTTCCACACAGTTTGAACAAAATTTGTTTTTGAACTTCGAGTTCTTACTGAAGTAGAGACAGCAACATTTCCATCAGAAAAATTCGGGAATTTGTCATCGAAACCTATACAAGAAGCATAAAATATTCATTAAAGCGTGCGTTGGACCAACTCAAAAGTTACAGACTTTTGAATTTAAAATAAGACATACCACAGGAAATCAAGCATGAACGTATGCCATCGCGCCCTAAACATTAGGAGTAAATTACAACCGAGGAAAGAAGGTTCTCAAGTTTATGTGCCTAAGATTACGTTCGAAAGATTGCTACCTTTAATTGGTATGAATTTTTCTAGAAAATTTACGATGTATTATTCAGTCTGTTTGAGTCTAACGATATGCTAGAATAAATAATTCAATCAAGCCTTTCAGAAAATCCATGTATGTCTCGATTTGAAGGAAAGCGGTACTATGCGGACTTGTACGCTAAGTAATTCTCGTGTACGAATAAAACTGATGGTTGCTAAAATATTGTGGAACAAAAAAATCCCAGGGATGAATTCATTTATTTTCTTCATTAAGTTACCTCTCTTGCCAAGACCCCTCTAGTTGCAACAGTGTTCTGCATCTTTTCAGTCGGCCAAATCTTTTTTCAGATTCCGGTTCCATTACATGTAAAATCCACTAATTTTTTTAAATATTAAGATTCCAATTTCCACGTTTTCTTAGCTCAATTGTCACTCTTCTCAATATTACACTGTAATTCACTATTCCAGCTGAAATATCGTGGTTTGATGAAAAATTCGAAGCTCCTCTCTAAGTTTAATCACATTCCCTTCACGAGTACTGTCGAAAAGAGACATATTACAAACATTGATTCCCTCTTAAACAGTATACAACATTTATATTTACATGTATTTCGTTCTTTAACTTTTTCTAATTTTATTCTCCGCTGATTCTGTTTGTAATAGTTTCAAATCCATTTACGAAACGACCGTTTAATACCCATTCACAGAATAATTATTTTAATTTCTATTTGTATTGATTGATCCCCGATTATATGTACTGTGTATGATTTTTAAAATTGCAAAATAAACTTGAATTGAATTAGAACACTATATGAAGCTCGCTTAAATCGAAGACACGGTGTAATCTTTGGTTGCAAATTGATTACACTTTGTTATTTGATTCTTCATTTAATCTAGCTTCACTTATCCGCGTGTATCAATTTCTACGAATCTTGTAAGCTTTGATTGCAGAACTAAACTTGCGTCCCTAGCTCAAAAACATATAAAATGAAATTTGTAGAACCTTTCCATGCACGTGATACTATTCTTGCAGAAAACTTAAGTGGTGGATCCATTTCATAATCGATCTTAGAGTGCAGTATATCGCAAAAAATATTTGCTCTAAATTTTTTTTCACTTAGCTTGTATTGAACTTCAAGCGGCTATCGATTTCCAATTACCGGAAGCCTCCGTAATTCATGTTTCTAGGCTGATGTGGATTTAACGATTAGTCAATATAGCCTGCTGAGCCTGCACGAAAATAGTCTCATCTTCGTTTCTTGCGAAGGGCTGTTTGATTCATCTTACAGAGACAAAGATGGTGGCCGTCATAAATCTTAGATTAACTCGATTTCACTTAAAAAATCCGAGTACGCTAGATTATGTTCGGTTTAGTATTCTTCGACTAACGAAGGCGGTGTGTGAGTTGAAATACATTGTCACACCGTTCTGTGACTTGACTTGACTTTTTATCTTTCAATAAAAAAGAGAATTTCTATATACTAGGTGAAAACTATAATCTTAAAAATAAATTTCTGGTTTTTAATCAATGCAGTTGAATTTCTTCTGTGCCAATTAGTGGCAAAACCAACTCACAGTCGGTTCATGTAGAGATTCAGTGAGAAAGGCTGAAGAAGGAAGCACAACTACTTTGACAAACAAGGAACTAGAACTAGGAATCGTTCGATTATTCTAGGACAGCACGATAATAACTGCGGTGATTACTCCATCGCCCCCGTTCGGCTATGAATTGTATCTGTGAGCCTCGTTGGGCTCTTTCAATTACTGTTCTTGCATAGGAATTCAGCAAAAAGATTGAAGTTAAGCAAACTAAATGGAACCACAGAAACCGTGAAGCCTGTGTGACGATTACTGTAGGGGTGGGGGACGCTAGTGGTCAACTATTAGTTCTGTACAGGAAAAAGTCTGTATACAATTACATTATAGAATGAAGGTGGTGTACTTGTACAGTACCTTCATTATTTAGAAATAAGATGGGAACTGCATATACTTTTTCAGTCAAAACCAATACAGAATGGTTCCTTGATTCGTGGCGTGCCAGAATTGTAGGAAAAATTCGCAGAAATGACGAGCAAGTTTACATTTAGCGCAGTGCAAGTGATCAAAAAAGAATAAGAATGGGTATCAGGGCGTTGGCACAATTCGCGTGACACCATGACAACCCAAGTGAGGGTACGATTTTCCAAAACTCGTCCACGTCAAATGCTTCACTCACAGAGTGAGAGACGCTCTCCCCTTTCCATGAATTCCCGGGTCCAACCCGCGGTATGCGCCCTGACCAGGCACGACATGGCAATTTATATCGAGCGCGGTCTTTCGCTTATTGCTCGCATACAGTTTTTGCTTGCAAATCGCGGAAGATACGAATTCCAGTTCGTAAACACAGGTCGCCACCTCGCGAATCGCCATAACGAGATACACTTCAGTGAGCTGCGAAGCAATTCCATTCATCTGGGGCACATCATCGGAACAGACATATTTCACCAAAATCTGTCTCGGTTTGCCTGTGACATCACAGATCGTACCATTCCCATACAATTGAGTATAAGGCGCGTCATCCCTGGGCACATCGGTGGCATCGATTCGACGTGCACGGTCGAATCCACGGTCCAAAACGCCAAGTACGTATCGATCTGCCTTCTCACCTTCAGTTTTGGCCTCATGAAATTGCACCACTCGCAAGTCGTAGCAAAATTCGAACGACCACCAGCCTTCCTTACGCAAGAAACATTGCCCTTCGTAACGCTTCAGAATACCATCGATATCGTCGTACGCTTCAGGTCCAAGTAGATGAGTGGGTGGCAAGGATAACGGCGATGGTGCTGGTGGTACTAAACATTGCAATTTTTGGCCTTTCGCAGATACCATTCGAACGCTCGAGTATCCTTCCGGTAGTGGAGTGTCTGGAATGTAATCCGTTACAGAGCCTATCTCGGGCAAGTTCACTCGGTACGTCGGGCGTCCCAAATCTTTCTGGGTGATTTCACCTTGTACCACCGTCATGGCGCGGTTGCCAAGCACCGTGCTGAACAAGGTGGCAAGAATGAACCCAATACATCTCTGCACCGTGAGAAAATCCCGCGTTCTCTGCATGGGAATCCTCGATACTAGCATGATGCGGATGCGAGCAAGTGCAATACACAAAAGCTTGGTTTGGCCGTTGGAAGTACGAACAAATTGAAGCATTGGTTGTGCGTATACGTATACATACAGGTATACATTCCCTATCCTCTACAACCTCATATACTGTAATGTAATCTCGAGCCACAATTACACGTGTAAACCTTTAGCCTCGCAAAGATCAACCTTGCGTTCCACGAGCTCAAACTTGACGAACCGAACTTCACTAACACCGTCCGCGGCAGCGACAACCACAGTGTTTTGTAACATCACGATTCACCATGACAGCTTTTGTCTCATCATTTGCGGGAGCCTCCTTGCGACCTAGCACCTTCACATCGTCACTCACCGCACAAAGACGTCCAGCCCCACCACCGCACGCACGTCGCTCGATGGTACCCAAAATGATGCAATCTTCCGGACCCGCGAGTTACGACGGCGCACGAGCAGGGCCACCACCCGACCTTCCATCACTGCTCCTGCACAATCGTATCATCTACCTGGGGATGTCACTAGTTCCCGCGGTCACCGAGTTGATTATCGCCGAGTTCCTGTATCTGCAATACGAAGATGCGTCGAAGCCGGTATACATGTATTTGAACTCTACGGGGACATCATCGGCGGACGGGCAAAACGTCGGGTTCGAGACGGAAGCATTCGCGATCAGCGATACGATGAACTACGTAAAGATGCCGGTGCATACGATATGCGTGGGGCAGGCGTTCGGGATGGCGGCTATGCTGCTGACGAGCGGGGAGAAGGGACAACGCGCGGCGCTGCCCAATGCGACTATTATGTTGCACCAGCCGCGCGGCAGCGCGCAGGGGCAGGCGAGCGACATCGCCATCAAGGCGAAGGAGGTGCTGTACAACCGCAAGCAGGCGTTCGAGATCATCGCGGAGAAGTCGGGGCAGCCGTTCGAGAAAGTCGAGCGCGACGCGATGCGAACCAAGTACTTCTCGCCCGACGAGGCCGTCGAGTACGGCATTATTGATAAGGTGCTCAAGAGCGAGAAACAAATCAAGGAAAAGGTCCCCGAATTTATTCGTGCCCTTGACAATTAGATAAATTGGGTTTGTGTGGTGCGTCGTTGGTCCTGCTTTGCAATTGGTTGCTTTGCTTTCGAGAAGCGTTTGGAACGTTCTAGTTTTTCGATGGACCTGGGCGTGATTGTGACTGGAAGATGTGGAGCGAACGGTGCGGTGCGGTGTAGGCGATGAAACTTCATGTTCTCGACCATGAGTTCCCGTCTCTCACTCGCCCTCCCTCGCCGTGTTGCCCGCGACGTAGTGACAGGGTGAAATTGCGAACTATTGAGATAGTCATGAGTGTGTGTGTGCTGTTTTCGGTTCGTCGGTGTGCACGTGCGCATACGGCATTGCAGGTGGACAGGTGCAACCCAAAAGTTTGGACGCAGTTAAAAAATGATGCGAACGCAGATCAGGTAGATGGGGAGCAGCAGCAGCAGCAGTTAGGCGGACAGCAGAGGGGAAGAAGAGGCAACGGGAAGGTAGACGGAGAAGAAGATTGGGATGTACTGTACTGTACAGTACGTAAAACGCGACAAGGGAGATGCTCGAAACATAGGAAGAAGCTGAGCTAATAGGAAGTTGGGTGCAGGTAGAATGGAACTCAACGGAAACCCTCAAAAGTGAGTGGTTCCTGTGGCGAGATGGGACAGCAGTATTCTGTTGAAGAAATTAATCACGCTTGAATGCCAACAGAATCACTTGTCCTAAAATTTCACATGGCTACGCTTCCAGCACTAGCAACTGCGACAGCGTTCGTAGCAGGACGAAATCCCACACAACACACACACCGTCTCACTCGCACACCCCTACACTAAATAGTATCGCTAGGTATAAACAGTGACAGTGGAACAGCTGCTAAGCAAACCGGAACGCAAAAATCAAGCACAGCGCATTACGCAGCACGTTGGGTCAATGCAGGAACAATAAAAAAGTGGCAGGGAGGAGTGCGAGGTGATGGTAATTCAGGGTGCACTATCGAGAGGGTTTGTCTTGTCCACGTGTGATTGGAAGCGTTATAAAAAATAAAGGGAATTCACTAGTCTCCTACATAATTGCGTAGCGCAAATCGAAATTTGGCATGCCGAGTTCGAGGCCTTAGTCAACCAACGGCCCACTGCTACCTGACCTCACTGTGTCGAAGGCCCTGACTGCTTCTCTACCTTTGCCGACCTACTGTACCTCCACTTCGCCGCCCTCTGTCCCGCACCTACCACCCCCTCCAGCATGGCCTCGCCCGGGAAGAGAAGGGAGACCGACCTCTTGAAATTGTACGTGCGGGTGTGCCAGCTCGACCCTGCCGGCGCACTTGCCAGAGACACTAACGCCCTTGCCTACGCTTTGCGCACGCCGTCTGTTACAGGATGATGGCCGACTACGACGTCCAAATGTGTGACGGTGATCGTGTAGGCGAATTTTACGTCAAGTTCCATGGACCCAAAGGAAGTACGTTTCTGCATTCTAGATTGTGGCGCGCGACTGCGTGCGCGTTTGTTGATACCATTGCGCTGCTCGGTTCTGCTTGCGTTTCTGGCGGGGTTGTGATGGAGAAATTAGGCAACTGACAATTGGTGATGTGCTTGTTGCGGTATCGCGTTCGGTTTTGTTTTTATTAATAATAATACAGCGCCCTATGAAGGTGGAGTTTGGAAAGTCCATGTGGAGTTACCAAGCAACTATCCTTACAAAAGTCCCAGTATCGGCTTTATCAACCGATTGTACCATCCCAATGTTGACGAGATGTAAGTTTTTTGCGATTTTGGATACGTTGTCATTCAACTACAGAAACTAACAAGACGATGATGCGTAGGTCTGGAAGTGTATGTCTAGATGTGATTAACCAGACGTGGAGCCCTATGTACGACCTGAAAAATATCTTTGAAGTATTTCTACCGCAGCTGCTTACTTATCCGAACCCCACCGACCCGCTGAACGGCGAAGCGGCGGCCTTACAAATGCGCGAGCCCGAGAGGTATCAGCAGAAGGTAAAGGAATACGTCCAGAAATACGCGCGACCCGAGGACTTTGGCAACGAGGCGGATGACCAGGACAGCGACTACACGTTCGAATCCTCCGATGACGAGAAGGAGCCCGCGAACTCGCAGCCCAGTATCTCGAACAACGCGCCGCCCGGCCCCAGCAGCGGGTCGGTCGCCGGTGCCGCCAACGCTACGCCTTCAAATGATGCTACACAGACCAAGCCGTCTCCTTAATCTTAACCCGAACGCTGCTATGTCGGTTCGCAGTTCTATGTAAATTTTGATTGCGTGTGTACCTCGTTTGGCCCGTCTTACAGTTGTACTCTACCCTAATGAAATTTCCCGCTTGCATCCTCGTTTCCCTTTCGCATGGCACCTGCCAATGCGGCGCACCATCACCGTCGCCGCCAACAGCGTCGTTCCCAGCTCGATGCGAATCCCGATGTCGCTGCCAACAATCACGGCAACATGAACAACAATCATGCGGCGGCGGCAGATGACATCGCGGCTATGCTGCCGCAGGTGTTGGCCCATTTATCCGAATTACGTAACAATGTAGACGCGGCGGAACAGGTTTGCAACGCCGTACGACACCGCGCTTTGCAGCTGTCCCCGGTATTACCGAAAAAACCGCATTTGTTGGCGAGGTTCTCCCGATTGGCCATCGTAGCCAGTAAGAGGAACGTGGCCAATGTCGCCATTCCCGCGTGCGCGGCGCTCGCGTCTTGTTTGGCCCGCACGGAGGAGCCGCAGAAAGCCGCGTTGTATTTGGAAGGAATATGCGAGGCTATTGGCGATGTCACGAAGGCAAGATCCAGAGGCGTGAAAACTGCGATTCAGTTCTTGAATCGATTTGAAAGCGAATGCGTGCAGGAGGGATCGACGACGCAGACGAAACTCGATGTGCTGCCGTTGCGAAGCACGCTGCGCAATTTGGTGGCGTTGATACGTAGGATGGCGAGCATGCCCCGCGACTACGGTGTGCTGGAGAGAGCGGATAAGGCGGAAATGAAATACGCGCGCATGCTATGGGAGAATGTGGGCGATGCGGCGAAGCAGTGTGTTGTGTCTACAGTAGCGCACCCCGCGTTGTTGGCGGGGTGCAGTGGAGCCGCGCTGGCGTTGGATGCGGTGGAAACGGTGCGCGAGTTGGTGCTGTGCGTGCCGTTGACCCCGTTTGCGTTTGCGGAGGTGCAGACACGGGTTGGTGTGGCGCTGCAATGGCATGTGAAAAATGCGAATGGGCAGATGACGCCTGGACGTGCGGACGTGGTCGTGAAGTTGGTGGAAGTGCTCCGGTTGTGCGCGGGGAGTAACGGGATTTGTCCGAGAGTTTGGGCGATTGCGGGTGTGCCGAGCATTGTTCGTGGCGATGAGAAGGTGCGAAATGCAATGGTTGAGATTGCCAAATCCGGGCGTGTTGCGAATGTAGCGCAGGGGATTGGCGCCGTAAATGTGCCGGGAGTCGATCATCATAGGACAATACGAGATGTGGATTCTGCTTCATCATTGAACCTATCGAAATCGAATCATTCTACTGTTGATCTGAATGATCCGCCAGATAGCGGTACTTGTTCAACAAGCGAAAAATTGGTGCTCAGGGTGGTATGGAATGAACTAATGCAGGTTCCAGAGTGCACTCTCACGAAGCATGTGCAACAGTTAGATCGGATCTGCTTCCTTATCTTGACCAGAGCGGGATTGTGGAGTAGTAAATGTACATGGGCTCCATGGATGAAAATCGGGAATCGTGTACTCACGAAAATTTTCAGTGCGGTGAAAAACGGTGTCGTGAAGGATGTGATTTTCGCGACTGCTGCGAACACGATGCGGGTTCTGGCGTTTTTGATTGGCGAGGCCCCATTGCTTGAAAATGGGCAGTTTTGTGGCGTTCAAGTGCATAGCGATATCGTTGAAATATGGCGAAATGTCATGGTTGGGCTGGTAGAGGAACTGGGTGCGATTGTTAAGGGACCATCGAATGTACTGGAAATGATGGACATGAATGCTGTGCCGCAGTTTTTAGATGTGTGCGCATCGATAGCAGTTAGCGACGACAAACAATTTCGGTTGGTGGTGCCGCCTGTGTTCAAGACATCGGTTTGCGAATTATGCTTGATGATTCTGCGAAGAATTAAGATGTCCGATGGAATGGAAAACAGAGCAGTGCTGAGGGAATGGATGAAGTGTTATCGCACACTGATGTTGGTATGTGATGACAACGTGCGAAGTCAAATAGCGGGTGATGTCGATCGAATAGCCGGATTTGTATCGCAATTCCAACAAAGTGACACATTACTCGCTTGCGCGGCGGTTGAGGCGTTAGGATATTGTATCTACATTGCAGCGGGATGCAGTGGAGACCACACGAATCTTGTTGATTCAGTGAACTTGGATGATAATGACAAGGTTTGGGACAGTGTTTTTCATGTTTTGGATTCGATTTTGAAAGGCAATGGAAATGCACAACTGGTAGGTGCAGCTGCAAAGTGTTTAGAGCCATTGAGCGTACATTGTCCCCCAGGATCTGTGGTGAAATGTGCTGATATCATCGTGAAATTCGTGTGGCATACTGAGTCGGCGACTGGGAGGCGAAATGCTATGAAAGTTGTGGAACTTCTGGTCGCTCATACTCATATTCCTGTGGTCGGATTACAAGTTGCCTCCGATCTATGGGGTGAACTTGAATCAAAATTGGAACAACATTCTGTCGTGCCCGAGGAACTATCGATTGGTGACTGTGATTTAAGAATATTGAGCTTGATCGCGAGACTTAATGTGGAAGAGCCTACGATGAAAAAGACGGCTGCAGTGGCATTGGACTGCCTCATTTCTGGAGCGGTTAAAGAATTGCAGACCATGGAAAACTCTCTAAGCGGGATGAAGCAACAGTCGAGCAGTACATTCGAAATGACCGAACAGTTGCCCAACTTCGACAACATGCAATGTTGGGAAGAACTGCTGTTTGTTGCAGCGTCTGTGTTCAATGAGAAATGCCCAGTTTACGATGACATAGAAGAACAAACTCCTTGGCTAGTATCTCCTCTGGGTGGGGGTACATCACAGACACAACCTTGCGTTCATAGAAGCCCTAATAAGCGTGCGCTGGTTTCCGATTTAGCGAGTTTGTTGGGCTCTAGAATGAAGGATTGGTTGCCGTTAAGCTTTGAACGAATGTTGCGAAACGAGAGTTATGCAGCGGTTATCGCTTCTATGACAATGGAAGAAGAACTTAATCTGTGGAAGAAAGCCGCTCGTTATGCATTGGGTCCTGTACTTCGTGAAGGCAAGGTTTGGATGATTGATGAATTGGCCGTTAAATTGAACGATCCGAAACGCGCGATTGTAGACAGAGTTTCTGCAGATGTCATCGCTTCCAATGCGTTATTGTCTAGAAATGGGATTGATGTCAGAGAAGATGGGGCGAATAGGTACATTGCGAATATTCTTGCGACGCCTATTCTGAACATTCTCATGTTGAGAGCGAATAAGATTGTCCAGAGACTTGTCTTAGAACTTGGCGGTGTTAACAATGATATAGCAGTACGGGCGCTCGAATCGCTGGCATCTAATCTGAGAGGGACCACGAGAAATCAGCAGACTCTTGGTGCGGGAGAATTGATATCGGCTCATTTTCTGCTCGTTATGGATACAGTCGATCGGAAGTTACTTGATTTGGAGGCTGCTGTGGAAGAGAAAATTCGGTATCTTGGAGTTTTACAAGCCGTTTTAAAGGTGGCAAAGACAAACTTAAGAATGTATGTACACAAGGTGTTTTCCACATTGAAAGTATGTTTAGATTCGGAAGATTCGATGAAAGCTAAAACTGTTGAAGTTTGGGCAACTTTGCTGCAATCGTTAGGCGTGGAAAACATTGCTCCTCATTTGGGTTCTATGCTTGCGACATTCTTGCCGCACATGAGCAAGTATTCCGCATCTGTTGTACCTGTACTGTGCGAACTTTTTAAGAATGACCAACAAAACCTGGGACCATTTTTGCAGGAGATTCGCCTACTGTTTCGCACCGTCAATCATCACAGTTTGAGAGAGATTTCAGCATTAATCGAGAGTCGGACGGAAGAATCGCCTGGTGATGCCGGTAATGAAGATGCTATCATGATTGATGTGGAGGATGAGGAAAGTACCGCTGGCCGGGTCAGCTTTTCAAAATTTTCTTCTCGATGTCTCCAATTTCTAGACGTCGCTACCAGACATCAGAGCCCTGAAATTCGATCGATTGCCTTGGGTCAATTGCTTGAAACACTCAAGGATAATCGGCATCACAAGAAGAAAGCGTTCGAATTGCTGGTGAATGACGAATATTTGGGCGGATCATCTCCAATTTTGGCAATGTTAGTCACAAACTTGTCGCTTCTTGTTGCAGAATCGAAGGATGATTCCGATTTGTGGGCGCTCAAGTGCCTTGGGGAATTAGGCGCCATTGATCCCGCCCTGATTTCGCCACACGAGCAGAAGTGTCGTAGGAAAAGGGGCTCATCTCACCGCGACATTCACGTCAAGTTTTGCGACGTTGATACGGTTGCGAAACATCTGCTCGAACAACATCTCGCACCAGCGTTGTGGAGAAATGGGCCAGGCGATGCTGTAGGACTTAGACTCAACCGAGTGGGGTTGGCGATTCAAGAACTGCTGAAAGCGGTCAATTGCGATCGCAAGACAGCAGAAAAGGCCAAGAGGGCGAAATTGGAACCACCGGTGTCTCGGAGAAGCACCAGAGAAAACTCGCAGTCCAGTTCACGGAAAGAGACCGGCCCCGTAGCGTTTTGGAACTCTTTATCTGAAGCAGCTCAAACAGCTGCCCATCCATACTTGAAAGAACCATTTGATGTCAAGAGGTACGAATCTGTTATGGGCACGGGAAAGAAGTTTGACTTCCATGCGGCCTGCGTCCCAATCTGGTCCAAAATGGAAGCGGATAACAGAAATGTGGATTTAGTCGAGTGGAGGAGACAATTCCTGGTTCAAGCCATTGACTTTATTGGAGGTGAACCCGGATTTGGAAAGTTGCTTTCAGCGGTTCGACCTTCTTTGCGCTATGAAATTAATGTGGCGGAAGCGATCTTCCCTTACGTCATTTTGACAGCGATCGATTGTGAAGCGAATGAGTTCGAACCGCCTCGATTGTTTCGTAACTTCGTTATTGGCGAGCTGAAGAATGCGCTTAACTCTCGTGGAGCAGCTGTGCAGTCTGTTTTCTCACTCATCGATACTCTGCGAGGTTGGCGTGACGCACGAACTCAGAAATTGGCGAAGCTGAAGAACTATGAAATGAGAAAGAAAATTCGCTCTGTACTGTCGAAAGGTGGAAAGCCAAATGTCATGGAAACTGGACTATCGCTATGGGATAAGGAGAAGAAAGATGATCCGCTTGCGTCCATTGTTGATGTGAATGGATATGAAGACGCGCAGCTATCTTTGCTTGTTCAAAGCAGAGCAGCGCTATCAGCACGTTCATATGCACGAGTTGTGTTCTTAGCAGAACAGCATGTGAGAAATATTCGAAAGCACAATGGCAATAATCTTTGGCCTGCGTTCATTCCTCGGTTGTTGGGAAAAGCTGAAATTCGCAGTTCCTCGCAGGCTGG
>JAAUYH010120008.1_pt1 | contig 18907 bp, 19 predicted proteins | sample 7278061 | NCBI WGS metagenome assembly JAAUYH01 (sample SAMN14350203, study PRJNA611818) | marine sediment metagenome | isolation source: surface marine sediment (0.6m) | place: French Polynesia: Moorea | collected 2018-08 | reverse complement strand
TGGGCAAACAGCTTGTTCAGGAAATGTGCAAGAGCAGTGCGGGAACTTGATATTCAGAAACCCTAGACAAAAACTTTCTCATATATTTCGAAATGGTTTCAGCTCTTAACTCAAGTAAACCGAATCGATGTACAGCAAAAATTTGGCATATTTCGCCGGCAAGACACATTGCTAGCCTTACACTAGTATATTCAGATAAAATTTTCGGAAGATAAACGACAGCACCCTTTCAACTGAGTGGTTCTCTCATGGTTGAATTGCCTTCGGCTTCTGTGGTTGTTTGCATCAAGGATACGCATAGACAGGTGGGTGGAAGTTGTGTTTCAAGGGCTGTTTAGGATTGCACACAAAGCTGGCCCTAGCAAAGTCTTTCCGAAGAACATTCAATACTGATTTGCGGCTAGTTGTCAGCTCCGACATGGCATTGAGGTGTATATTTTTCTTGTTAGGCTTGAAGGTGGTTTGTGAGTGCACATCCGAGTCTACCTTATGCACTGTGTTGTACATCATGTCCATAACACAGGCTTATACTACTCTACCTCTATACAATGACGACACGGCGCGTTTACCGCTAGCCCAACCCAAGCTTGCTGAGTTGGTACCAAATAACGATTTTTAATTATTGTTTGCCTTCAGGCCAGTTTTGCGCTACAATACCGATGCACATTGAATCAGATACTGTACTTGAACAGTTCTTTGTACTTAGCATGAAAACGACAGGCCTGTTCAAGGTACCACCTTCCAGCTATTTTAAGCTGCTACTTATCGTGATATCATATTACCGGACAAAATTCCCATCTTGAAATCGCTCAATTTCAACTCTGGCACGCTAAATACAACACGGCCATGATTTATTAGATTTTTGTGCTGGTATGTGCTTCTTAAATCAATGTAGAGCAACAGTGGAATAAAATTTACAACTCAACTCTTCATCTCTCCTCCTACTACTATTTTCTTCAGCTTTCGTTGCATCTGTAGGGGTTGGGAAAAGCAATCTGAAGATGCGAACTTCCGAGTGCGTCGTTCATAATCATGTACGCATAGAACAATACGTTTTTCGAATTATGCTGAAGAATGGAGCGAAGGAGATGAGGGAACGTAACATTTAATTCAACGAAGTAAGCATTATTGCCTGAGAAGAAGCTCTCGGCAATGTGGAAAAGGCACAGGAATATTTGAAATTTGCCAATTGGCTTCAGAGGGTAGGATCAATCCATGTGATATCCGCATTTATTAAGCAACAGCTAGACAGTGAAAATTCCCAATTCTGGATAAACCAAATTGAATTATAATGCAGTCAGCTTGCTGTTCGTGGTGAGTTAGATAGTTCTATCGCTGTTCTCTGATGCAATTTTTTGGTCGTCTCATGTAGACTAATCTTGCACCTAGTAAGAGAATGTAGTCGGTGTATGTGTAGACTGCACCGAATAGAGTAAACATTCTTTGTCCTGAATAATCTTGCTTGAAAAATTAAAGTCTGTCTCAATTTGAAAGACTCGGGGCCAGAGATGTTAAATATGTTATTACCTACTTATATCAGACAAAAAAAGATCCTGAAAATAAGTCAAAAAATATTGCTTTCCTAGAAACTGAATTATTCCCGGTCAAAGTTTTAAAGAATAGAACAAATAAATAAAGTGAATTATTGAAATACTTTAACTTACCAAAGTTAAAGAAGACATGTTTTTACGTGAAACAATCATGGTATAGTAATTTCAGAACGATTTCGAGGGTATAGTAGAAAAGGCTGAAAATATATTTAGAAACAGTTTTGATCCAACGGAATAAAATAATTCAGTGTATAATTGAAGTAGAATAAATAATTTTGTTTCGAACAGCCCTGAAAGAAAATGATGTACGGAATAATCAATTTATTAGGATATATTTTTTACAAGTCCGAAGAAATGCGGGAGAAACAATTAACTTTCAGATAGTTGATGCAAGGCATGTCGACGCTATTTCTCTGAGCACGGGCATAGTTCCTTGAACTCCATTTGCAGCAACTGCAAAACTCAGGCACCTTCCATAGCGGTCGACTTAATGAGCACTCTTTGCAACGCATCGACTTATGTAGGTTGCGCTAGAGTTATTCTTCACCCACAGAACATTCCGTATAGTGTAACCAGAGTGCTGGATACACCATCATATTACTTATTCGAATCCACGCCTCGAGCTGAATGTTTGCGTCGAAACAATACAAGTCACTGAACAACTCCGCAAGCGAACGACATAAATTAACTATTGCACGTCTCACTAGTTGACGCTCTTTGCGCACGAAGATACCACGTATTACGTCTGAGTACACAAACATAGACTATGAGTTCATTCAAGTAGATGTCGCCTCCAAAAATAGAGCTCAGTTAGGCACCGAGCAATGCTCGAACTCGTTTGATATTCATTAGTTCGATGTCACGGAATACGTCGGAACTAAATATACATGGCTGACTAGGTTTATGCAGTCTCAGTGAGACAGGAATTCGAGGTGAAGAAACCATTTCTTTCGCTATGAATCATTTGTCACTAACCTATGCTGGTCTTCCACTGAGCATTGCAACAGGCAGAGCCATGTGAAACTTGAATGATTGTTGTACACATTGAATAGTAATACACTCGATATCGGCTCATTCAAAATATCTTGCACGAGCCCTTCTTCAAGTTCCGACGCTGCAATTGTCGCCACCGCGTGCAATGATTGCAGGATGGCGAGGGCATCCGTCTCCAAGTTTTCGTAGAATTCACAAATACTGTGCAGTAGTTGCTTGTGTGCAACGCAAGTGCGAGCCAAGGGCGTCAATCAACGCCTGCAGCGCACGGTTCAAAAACCACCGATGGTCATTTGTGAGGTTCAGGTCTGCCCGAATATTCGGCAGTGATTCGCGGCGTGGTCAAACATCCAAGGAATGGGCGCATATAAACCTGGTGTAAGTGCCCGCTTTGATCGACGAGGTTGAAAGGATAGTTTGGCGATAATCTATTATGGCACGTCGGACAAATGAAACTGTCTCAATTGAGGAGGTGCTGGTGGTGCTGGTGCTTGTAAATCGCGGTCTGAACCTCTTTCAGCAATAAATTTCTGTAAGCAGGAGCACTACCAAGAGAACCAGAAAAAGGTTACAATGATTCGCTGAGTTGTTGTACGAACAATTCTACGGCGTTGTTGAGTGCACCTTCCAAAATGGTGGAATAATTGTGTCACAGAGAACGATATTGATGAGCACAGCGTGCCATCAGGGTTGAGAAATACTGTCCTGTACTGCACTGGCACAGTACTGTACAGTTCGGACGATGTCATTCGGCTCCTTTTCTGCTGTTAGTCGCAGAACTATGTGCATAGTACAGGCATGCTCATAATGCCTTCTATCTTTGACAGTCCTTTGTTTGCATAGCTTGGTCGGTATGAGCGTGAATGGTGTTAGAAGACTCAGAACGCTCGAGCGTACATGTGGGAGATGAAACAAGGTCGATGCGAGAACGATTGTAGAGTACACGTGTATGTGAGTTGTCTCTAATGTTGTCAACTACGTCAAGATGTTTGTTGTTAGAATTTAGGTTAATTTGACAACACTGACAGCGAGGGTACGGAATGTCGCAGAAAGTTCTCGCGCGGGGCAGGCCAAGGAGATGGACAGCAGTGGGACAAGGTAGGAATGTATTTTTACAGTTAACGAGGGAGAACGAGGTGAGCGCCGAATCTTTGAGAATGTGATGCAGATGCGTGAGAAACTAATGTACAGTATAGCATTGCAACGACGATGAGAGCGGAAGAAAAGGAGAAAGCGAGGATGGCGGCACCCTCGAGTATGAGGGTAAAACGAGCATCGTGTTCGCGACGGATTCGATGATATGTCGGCGTGAACGAGCGGCGAGGGTGGAGAATGAGAAAGGCATATAGTGGGGTCGGACAGCGCAAACGATCGCATGGCGGGGTGATGTCGTTCACGCCGCGGTGTGCGAAAGTCAGAAATCGAATGAAACAAAATCAAAAACAGCGCGTATCTCCGCAGACAAGTCAACGGACAACCCGCACGTATCAACATGACCTCGCGCACTTCGACGGCTCGTGCGCGCTACCGCATGGTGCCAGAAACGTGGTCATATGCGGTCACGACTGTTCCGTTGCCGTGTTTGTCACACTGTGTATGCATGGGATTCCTACCGACCCATTCAGTGGCTTTCTCGCACTTTCGCAATTCACTTTCGACCGTCGAACGCGATTCTTTTAACCCAGCTAAATTCCCGACTTCATACTGTCGAATGGTGCGCTGCACCTTTCTTTTTCGTTTTTCTTTCGACACAATTCTCTGTTTTCAACTTTCTCCTCATCAGCCAAAATTTTTCTACAATTCTAGGTGCTTTTCGCGAATCGCTTTACGCCACGAGACCACCGTACACTAAAGACCAAAGTATGAATATTCATTGGAGTGCATGCTGTAAGAGAGTGCGGGCATACACCGGAGATTAAACGAGATACAGGACCACAGCGTGACAGCGCGTAACGTAAAAAACCGAACGAAATAATATTGTGCTCACCATTGGCAGGGTCGCCATTTCATCGCCCGTAAGTATTGTGCTCTCGTCGGCCATTCTCCCAACGCACAATACCTGCCAAGGCACCGACTAGTGTCATCACCATTTTCGTCTCACACCCTATCCCGAATGTCCGCAATCACTTCTTAAGCCGGTCCCTCCTCTGCAAACTAAATCGTCGACCCCGACGTTTCGCAACCACCACCACCACCACCACCACCGCCTGCATATCGCCAACCATGTATCGCCCCGTCACCCCGCCCCCAGTCTCCGACCGCCCCACGATGGACAACAACGTGGCGGCGCAGTTCGCATCCGCCCAAATCTTCTGCAACGACGAACTGCTCCGTTCGCTCCAGTTGGCCCCGTGGCGGCCGTCCACCGACTCCAAGACTTTCGTCGATGTTCCGCTCAAGGCGCACCCCGACGAAATTCTCGACGCATTCACAAAGCTGCAGGTGAACCCGAACCCCATCGACGCCAAACTGTTCCTCGCCACCTACTTCCATGACTCCCCCGAAGACGACCGTCAAATCACCCTTCACCAACCCATCGATTATACCCCCGAACTACCCCTGTTTGCTATCAACTCCAACTCTTTCGCGCTCAAGGAATTTTCCGGTGACTTGAAATCCCGTTGGTCGACGCTCGCTCGTTCCTTCAACGTCAGTGTGGAGGAGAGATATGCACGTTTACCCGACAATCCTTACTCTTCGCTTATTCCATTACCCTATCCGTTTTTCGTCCCTGGCGGTCGTTTCCGAGAGTGCTACTACTGGGATACGTTGTGGATTGTGCACGGCTTGCTCGCGTCGGACATGATCCTATCGGCCATCAACGTCGTGCGCAACTTGCTGTACCTTGTTGTTAACTTTGGGTTTGTGCCCAATGGGAATCGTGTTTATTATTTGAATCGCTCACAGCCACCAGTTCTCGCCGAGGCGGTGTTCGCCGTTTATGAGCGCCTCACATCCGTGAAGGACAAACGTAACTGGCTGCTCGAAACTGTGCCGATTTTAGAGCGTGAGTATGAAACCTTCATGGAGTGTCGCCGCGCACCCGGTGTGACAACGGCATCGGGAGACCCTACCCCACTGTGTGTGTATGCTGTGAAAACCAGCAAGCCGCGCCCCGAAAGCTACAAGGAAGACATCGAGACCGCGGCAATCCGCGTGTTGAAACGCAATGATTCCAAGGTGATGCTTGGAAGCGAGGGACTCGATGAGGTGTCAAACCTCATCTTGGGTCAGAACAAGGGTCCCATGGAACAGACGTATCAAGACATTGCCTCGGGTGCCGAAAGTGGCTGGGATTTCACTAGCCGATGGTTTGGGAATCATCGCAAGGGTCTCTCGTCAATTAAGACGTCGAAAATCATTCCCGTGTGCCTGAATTCGGTGCTGCTGAGATGTGAGAAGTTGCTGGCCTCGTTCCACCACTTCCTCAGTGGGGATGAGGATGACGCCAGGCACGTGAGTGCGGCGCAAAAGTTCACGGCTCGTGCGAACGAACGTGCCATGGCAATGAACCAACTGATGTGGTGCCCCATCACGAAGATGTGGATGGACTACGATATTGAGATGGAATCACAGACTAGTGTAGAGAGTGCCGCTGGATTGATGCCGCTGTGGGCCGGTTGTTGGGAAGGCGCTCAGTGGAGCCATGATGATGCGGCGAAGGTCGTCGAGGCACTTCGTGAATCGAGGTTGATGGCGAAGGGTGGCCTCGCTACCACGACAAAGAACTCTGGCGAACAATGGGACTACCCCAACTGCTGGGCACCACTAGCCGACTTTGCGGCAACCGGTCTGAGACATCTGGAGGAACGGTTCCCTGGATGTGGAGGAGGCGATACGGCAAAGGAAATCGCGCTACGAACACTGCGTAGCATGTACCTTGGATGGCATCGTGATTCGTTGATGCACGAGAAGTATGATGCCGAGCTGGGGGATGGGAGCCGAGGGCAGGGTGGAGAGTACGAGCCTCAGGTCGGGTTCGGTTGGTCTAATGGAGTGGCGCTGAAGTTGATGGAGGAGTATGTCGAAGACATTGATAACGCGGATGAAGGAGTAGCCTTCTCCTGAACACACGTTCCCTGCTAGTGCTAAGCTAGTGCTAACTGTTGTTGATCGTCGTGCACAAGCGCCTAACACTTTGGCTCAGTAAAGTTGAGGCCGAGAGGACTCGCGCAGTGTGACATTGCAAATTTATCGAGATGACGACAGATCGGCAAGTTTGTCGCAAAATGTTGTTTTTCGCCACGTATCGTCGTGTGACAGATGGGCGATGCATTCGAGTGGAATGTGGCGAAGCGCCCAGGTCACCGAGCCGTGCCGGCGAGTGGAACTTGGATCGTGCAAATGGAGCCTGCTAACACCGCTCCATTGCATTTGTATTACTGCCCGTTTGTTGCTTTTTTGCACAACTACACTAGCAATTTCGTGCTCGTAATACATTTTATGCCCGAACCTACTCGATACTGTATGCAGTCGGAACTTTGCAATATAGCACACTGAATTTGGTATCAATTCAGAAATATCGTACTGGGTAAACACAAAGTGGACGGACGAACGTCACTGGCCTCCCGTTGGAAATTGCGGCCAGGAACGAGGGGCCATTACACCCACTCGCGTCACGTTCACACGAACGAAGCTGCATACCTTCAACAGTTTCTCTTTTTCGGTAACTCGTATCGCTAGCTCGAAGGTGTTGGTGTGCAAAGCTCCTCGATCTTTGTCTTGCCCGTCGCACAACAGATTGTTTTCTCCCGAACAGCTCGATCAGCGTTAAAAATAGCCCACGAGGTATCGATACAGAGCTCGGAGGATACAGAACTCAACTTGGATAATTTTCACCGAATGAATTTTGATCTTCCAAATACTTTTTATCACTAATCGGATTCGATTCTAGGAAGCTGCGGGCACCTGAAGATACGAAGTACTGTACAGACTTAAACATTAATATCTTGGTGAGTGATTCATAGGCTGCAACCCTGTGGAAGCTGAACAATTTGCTCGTATTGCGACAGCCATATTTCATGGGTACGTTATCAGACAAATTCCAACTACTTCATTCCTCTTACATTTTCGTACAATTAAATGACAAATTTTGCTGAAAATTGGAGTTCATTCGACAAAGGAATCATGTTCCTGATTCATTACTGGTAAGTGTTTCGACTCAATTCCACTTCGAAGTGTTTTCCTACAATTCGATAAGATTGTTGTAGTGTGCTGGTTATTCTTGACTTCTTGAATGACAAGAGCAGAATCACTAAAAAATTATCACATTCTGCACATTTATCTGTATTAATTTCGCTCGGTTTGAGAGAATAGTTTGAGACAAAAGTTGATGGCTACGGGTTGGTATTATCTCCTAAAAAACTGCTCAACATATTGTTCTATTTTCCAATCTAATGTGTAAAAAGTCTGAAACCACCCTAGTTTGCTTCTACAGTATTTCGTAATTGAACAATCTACAACACATAGATTAAAGTAGATCGTTGGATTTACTTGCCATCGAATTCTACATTCAGCTTGATAAACAGGGCGGATTGTGCACAGAAGAGTATGTTTCATGACAAGTATGATATAATTCATTTGCGAAAATAATACTCACTACAATCTCTGAGTAGCCTGAAACTAACTACAATCAACTATCAACAAAGGTTCACGAGTTACTGAGCTAATAGTTCAGCAGTGTTCGATTGCTGCATTGTACCAATTAGCTGATGAGGTAAAAACACGGAAACGATTTTTTACTTTTTGACGAATTCCTGTGTGATGCATTATTTCCACTCATACTACGAACTCTGTGTGGTCAGATCAGTTTCGCTAATCTCACCCAAATTTAGAAATCGTTGAATGTGTACCATCGTTGGACGTAATACCAAGTTACTGTGTGTCTACTAGCTTGCTGTCTTTACATCATGTGACATGAAGAACATGACCCACGCTGTTATCGTTTGCGCTGTCTATTCGGAGCTGCATATGTCACGTAGCGCTTTCGAGGAACCCCTTTCAATAACGGCAGCATATTACCAGATCGGGAACGTGCAAGGTGACCGTTGCCTGTGCGTGTCTCCTCTTCCCCCATCTGAAAAGTTCCGCTCGCTACACCATTACCCTCTTTATTCGACTACTGTATCGTAAGTACTGTACTGTACTGTACTGTACTGAAAGAAGTGTGGAATTCGTCCTACGAATTACAAAGGCGTTTCTAAGAAATCACCGAGGATCAACATTTATACACTAACGTACTGTAGTACAGTACAAAGTGGAGAATTAGCTAAGTAGGAGTACTGAAAATTACGAAACGCCGAGACTAATACAAGCACTTACGATACTGCACCTTTTCTATCACCTGTTCTTTATTCCCATCGATGTGCAATCGCTAGGGTACAACTTCACCATCATCGTAGAAATCAGGTTGGGAAATTCTTTCCTCACCCGAATGTAATTCTGAGGTCTTGCACTGTGCGTCGTTGTCGTCGTCGTCCATCATCGTGTCCAGAATCCGTTCAAACCCTTGGTGCACCGAATTGCCATGACAGCGGATCCTCCACAATACTGTAGCACGGCGAAAACCCTCGATTGTGACCTCGCACGGATCACAAACATTCGGATGCAGTACCGTAGATGGGATAGTTACTAACGATGCACCAACTCAAGCTGATGAGTAGATTCACATCTCCAACCATTTCATCTCATCTGTGAGGCGATGGTCATGGATTCGGTTCTGATTCCTACGCAGGAAGATGACTGTGCGGGACAAACCGGCCGCAGAACTAAGTTTTCTGTACAGTGCAGTAGTGAATAGCTTATTCCTACACTTGAAGCAGAACCCTGCCTTAAAATCGCTTACTGTACATCTCTTGCGGACCCTAACCCGTCGCCTTCCGACGGCTCTGCGTTAATTCCGAGGATCCGATGTATGTATTCTGCTTTTTAACTGAACGTGGTTGACATACAGAGTTGACATGTCATGGTGACAACCAAGAAAAGACAACAACGTTTTTCTGAAGCTTGCACACATTTATTGACAACATCGATGACATCACTGTAGACCAATCTTGTACACGTGTAATCCAGAATTGTTCTCGCCAAACGAGCTCATCTCCTTCATCCATGCTTCGCCGTTCCGCTTTCATTTCAACCCCACTCACGCTCATACAGCCCAAGCAGTTAAAACGGCGCACTTCCTCTAACCGAGAGCCTTCAAAACGCACTCCTGTACTATGCCACCCCGTACTTCAGCGAGCCATAGCGGAAAAGAAGCTGGACGACATCGGTCGAACTGTACATCTCAATTCTGACGGCACCCTCTGCTCACCACTACTCTGTGAGACAAACATACCACCGTTTTGGAAAGATGCATTGAACTGCGCCGTTGATTTGTTCGTACAACAACTCGGCGATTCCTTGCATTCCTTGTATCTTCGTGGTTCTGTTGCCGCTGGTCATGCGTACGCAGATGGGCGCTCTGACCTTGATTTTATCGCGCTATCCACTTCCCGAGCAACACCACCGCAATTAAGACAATTTCCATTCGTCCGTCGTGTGGATGTATCTTACTACGACCCTGATGTGCTGCCGTCAAACGTTCGTTTCATCCTTCTCGCATATTGTGTTCACGTACACGGTGTTGATGTACGCCCCTCACTTGGCTGTATCCGGCCAAGCACCCACTTGCTGATGAATATTCGTGCGGACCTTCAACTCGCAATTGACCATCAGTGGTTCTTGAAACGTGCATTGCGAGCGTTGGTTGATGCGCTTGGCCCAGAATTGTGTTTGCACGCACGTGACGTCGTGCCATGTGCACGAATACTTGTCGAAGCGCGCCCTCAGTACGCGGAAATTGCAGCACGCGCTGCAGTGGCAACCGCATCATCGGAACCAAATGAAGCGCTCGCACGAGATATCGCGGATTGGGCTGATACCGAGTATATTGCGATTCGATGTGGAAGACAGTCATTCAACTTCCGCATGGCACCACCTGCACCTGCACCTAGTATGGGCCGTGTGCTACAAGCGCTCATTTCGGATAACTTATTCGCTGTACAAGGACTCTTAACTTTGTTTCGAAATCCCGCATCGCATCACCTTCTCAAATCGAATCGACCATTTATTCGCGACGAATTCCGAGACATCGCGCTATCTAATACCAAACCAGTTCGAGAAGTGCGCGGTGCATGTCTGAGCTCGATTTTTGTGGATGGTATGGACTTGAGTGAACCTGTAATCTATCGCGATGCTCTCGCACGTGATACGCGATATCTTCGTGATTGTACGGCGCTTATCAGAGATTTATCCTCCACATTCCATCCCGCTGATGTGCGCGTCTCGGATAGACCAGAGTTTACTTTTTGCCGGATGAACCATGGATGGACCGGATTTGTTGCGCCTAGCACATTAGTGCGAATGTCACCTCGAGAATTTCTGCAACGCGCATGCGACTCGACAACTCGTGTGTACATGCAGACCGAGGTTTCACCGAGCGAACGTCTGTTCCCGATTGAAGCGGGTGTGGCGCAGCGAGAACGACGTTGGATGTGTACGCATGGGGCCGTGTCGACGTTACATTACGATGCGGCGCACAGCGCTCTCGCCGTGTTGACAGGTGCGAAACGCATGGTGTTCTTTCCACCCCAAGCGCTTCCTCGAATGGGTGTTTATACCGAAGGTCATCCACTAGCAAGACGTGCAATGCTAGATTTATCCCGGCCGGATGCTGCATTGTTTGGTGATTTCTGGCATTTCGACGCAAACACTGCGCTAGAGACCTGGATTCGACCTGGTGACGTGGTGGTGTTTCCGGCATTTTGGTCGCACTACACGGAAAGTCATTCGGAGAAAGATGAACTCTGTGCTGCGCACACAATTCGATGGGTCGGAAAGGTTGGTGGCCAAATCGGTACGATGCCCTGTTTTGGAGTGTGACCTGAGAAATTCTTTAATTGTGAGACATCAACGGGCTATGCAGTTAAGTTAGGTGGAGGATAATCAGTCGACGAGATGGCCGACTTATCTTCGCTCCGTGGGTTCTGCCTGATTCGATTTTTCGTTGAAATCACAAAGAACACGGATAAAGGTAGACGCCTCTTTTTATGATTTCGGGGGCAACATCGACGTTGTACGTACATAGCGCGTGACGGCACTTTTGGATATCAATTTGATGAACGCGTACATGTCTGCTACTGGATTCTAGTCGGATTTCATGAGAAAGGATATTTGTCTGAATGGCTTTGGCGTTCCTGATTTCGTTCAGCGGAAAAGAAGAACAAATGAAGTTGGCTTGTAACACTAGCACTTATTGTGCTGTGTATGTGTTTTAAGGAGCAACGCAAAACTAGGCTAACGATTGTAAAACGGATGTGGTATGCACCATCCGAAAATTTTCTCTGGTAACACGTCGAAACAGGTACTTCGTAAAATACTTAATAACTGTTAATTGCTTCGCTTGATCTAGTGTTTGACGGAGAAGTACTGCCTTCGTGTAGGCACAGAGTTGAGATCTTGGAGGTGTGGGGCTTCTTGTGGGGGAGAACTGTACCACGGACTTTGTACGGCAATGTACTCCGTATTAATACCTGCTAACTTCATTTGTGATTAACAGTTCAATATTTTTCAAGGATCATCAACAGCCAGATGGACTTCTTCTACTCGTAGTTGTCTCACAATACTCCTACGTATTCACAAATTGCACTTACCGCACAATCCATACAGCACTGGTTTCCACTTACGCTCCCGACCTTGCATTACCTTTCTCTTTATTCCACACACACTGATTGATGCAAACATTTCGTTACTATGATCAGTATTTAAGTATGATTGTTAGTTTCAACGTCATTTTAGAGCCAAAAACTAATACTCAATTAACGATCGGAGTACTAACGGTGAATTACTACCGTGCAGTAGCTGGATCTCCGGACACCCTATCAGCATGCCTGTTTTAAATTCAAGTTATCCTACCGTCCTTAAGCTCACCGACTCTCCCTAGCGAGACTTCACTACAACGCAGCTTTTCAGAATGTCTAGAGACCCCTGTTCATTTAGACTTGCTTCAGACAAACTGTACGCATTCTTGTAAAAGTAGTTCCTGTCAGCCCCGCTCGCCATAGGCTTTTTCTCTCTCGCTGCTAGGTCCAAGTGGAAGATTAGGCGCATAACGTCCACAGCCCTTCGGTTTGACTGGCCTTGTAAGAAAGTTTCAATTTTGCGAGAGTATTCTCTACCTCATCCACCTTTCTTGATCTGCCTTAGAAGCCACTTCCCTAGGAGGAGCGCAGCTTCTAGAGGCACGTTCGTGAGACCATTGTCAAAGGTGATTGACTCGCTGTCTTTCCTGCCGACCTTGACAATATTTCCTCTGTAGTCGACGGTATTTAGCGCACTCGTAGCACTCAATATGTGTTTTGTTCTTAGCGAGCGGGCTTCGGCTTCACTGCAGTCGAGAATATGCTGTGCACTCACAGCCCGCCCGATAGACTCGACTAATCTCGACATGAAAGTGATCTACTCCTTTCCACTCATGTACACGTGGGGTTCGAAAGCGAGTGGCGACTCACCGAATGTAGGCCTTGGGTCTGCGAACATATCTCTCACATCTTCTATTATACTCCCTGATTCCCACCTTGAACACTCTCGCACTGCCAGTTCTTTAGGGGCCCCTTCAATAATTTCATGCCACTGCTCGTTGATCAGCTTAGGGAGTCACACCAAACCCCGAGGTATCCTTACTGCAACAGGCCCGTTAATACTTGGGATGATAGGCTCTTCACCGACACCTATTATGCTTCGTGCAGTAAGGCATTCGACGTTTTCGTCTATGTAGCTCGAGACTGCTGCCGTGTAAGAACCTCCTTCATTAAGCAGAAAACTAAGCCTCCCAATTGCTGGCATGTTTTGTCCCACTCGTAGGTTGTAAAAATGTCTCAAAAATCTCGTAGACTCAATAGCCTCAACTATCTTTACATGGCAGTGCAGGCGTTCCGTCTCCCATACCACATTTAGGAAGTGGATAGACTCTCTTGTTGACTCCCGGAGCGCGTCATTGGCTCTCAATATCAACTGCCGCGACATAACATTTACCAGTCTAACCGATTTGAGACCTCCAAATCGGTTAGACTGGTAAATGTTATGTCGCGGCAGTAATGCTTCGTCAGGAATTTGAAATTGCTTCAGAAAGCAATTTCAAATTCCTGACGAAGCATTGCTGCCATCAAATTCATCAACATCCGGAGCTCACGTGAAGAGTTGACATGTTATGTTGACGATAAAAGAATGAACAATAATCTTTTCCCGAAACTTGCGCAGACTCCTTGACAACATCGATGACATCACTGTAGACGACACCCGTACACGTGTATCATAGAAATATTTGCGCCGAACCAGCTCATCGTTTTCATCCAACCTCGAGCGTTGTGCCTTCATTCCTAACCCATTCACTGCACTTGAACTGTACATCTCTACTCTGATGGCACCCCCTGCTCACCAACAAAGATATCACCGTTTTGGAATGGTGCTGTCAACTGTGCCGCCGATTAATTCGTGCAACAACTCGGTGACTCATTGCATTCGTGTATCTTCGTGTCTCTGTAACTGCTGGTCATGCCAACGCAGATGGACGCTCTGAACCTGCTTTTGTCGCGCTCTCCGCTTCCCGAGCAACACCACGATTAAGACAATTCCCTTTTGTACGTCGAATGGATGTATCTTGTTATGCCCTGATGGGCTTCCATCCAACGTGTTTCGTCCTCCTCGTGTATTTAGTTAACTTACATGGTGTTGATATACGCAACCCTTTCTTGCTTGTGTGCATTCAAGCGCCCACTCGCCATGAATATTCGCGCGGATCTTCAACTCACAAGTGACCGACAGTGGTTCCTGAAACGTGCATTGAGAGTATTGGTTGATGCACTTACTCCAAATTTGTGTTTGCACGCATGTGACGCTATCCCATGTGCACGAATACTTCTCGAACCGCACCCTCAGTACGCGGAAATCGCTGCATAGAGGACAGTGGCAACCGCATTCTCGGAACCGGATGAAGCGCTCGCACGAAATTTCGTGGATTGGGCCGATACCGTGTATACTGTGACCCCATATGTAAAACAGTCATTCAACTTGCGCATGGGACCGCCTGCGCCTGTGCGTGATATAGGCAGTATGCTGCAACTATTCGTTTCAGATAACTCGTTCGCATCGCAAGGAGCACTACAACTTCGTTTCGGTTTCTTAAATCGAATCAACCGGTTATTCGAGAGCAAATCCGAGACATCGCGCTATTTGATGTCAGCCCAGTTCGAGAAGTGTTGGGTGCTCGTTTGAATTTGATTTTTCTGAATGGTATGGATTCGTGTGAATCCGTAATCTACTGCGACGCTCTCGCACATGATGTGCGATATCTTCGTGATTGTATGAAACTAATCGAAGATTTATCGTCCACATTTCGTCCCAGCGGTATGCGCGTCTCAGATGGGCCTGATTTCAGTTTTTGTCGTATGAATTGTGGATGGACCGGATTTGTTGCACCGAGTACTGTACTGTACATACATTGATGCGAATGTCACCGAGCGAACGCGTATTCCCGATTGAGGTCGAGGCGGCGCAGCGAGGATTTGTATGTATGGCGCCGATGCAGAACACAGCGCTCTCGCTGTGCGTTAACAGGTGTGAAATGCGAGACGTGTAATGCTGGATTTATGTTGGCCGAATGCTGCGTTGTTGCGCGATTTCTGGCGTTTCGACGCAATCACTGCGCTCGAGACCTGAGTTCAACCTGGTGATATGGTGGTGTTTCCGGCATTTTGGACGCACTACACGGAAAGTAGTGCGGATGAAGATAAACTCTGTACAGCGCACACAATTCAGTGGTCTGGAAAGCTTGGTGGACAAATCGGTACTGTGTTAGCGTATGACCAGAGAAGTATTTTTTATGGTGGCTGTAGTATCAATTTCAAAGCTGCGAGACAGCAGCAGGCCATGAAATTAAAGTAGGTGGGCACAGTCAATCGACGAGATGCCCGGCTTGTCATCACTCCGTGAGTTCTGCCTCATTCGATTCTCTGTTCAAACCATGAGAGAACACGAGTAAAACGTAGACGCACTTCTTTATGGTTTCGGGGGTAGTATCGGTCCAGCTTGATTTGTTTTGATTCCTACTTAAGGTAGGTGTAGAAATTTCCTTTTTTAGGAATATTCGTAATATCAATTTGCGTATATCAAAGAGGAAATAGAAAATAATTATTCCAATCAACAGCCCTGGGCGACATACTTATATTGTCAACTTTGGTTGATCTGCACAGTTCTCTCTTTCTGCACCAATTCAACTCTATGCCAACAGACTATTCGACATGCACTCGTATCCTCGTCGGTCAACATTGTTCAAATCCGCGGCGCGCATTCGGCGGAATGCGAAGCCAGCATACATGTATGTGGATCCTACCACCCTGTGTTCACTGAGCGCTCAAGCGCGTGGGAATGGTAGAGCTCAAGCGCAATGCCTGGTTTTGCCTAAGGAACAACTGACGGCGGACAATTTCACCGATATCACTATTTTGGTGTGGCTACGTGAGCGAGTTAAGACTGTTCGTGCGAATTGCAACCGGCACTGAGGATGCTTGCAAGGGATTAAGCGGCAGAAGTTCGATTGGATATCGCCGGAGGGTATCTGCGACGCTTCGGACCGTCTACTGCGCTTATGTTGGTACATCGACCAATATTTGGTCCTGATTGAATCTCGCCGAAATAAAATTCGCGTGAGCGAGTCTGCGATGAAGCGATGGGAATAAGCGAAAAGAAGCGGAGGGCCACGTCACAAGGAATGGATGAGGTTGAATAAGGAGGTAGCTGATGAATTATCACGAAGGGAGAAAGAAGTGTCAACTGCCGCTCAAGCGGATGCCGGTGTTAGCGCTCGAGTGCACAAATATCCCGTACAATTCACTCGTGATGCGGAGCACGTGGAGCGCTAGTGCCTAGCTGAATAGATTGGTGTGCGGAAGCCGACTGTTGAGGAGAGAGTGAAGGCGGCTATTACCAGCGCTTACAAATGCGGCGATTTAGAAGAAGCACAGCGCAGGAAGGATCAGCTTGGCAGGAAATTCGAGCGCGAGCGCGCTAAACGTCGCGAGAGTGTAGGAATGATTAACTTAGTGTTTGTCATTAGACAATAGCAATTATTATCTGTGACGGATAATGTCAGGAATACAACTTTTAATGTAATTCGAGAAGTTTTACATTAAAAGCTGATAACTAAAAGGCTAATGAGAAGTTCATAAGAGAATGCACTCGCGAAGAGTGATTATTGGAATGATCAGATTATAACTTAGTCGCATTGGAACGAAGTAAGCCAACTAAGAAATGTCAAAAACAGCTTAGAGGAATATCACGTGCTGCGAAAGCACGTGATGATAAGCCATTGCGGTAGGATACGAGGAAGAGGACATAAAATAGGGACGAATGGAAAGTACAAGGTAGCTTACCTTGAGTCAAGCTCCTACCTCCAGATTGTAGTTCAAAATTACTCTACATTGGCACCGCTGAGGAAGCCAGTCACCGACGATGGAAATTCCTAGTGAGCTCATGGTGTTCAAGGGCGAAGAGGATGCCCGAAAATTCTTCTATCTCTATGAAAATGTAGTGACGAAAGGCCTAATGGATAACGCAAAGGCCGGGAAGATCGTCGATTGTCAGAGTAGAGAAGCATTCGATTTCTACTTCGAACGATTCAAATGGGACAATGGACCAACAACAGAAGCCAAGAACTATCATGTAGTCAAGGATGTAATGCTCAAGAAAGTTTCTACCCAAAAATCTGATGCGGAGATCATGAAAGACGCAATATTTCTAACCTATGACGGTGGTGATATCCAAGCATTCCTTACTAGAGTTGAGATAGCCTACAACCAAGCGGAATTCAACGAACACGCAAAGTTCGGCATGTTACGTGAAGCACTGAAAACAGATCAGTTGTTGCTCCAATTCGTTTTATTCCGCGGTACCAAAGATTATGAAGAAGTTAAGCAGTATTGCACCGATTATGCGGACAACCAGAAGATGATGAGCGCCCCTTCTGGGTCTCGCGGTGAACGGCCAGGAAACATAAGACTTCCAGCTCGAACATCCAACGACACTCGTATTGATGATTTGTGCCGAGAGGTGGAGAAGCTACACCTTCTTATGTCAAATGGACCCCGTAATCAGCGTCAAGCAGAACCGTTTTGTCACAAATGCAACAAGAAGGGGCATTACGCTTCGCAATGCTGAGCCGATATGGAGTTGACCTGCTATCGTTGTAACCAGAAGGGGTATTACGCTAATGAGTGCCCTCAGTGTCCGGCATTCGAGCGTACTTGTACCTACTGCCATCGTAAGGGCCACTCAACCGAGCAATGATTTCTAAAACGCAGCAACGAAGCAATAGACAGCCAGGATGCACGAAAACTGATTAATGATTCTGTTGGCCAAGGAGACGTAAGGAGTCCAAGTGAAACAAAGAATGTGATGTTCTTATATGAATATATGGAGGATCCAACGGCGGTAGTTGCAGCATTCAAGAGAGCTTCAAATGGAGAGACGTTGACGAAGCAAAAAAGAGTGCAGAACGACATTGAGGAGTACACAAAACTTAACGAGACTCCTACAACGCGAATTAGAGGTAACCCCGACTTACCAACACCATCGAAAAAAGCATAAGAAGTTGAAGAAGAAGGTTCGAGATCGAAGAGCAAAGCCTTGATCGAAGCATTAGGTCATCGAGTAGAGAAACACGACCTGCTGAACAAACTTGCACAGGCATCGGCTGGAATAACATTTGGACAGATAGCACGTGGAGATATCGATTTCGCGAAGAAAGACCTGCAGAAGATGCTGGCAGGTAGAAGGATTCGATCGTCTGTTAAATTCGCTGACAAAGGCGAAGTCTATGGACTCTCGATGTCGAGACATTTGTTAGTACGAGTCGAAGTGTACTCAGAGGACACATTGGCATTGTTTGATTCTGGAGCTATACCGAACGTTATGTCGAAAAATATGGTTGAAAAGCTCGACGTTCGCATGACACCGACAAGACGTGGAATCAAGGCTGCCAATGGTGACTCAGAAGTCTGCCTTGGAGCATTGACAGATGTACCAGTGAGTATGGGAGACCTGGTAATTCCTTTGAACATTCTAGTCATAGAAGAGTATCCGTACGATGTTATTATCAGGCTACCAACAATGATCAAGCTCAGAGCACGCCCAGATTACTATCGTATGTTACTCAAAATTCACTTCCAAGGTGATTCAAAGATCTTCAACTATGAGTATGAGAGAGAGAATGACAATAGTCCAGAGGATGAATTCACGTCGGCAGAATCTGATGATACTTCAGACAAGGA
>JAAUYH010126285.1_pt1 | contig 18911 bp, 13 predicted proteins | sample 7278061 | NCBI WGS metagenome assembly JAAUYH01 (sample SAMN14350203, study PRJNA611818) | marine sediment metagenome | isolation source: surface marine sediment (0.6m) | place: French Polynesia: Moorea | collected 2018-08 | reverse complement strand
GCTGTTTGCGGGCTCAAAATACTTTGCATTTACTCTGTCTAATGTATGAGAATTAATACCGGCAGCCATTGGGGTGAACCGTAACTCATAAGTCGTATTTGCCGTCTTTGGGGGATTGGTGACTGGGGTGAGCCCGCGCCTAACGGCGTTAGCATAGCGTGGCGTTAGCCATATGGCGACTGGGCATTGGGGATTGGCGACTGGGGTAGCCATATGGTAACTATTGGGAATAGCACTGCGTGCCGCCTTGGGGCATATCACGTGGCGATTAGGGATTAGTAACTTTTTATTTCTTCTTTTTTAGTAATTACAAATATGAAAATTTACGACTGGATTATTATTGGTGGGGGAATTGCTGGTGCTGCGATCGCATATGAATTGCAACAAAAAAACTTTACGGTACTGCTAATAGAACAAGATGTTCGATCCAATAATGCTACTCGCTACAGTTACGGTGGTCTAGCCTTTTGGTCTGGTACTACGACTATCAATCATCAGCTGTGTGAAGAAGGAAAAATTCGCCATCAGGTACTGTCAGAAGAATTGTCAGGAAATACTGAATTTCGCGAATTGGATTTATTATTGACGATCCCCGTTGATATGGATCCCCAAAAAGTTAAGGAAGATTACACTCGTTTTGCAACTCCTCCAAAATTATTGACAACCCAAGGAGCTACTGAGTTGGAACCTTTATTAAATCCAGAGGCAATATCGGGGGCTTTAACTGTTAAACACGGTCATATTCATCCAGGAAAAACTACCCAAGCTTATCTTCAAGCCTTTTTGCGATCGGGAGGAGAAATCGAGATTGACAAAGTTGTCACATTCCAAAATTTGGAGAAAGTACAAAGTATAGGGGGAAATTCTGCAACAATCAAAACCCTTAAAAACACTTATTATGCTGCCAATATTGCTGTTTGCGCTGGTGGTTTTAGCCGTAATTTACTAAAAACCTCGGGTATAAACGTACCGATATATTTCACCCATGCGGAAATCATTGAAACTCAACCTGTAGACCTGCAGTTGAATACTTTGGTAATGCCGGCAAATTTACAACGGTTTCAATTAGAATCAGGATCGACAAAAAATGATGAATTATGGGATGAAACAGGTAATGAACTAGGTAATATTTTAGATCCTGGAGCGGTGCAATTTTTAGATCGAAGTTTGCGCTTGGGTCAAATTAGTTATGTATTGACTGATCCCCAGAGTAATATGAACGCTACAAACGGTGAAGCCTTGCTACGCGATCGCATAAAAAATATCTTACCCGTAATCGGTAAATTACCTGGATCCTTTCATCATTGTTTAGTAGCCTTTAGTAAAGATAGTTTGCCTCTAATTGGTTCCCTTCCCGAACAAGATAATATCTACATTTTTTCAGGTTTTAGTAACCCTCTAGTAATTATTCCACCCTTAGCAAAGCGTTTCGCTAATTGGGTGGTGAGCAGCTTTGAAGATGATATTATTCCTCAATTATCTCCTGAGCGCTTTGGAAGAGGTAATTGGTAATTGGTAATTGGTAATTGGTAATTGGTAATAGTTAATGGGTAATGTGTGACTAAATATTCAGTCCCAAAAATTAAAATCAAAAAAAATTAACTTAAATAGTGATGAGTCATTTCAAGTCTTGTTACTCATTACTGTGCGCGATACCTAGAGGCTTCGCCGACGCCGCAGGCTCTAGCTATAGCTGCGCTACCTACGGAACTGCTACCTGCGGATCCGGTACGCTTCCGCTAGGCGCTAACATTACTCATTACTTGTTACTTATTACTCATTTTTTATCCTAAAATCCTGGAAATCATACTGTTTGCTTGTCCCACATAACCACTACCAAATAAGTTGAAATGATTGATAATATGATACAAGTTATATAAAATTTTCCGCTTTTCATAACCTTTATTCAAAGGGAAAACTTTGTTGTAACCGCGATAAAATGCTGCAGGGAAACCGCCGAAAAGCTCTGTCATGGCAATATCAACTTCTCTATCGGCGTAATAGGTCGCTGGATCAAAAATTACTGGTTCCCCATCTTCTGTAAATCCAGCATTACCTCCCCATAAATCTCCATGCACCAATGATGGTTGAACTTGATGACCTGATAATAGTTTGGGGATAGCATTTAGTAACTGTTGTGCTTGGGGAAAATGACTACCGCGCCGCTTTGCAAGCTCAAATTGATAAGCTAATCGATTTTTGATATAAAATTCTACCCAGTTTTGCGTCCAAGTATTGATTTGGGGGGTAGCACCGATTGTATTATTGATATTCCAACCAAACTTTTTCTCGCGACCAGTATTTAAATGATACTTATGCATTGCAGCTAATCTTTGTCCCATTTCTTCCCAGGACTTAGGATTACCCTTACCCATGCTTAACCACTCCATTACAAAGTAACAAGAGTTACCGGCGACCCCAGAACAAATTGGTTTAGGAACGCGGATAGTACCGACATCATAAATTTCTTTTAAGCCCAACGCCTCTGCTTCAAACATCGCGAGTTTGGCTGCTCGGTTCATTTTGACAAAGTAGCTGTGCTGTCCATCAGAGATAAAGTAACCTTGGTTGATGCACCCACCACCAACCGAACGCCATTTCTGGGTTTGGAATTTATTACCAGTAACTTGGCTTATATGGGTGTCAATTTCAGTCCACATAATTAAGATTAAATTTTGGGGTCGGGGAATTTTAAGTTTGGAATTCTGAAGTTTGGAATTCTGAATTTTAGCTTTTGCCAGGGAAACAACCCACCACCATACTATAAATGTGTGAGTGAAATGCGCCCCACCGCCCTAACATAAACAACTCATAATTCATGACTTTGGGCTAGCGCCGTTAAGCCTTACGGGGTGGCTGGGCTAATATCTGTTAGAATGCGTTATGCCGCTAACATAATTTATAACTCATCATTTATAACTCATATGAAAACACAATATACCTCGCGCTAGCGCTACACACCACAAAATAAAAACAGATTTACTATAACTGAAATTATACAAACACATACTGGCATTATTTTGTAGAACTAATGCAGAAGGAATCGTCCAAGAAATAATCTGGGAAGAAAAAGTCAGATAATCTGTTTTTTATACTATGGCGATCGCCAAAACAAAAATTGTTAGTATTGCAAAATTTGGCTCTTTAAGAGTTACTCTTCAAGAGTCATTCTTGGGGGTCGTAATTTATCATTTTTATAATTAATTTTTCCATTTGTACCCCGTAGATATTGCATATATCATTTATACTGCTGGCTTGAGTGAGATTACGCCATAAGCCTCTGGTGAAAGATATTTCTGTGCTGCTTGCATCAAGTCACTAGTTTCTTGAGCTTGAATGTAGTTTGGATAATCAAAAGCTACTTCTAGATTGTCAAGTAGAGTCTGATAATAACCATATAAACCAGCGCGATCGCTGGGTTTTTCATTAGCAAAAATAAATCTATTTGCAACTCGCTTGCGCACCCGAGCAATTTCTGATTCTTGAATTGTCTCCTGACTGAGTCTAGCAATATGTTTGACAATCGCTGCTTCTACTAAGGGCAAATTTTCTACCGAACAATGGGCGGAAATATAAAATGTTCCTTGCCACTTATTAGTCATGTTACTTGCAGAGATATAGGAAACTAATCCTTGCTCTTCCCGTAAATCCCTAACTAGTCTGGATGTAAGTCCTTGACCCAAAATCCCAGCTAATACATCTAACGCAAAAGTTAATTCCAGTTGATTTAACCCCGGAACTCGCCACAGCATCATTAAACGCGCTTGCTGTAGATTTTCATCAATGAACTCTTGGCGAACAATTTCTGTAAATGGTTTTTCACTATCAGGCTTGCTACTACCAATTATCCCATCGGAATAATCGTTAGAACTTTGGGGTAAGTGAATTCCCTTACGACTAAAGACATCCTCAAATCCCTGTTTGAGAATATCAATCAATTCTTCTTCTGGTAAATTACCCACCGCTACCGCCGTAATTGCATCGGGTTGATACCAATGACTGTGGAAATCACGCATTTGCTGCGGCTTGAGTTGACTAATTATCGACTCTGGACCTAGTACCGGACGCCGATAAGGTAAGTTCTCATATGCTAATTCCATTGCTCGACGAAAACTGCGGCGACGGGGATTATCTTCCGAACGTCTAATTTCTTCGAGCACTACCAATCGTTCTCGTTCGAAAGCATCATCTACAATTGTCGGATTAATTACAACATCAACTTGTAGGGGAGCTAAATCGGCAAAATCCTTTGGAGCTGTAGTGATGTAGTAGTAAGTATAGTCCTGACTTGTTGCAGCATTAGTAACTCCACCCCTTTCTTCTACTCGACGCTCAAATTCACCTGCGGCTAATCTTTGGGTACCTTTAAAAACCATGTGCTCGAGGAAATGAGCCATGCCATTAATCGTATCAGTTTCTACTGCTGACCCGACTTTACTCCACAAACTAAGGTTTACTGCTGCTACCGGAATTTGCTCCGCAAGTATTGTCAAACCATTGGACAACCTGTGAATTTTTGGAGCATTTAGACGAGGAAATTTTAATAGGGTTGAGGTCATTGGTCGCGCTCAGTGAAGCTTTTATTTCTTATATTACATATTGACTTTAATAAACACCGAATCCTTACTTTCAGTATAGAGTTTTCACTTAGTTACTAATAAGACAATTGCATCTGTTTATAAAATCACAACACTAGAAAATATGCAAGCAAAACCAGAATAAAATCTACCCAAATTTCAAAGAGACATACTATAACTATAGCAATCTATATTTTACAAAACAAAAATATTCTTTAAGAAAATTAAAATCCTTAACTAAATTAAATTAAAAACGTAACTAATGCAAACAGAGTAAATAATAATAATCGGCTATTTTTTGGGAGCCCCTCTATTGTTAATTTGATAAGAAATCTCAATATTAAGGGAGTATATACAAAGCAGTTACATTTAAGTTTATTGTCAAATTTTATATGTTTATTGATGGGATGATCTTCAATGTTTGTAATCTAAAAAGAAAATATTGCTTTACAATAACAATTTAAATCAATTGAGTAATGTATATTTTTATTGCATTCGCATCAACTACACTGATTGTAGTTAATGTTACAGTATTTTTCTAGAATTGGTAATAAAAATTTTTCCATCGTAATCTTCCGGTAAATATCAAAACTAAACCATCAGATATTCATAGTTAATTAAACGTAATTAAAAAAAATATGATACATGATGGTAAGTTATTAACAGTAGATAAATAGTAAGTAATAATTATTTCATGTTGGAGTCTACAGATGAATACTTCAGGATATATTTACTTATAATTAAATTAGATTTTTTGTTACTCAGTGCCCTCTTTAGTTTGTAGCGACTACCCTTACTAATTGACTGTTCAAAATTTCACAATCATCTAAGATTATTGGTATGCTGTAATGCATCAAGGTAACATTCAATTAGCTTCCAAATATGTTATTGCGACAGTGGGAAGAGAGAGTAGGATGAAACTTTATTTATTTGGGGACATGGAATTGTGAAGTATAGCAAATAGTGATTCTTTAAGGATGTCGATAAAGCGTGTTGGTGTAATTGGTGGCGGTCAACTAGCGTGGATGCTCGGTAAGGCGGCAAAGAAATTAGCGATAGAAATAATCGTACAAACGCCCAATGCTCGAGACCCAGCCGTTAGCGTCGCTAGTGATACAGTGTTTGCTTCAGTTGCTGATGCCGACGCAACGGCTAATTTAGCAAAAATATGTGATTTAATTACTTTTGAAAATGAATTTGTTAATTTAGAACAATTATCAAAATTATCACAACAAGGAGTTTCTTTCCGTCCGAAATTAGATTCATTGAAGCCTTTATTAGACAAGTATAATCAACGACGTTTTTTGTGCGATTTAGGATTACCCGTACCCAAGTTTGTAGCATTCGACGTAAATATGGATGCTGGCGAAGATTTAATTTGCCGACATTTGGGTTTGCCACTAGTAATAAAAGCTCGCCGTCATGGTTATGATGGTCAGGGTACTCATATTGTTGAAAATTTAAAAGACTTAAAAGCAAAATTATTGTTTTATAAACAAAATTCAACCACCACAAGTTTGTTACTGGAGCAGTTTATCCCTTTTGAAACAGAGTTGGGAGTAATAGCTACCCGTTCTGCTATTGGAGAGATTGCGATCCATCCGGTTGTGGAAACTCAGCAGGAAGAACAAGTTTGTCGTCGGGTGATCGCTCCTGCTGATATTTCATCTCAAACGGTGGAGGAAATAAAAAATATTGCTTCGACTATCCTAAATAAATTGGAAGTAGTTGGAACTTTCGGAATTGAGTTTTTCTTGAGTGCTGAATCTGGATTATTAGTAAACGAGATTGCACCTCGCACTCATAATTGCGGACATTTTTCTATTGATGCTTGTGAAACTTCTCAGTTCGAGCAACATTTGCGAGCGATATGCGATTTTCCCTTGGGTAATACAAAAATGACTTCTCCAGGGGCTGTCATGGTAAATCTTTTGGGAACAGAAAATTCCGAAAGTGACTGGGTAGAAAAATGTCAACAAATAGAGCAAATTCCTCAGGCAAACCTACACTGGTATGGTAAAGCTGAATCGCGTCCCGGACGTAAATTGGGACATGTCACTGTTTTACTGAATGCTCAGAGCCGCAATGATGCTCTTAATGTAGCTCATCAAGTCGAATCTATTTGGTACTCTTGAATCTTTTTTCAATGAAATAATTGGTTTAAATTGCCAATTACCGTTAGCGGCTAGCAATAGCGTACCGGCTTGGACGCGTCTAGCGACAAATGCACGCGGCTTGCGTCGTTAGCGCAGCTATAGCTAGAGGCTATAACTACGTTACCTATAGCTGCGCTACGTTCCGAACGGATCTGCCATCCCCGCAGGCTCTAGGTAATAACCTTACGAGTTGCGCGCCCCTTTGGGACGTTCGCCGTTAGCAAAGCGTGTCGTAGACATAGGCGCGGGCTAACACGCTACGCTAATGCGTGGCGTTAGCCATATACCGGTTTCCAATAACCACTAGACAATTTCGGATTAAAGGCTATAATAATGACGGTTGGCTGAGACGTTGGTGACTGCCATTAAAGTTTTGTGATCTATGACTTTAATAAGTAAGGGAACCAAAGTCGTCTTGTAGCGGTAAACCGGACCAGTATCCGGAAACTTCAAACGAGATGCAAGGTGCCCACCTGGTTTTACCAGGTCATAAACTTAGGTAAAACGGCGTTGCGGCTAACCCAAATAATTTAGCTCCTGGAGCCAGTAAGTAGGCTTGGGAGCTTTAATTTTAATTTGGGTGTTTATTTTAATTTGGGTGTTTATTTTAATTTGGGTGTTTAATTTAGTCTTGGAATTAAGTTTTTAGATTTAAATTTCTAGTTTTAAATTTCTAGTTTTAGGGTTTTAAATTTAAATTTCTAATTTCAGGGTTTTAGCTTTAGGGTTAAATGCTGGTTCTTAATCATTGCTTACACCACTAATTTTAATGTCAAGCTAATATCAACACAATTAAAGATGGGACTTGAAATTATATGAAGTTGTACATAATGTGTAACATATGTGAATAATAAGAAATTATTTATGTAACTCAATACGAAGGTGTTGATAAAAGACGTTAACACTAGATGGGTATAATTATATTTTATACAAGGTATTTAATAATATATTAAGATTGAATCAGAAGAACCTGTTACCATAACAAGCACAGATTAATCGTATAAGTAGACTCTAACTAATGAGTTTACAAAAGCTAAAATCGCAGAGAAATTGGATAAAAATGTCCTTTAAAGCAGCAAAACTTATTAAGGCACTGAAATAAAGACGTGTTTCCTGCTTCGGTTTTCAAATTAGATAACGGTCTAACATTTGTACATCAAGAAGTCCCTACCACTCCCGTGGTTGTGGCAGATGTTTGGGTGCGTGCTGGTACAACCTTGGAGCCTAAACCTTGGTTTGGGATAGCTCATTTTTTGGAACATATGATTTTTAAAGGAACTCCGACATTACCTGCAGGGGTGTTCGATCAAAAAATTGAGAACCAAGGCGGGGTCACGAATGCTGCAACGAGCTATGACTACGTTCACTATTCTCTAACGACAGCGGCAAATCATCTCCAAGAAACCTTGCCAGATTTGGGAGAATTAGTTTTGAATGCGGCAATACCCGAAGACGAATTTCTCCGGGAGCGAGATGTGGTGTTGGAAGAAATTCGTCAAGCACAAGATAATCCTGATTGGATGGTCTTTCGGTCTTTGGCTGCCGATATTTACCAAAATCATCCTTATGGACGTCCAATACTAGGAGATGAAAGCGAAGTACGTCAGCATTCCCCAGAGGCGATGCGATGTTTTCATCATACTCACTATCAACCGGAAAACACTACGATAGTTGTAGTTGGGGGAATAGAATCTACTTCTGCATTGGAATTAGTCGATCGCGCATTCGAACATTTTCCCAAACGTGCTGATTATGAATTACCACAGCAAATAACAAAACCAGTGTTGTCGGGTATTACTCGTCAAGAAATGAGTTTGCCCAACTTAGGACAAGCTAGATTAATTATGGCCTGGATCACACCAGGTGTTGAAAATTTAGATGTAGCTTATGGCTTAGATCTACTTTCAGCAATATTGGCACAGGGACGAACATCTCGACTGATTAGAGATTTGCGGGAAAACCAACAGTTAGTGCAGTCAATTTATAGTAACTTCGCCTTACAGAGAGAATCGAGTTTATTTACCATTACAGCTTGGTTAGATTCAAAAAATCTGGAACGGGTGGAGTTACTAATTCGCAATCATTTGGAAGATTTAATTTCTTTTGGATTGAGCGAAGAAGAAATTACTCGTTCTCAACGACTACTATGTAACGATTATGCCTTTTCTACTGAAACCCCCAATCAACTGGCGGGTCTTTATGGTTATTACAACACAATAGCTGAGGTTGAGCTTGCAGTTGCATATCCCGAAAAAATTCAGTCCTTTGACAGCCAAAAATTGCAAAAAATCGCCCAAGAATACCTCTCACCGAGTAATTATGCGGTGGGTATATTGAAACCCTAATAAACGTTATCAGTCATTAAATGTAGATTGTTCGCTAGTTTTTATTTTTGACTAGTGTTTAATGGCTTGTGACGAAGGACAAAGGACAAAACACAAATGACAACAATCTCGCTGCTCAGATCTACCATCAATCGCACTGTTCTTCCGAATGGAATTGTAGTGCTATCCTCAGAAAATTCAACTTGTGATATTATCGCAGCGCGGATTTTTTTCCGGGCGGGGAGTTGCAACGAACAGCCCCAGCAATCAGGTTTAGCCCATTTACTTTCAGCCGTTTTAACCAAAGGATGTTCCGGACTCTCTAGTCTGGAAATTGCCGAGAAAGTGGAGTCAGTAGGAGCAAGTTTAGGTGCAGATACCACTCCTGACTACTTTTTATTGTCCTTGAAAACCGTCACCACTGACTTTACAGAAATTTTAAAGTTGGCTGCCAAAATTTTACGAACGCCAACATTTCCCCAAGCAGAAGTAGAACTCGAACAACGTATCGCCCTACAAGATATTCGTTCTCAAAAAGAACAGCCATTTTCGGTGGCGTTCGAGAAACTGCGGCAGGTAATGTATCAAAATCATCCCTACTCCATGTCAGTACTGGGAAATGAGACGACCATGGCGAGTATTTCTCGGGATGACATAGAACAATATCACAAAACCTATTTCCGTCCGGATAATATGGTAATTAGTATTGCCGGAAAAATTACCTCTGATGAAGCTGTCGCTTTAGTTGAAGATGTTTTTGGTGATTGGGAATCTACAACAGAGTCAAAGCCACCAGAACTCGAGCTACCAGATATAAGTGCTGCACCACAACATCAAATCACTCCTCAAGCAACTCAACAATCTATTATTATGTTGGGTTATTTGGGTACTTCGGTGCTTTCTCCCGATTATGCTTCCCTAAAGTTAATCTCAACGTATTTAGGAAATGGACTTTCTAGCCGTTTGTTTGTAGAGTTACGGGAAAAAAGAGGTTTGGCTTACGATGTTTCGGCTTTTTACCCCACTAGACTATTCCCCGCTTCATTTATAGTTTATATGGGTACAGCTCCTAACAACACCAGTACAGCCCTTGCAGGATTACGTAAAGAAGTTGATTTACTTTCAAGCAAAGAAATTTCTGAATCAGCTTTAATTGCAGCAAAGAATAAAATTCTGGGACAATACGCCCTCGGGAAGCAAACAAACGCCCAAATTGCTCAAATCTATGGTTGGTATGAGATTTTAGGTTTGGGGATAGACTTTGATCGCAGGTTTCAAGAACAAATTACCGCTGTGACCCAAGAAAATGCACTTGCTTGTGCTCGTAAATACTTATGGGAACCTTATGTGTCCTTAGTGGGTCAAAAAGAAGCGGTTAATACTGTGTCATTAGTATAGTGGTTTGATTGAAAAATGCAGGATTCATGAGCCAAGACAGATTGCTCTTTTTGAAGCTATGCAGAGCGATAAAAGGAACTGTGTATACCCCAAAAGTGTGAATATGTTTGTGAATGTGTTTTTTGTTTTTATAAACAGTTTTAAGATGAAACGTTTTTAACATTTGGCATAAGGCAATTCGATCCTGTAATCTATAAACTCCCAAGACACTGTCGCTGTAATTGGAATAATTTCAGCAATATTTACCAGTTCTAGAAATAATTACTAAATTTTCGAGATAATTCTTCATTAATTTTAGGAATTATTCATTAAATCTAGGATGATTCACCAACTCTAGAAAAATTTCAAAACTATATTTCAAAACTGTAAAGCATGAAGTATTCGGGGACTAATTCCACGATCGCGATGGAGAAAGCAAGTATTTTCAACAGCTTGCGCTCAGCATTGTCATTGAATATATCTCCTAGCAGTCAATTTCATTTATTATTACTTTGTTCTTTAATACCTTTGGCGATCGGCTCTGTTAGTGCTGTCTCAGTTGGTGCACAAGAGCCAAATTACCAAGTAATTATTAAAGGAAAAGTTTCTCGCCCAAATTTACAAGTGGGTAGTAAAGGAGCATTTGTTTCAGAATTGCAAGCAGCTTTGAAACTCTTGAATTTTTATTCAGGGGAAGTAGATGGAGTTTATGACAAAAATACCGCTAACGCCGTTTCTAGTTTTCAGGTCGCTGCGGGTTTAATTCCAAGCGGTATTGTTGATAATAATACTTGGGAAACTTTGTTTCCTATTCCACCTGCTGGAGAAAGTGCAAGTGGAAATAATAACTCAGACTTTCCCGTTCCTTCGGAAGTCGCGACTATTAGAGGAAATGAGATCGGTTCTGAAGAAGTGACCCGAAATATTCCAACTCGTCCAGAACCAAGACCAGCAAGACCTCCAAAGAAGAAACCAGCGACAAAAACTCCGTCCCGCAGTCAAAAATCCACTTCATCTTTTGCCAAAAAACCTCCTTCTTCACAAATCACTAGTTCTTCCAAGAAACCTGGAATTCAATATACTGCACAAGGATTTCCAATTTTACGTTTGGGAATGCGTGGTGCAGAAGTATTAAAATTACAAAAACAATTAAAAAGACTGGGTTTCCTGAAAACTGGTATAGATGGAGACTTTGGCTCCCTAACAGAAACAGCAGTTAAGGCATTACAAAAACGTTACGGATTAGAAGCCGATGGCGTTGTTGGTGGAGCAACTTGGCAAATTATTAATCGACAGATTAGACGCTAACCTAAAGTAAGATTGGTAGTGTTTTACAGTACACAGCCTATAGGTGGGATAATTCTGATATATTAAACTAATTTTTCCCGATTACTATTCCCCAACATCGAATTGACAGCAGGAAGAGAGTTATTTTTCCACATTTTTCTGTAGGGAAGTCATATACTGATATTCTTTGCTTGTTTTGATGCAGGACAAGTCAGTCTTTAGTTTAAAGCATTGATTTTAATTAAAGTATTGATTTTGAGGTTTTGGGGTGCAATAAGTACTCATGTATCAGATAATTCTTACTTCCCGCTGATTAATTAAAAAAGGTTATGCGACGTTTTTTATTCACTTGGATAGGCACTGCTTTTGCCTTACTTATTACTTCTAGTATTCTTCATTACATCAATATTGGTTTTAAAGTTGATAATTTTATGACAGCCTTATTAGCTGCATTAGTAATTGGGATTGTCAATGCTATTATTCGACCAATTCTGAGAGTTTTAGCTTCTCCAATTACTTTATTAACTTTTGGCTTATTTACATTTGTGGTTAATGGTTTTACTCTCTGGATTGCAAGCGTCTTGACTCCTAGCTATGGTTTTATCATTGAAGGACCAATAGCAGCTTTGTTGGGTTCAATTGTTCTATCTTTTGTTTGTAGTTCTATTAACTATATACTTAGACCTACTTGATAGAAGATGAGTAATGAGTAATGAGTAATGAGAATGGGTAATGGGTAATGAGTAATGAGTAATGAGTAATGAGTAATGAGTAATGAGTAATAGGTAATGGGTAATGGGTAATGGGTAATAGGTAATGGGAGATGAATTTATTTCGTTTTAATCAACCTCCTGATTCCTGTCTCCTGATTCCTGACTTCTGTATTATGTCCTACGGACACGCTATAGCTATAGCTGCGCTACCTACGGAGCCGCTACCTTACGGATCCGCTAATGACTTTTTACTTTTTACTTTTGACTTAATTAATATACCCTCGTGGAGTTATCATCCATTCACAGTAGTTACGTGTACTTTGGTTACCAATTAAAACTATAGTTAGCATATCCACAGAAACATCCAATAATTTATCTAAAGTAGTGATAGTAATTTGCTCGTCTTCGCGATAAGCCGAACGAACTACTGCAACTGTTGTGTTTGGATTGCGATGTTGTAAAAAAATATTTGTGGCGATTGTTAATTGTTCCGTACGGGTTTTCGATTTGGGATTATATAAAGCTGTGACAAAATCGGCAGCAGCAGCAGCTTGTAAACGTTTTTCAATTACCTCCCAAGGCGTCAGTAGATCGCTTAAGCTGATGGCACAAAAATCATGCATTAATGGCGTTCCTACCCGGGAAGCTGCTGCTTGCAAAGCAGTAATACCAGGAAAAATTTCGATCCCAGGAGTTTTCCCATCCCAACCACAAACTTGTAATTCTTCCAGGACTAATCCCGCCATACCGTAAATTCCACAATCACCTGAGGAAACAACAGCTACACTTAAACCCCAATTAGCCAATTCAATTGCTCTTTGGGCTCGTTGTCTTTCCTTTGTAATTGGTAATGCTTCTATTATTTGCCCTGTTCTTAACAAAGGGCTAATTAAATCGAGATAAAGACCATAACCAATGACTGCATCCACAGATGCGATCGCAGTTTTGGCTGCGGGTGTAATTTGTTGTAATTCTCCGGGTCCAGTACCTACAAGTAAAATTTTGCCTTTTCTACCTGTATATTCTCTTTCCGATTTGGTGACAGCAACTGTCACTGCACCAGGTTGTCCTTCTAAACGAAAAATCTGTTTGGGAATTAGCATTTCCCCTTTGGTTTTCCCCTGACTGGAATCCAATATCTCTTCACTTAATTCCTTGTCAGTTAATTCCTTGTCAGTGTGGGAAGGAATTAAGGCAGCCAATAAAGCTGCCGCTTCTGCTACACTAGGTGTTCCAACTTCCTTTGCGACTATTTGGGAAGGATTGGGTACCGATATATTTTTGAGAATTTCGCGGCTAAAAGTTCTCAGGGGTAAATTATTGTTTGCGCACAATTCTACTAAACCCACTTCATCCGATTTAATATCAATGGTGGCAATACCTGCGATCGCATCTTTTGCTAGTTGATATTCTTGAAAAGCATTTTCAATCGCAGCTTCGATTACCTTTCGTGGCGTTCCTCGTTCGCAACCAATTCCAACCCACAAAACTTTTGGATACCAGGTAACTATTGATTTTTCAGGTTGCTCAGTATAATTCTGATCTTTGAGTTTAAATGGTGAATTCTGCGTAGAAGATTTATGGGTAGAAGGTTTATGGGTAGAATTTTTATCTGTAAAAGACTTATAAGTAATCCAAATTTTAGCTGTAGTATCAACAGTTTCTTCAAAACACAGAGAAGATTTTTCCACACCCTTTGCTGTTCGCCATATAGTAGAACCAGCTTCTTGAACTACTTGTACAGGTTCGCCCCTCACTACAGATGCACTGACAGCAGTCCAGTCTCCTTTACCCCTACACCAACCGAAGGGAACTCCCAACATATCCACAGCTGGTAATTCTAAACTAGCTGAAGCACCAGTTAATATGGGCGTTGCGCCAATTTTTGTAGCAATTAGTTGTGCTAATCGATCCCCGCCCCCTTGATGTCCACCACACAAACTAATGACAAATTGTCCTTTTTCGTCAATCACCAACACTGCGGGATCGCTGGATTTATTTCCTAGTAAAGGTGCTATTAATCTCACGACTGCACCTGTAGCCAAACAAAAAACAAATGCCTTTTGGTTGTACCATAAACTGGCTACGTGTTTTTTCAGGGAAGTATTGTAAACTTGTGTTCCTGTAATTCCAGCACAAGACTCTGGAACCCAAATAGTTGCACTATCTTTTGGTATTCCTGACGAAGACACACAAAGAGATTGCAGTTTATTTATACCTGTAGATGCGATCGCGATTAAAGCAAGTGGAGCAAATTCAGCTAACAACAATTTGTATTACCGATAATTTTTCTTTCTTGATTTACGCCATTTATCCAATAAAATTCAAGCTTTTGGAAAGAACACAAATCTTTAAATCTTTATCATTTCAGTTTTTCTAGATGCGATCCCATAAATAACATTATCGAATATCTGATATCTTGCAGCATTCTCAATGATCGCCTTGGAATAAATTCCCAGGCTAATAGGATAAGTCTGATTTATCAGACTAGGTAAGGTTTATAGTGGATTTTAACCTACTTATTCTATGAGCCTTGTTCGCTAGAGCGGCGACATAAAGCGTGTTGAAATTTATTTTAAGGTGGGATTTTGAACGTATTGCGCGACAGTCCCCATTCTCATCCGCACGCTAGTGCGTGAACAGCGACGCGGAATGGGGAAGGATAGCGCTCCGGCTAAGGTGATTCTTGGCTTTGGATATATGTTTTTAAAACATCAATCGGCGCACCACCACAAGACGCTACATAGTAAGAATTAGACCAAAAAGATACTTTTCCCCAGTAATGCTTTTGCACCTCTTGTGGGAATTCTTTTTTTAACATTCGTGCTGTAGAACTTTTTAAACTTCCCACAACAGATGCTATTGAGTTTTTAGGATGGAAATCTAGCAATATATGGATATGGTCTGTTTCACCATTAAACTCTATTAATTCACAACCCATCTTTTCTGACACTTGCTTGACCATTCCCTTAAGACGGTCAAGCATTGTTGCGTTTAATGCTTTGCGTCGATAATGAGTTACAAAGACAAAGTGCAACCGTACACTAAAAACACTATGAGAACCTTTTCTAGCTTTCATGTTGACAGGGTGTAACCGCATGACTATAATAGCCAATATAACAGATAGGTCGTTAGCGGCTAGCGTGAGCGTACCGTAGGTATTGCGTGACCGCAGGTCATGTTGTTATGGCTACCAAACGAATTACTTTTAGACTTTACCCGTCAAAAACTCAAAATGATAAGATGCATTACTGGCGTAGGTTACACAAAGACCTGTACAACGCTTGCATTGAGCATCGTAGGACTTCTTATAAAAAATTTGGTAAGTCTGTTGATTATTACGATCAGCAAAATTGTTTACCAGAATTCAAAGAGCAGTGGGAAGAGTATAAAGAACTTGGTAGTCATGCATTGCAAGACACTGTTAAACGTGTTGATTTTGCATTCAAACGATTTTTTAAACTTAAGTCTGGATATCCAAAATTTAAAGCCAGTCGTAGATATAAAGGATGGACTTATCCCTGTAAATCTGGCTGGAAGGCTTGTACCAACGGGAAGAACGGTTACCTGAAAATTACTAACTTGGGTAATATTAAAATGCGTGGTCAAGCGCGTGACTGGGGAACACCAAAGACTTGCACAATTATTTTTAAGCAAGGTAAATGGTACGCTTCAATCACTGTTGGTTGCACACCTATCCGATATCAGACTGATAAAGGTGCGATTGGTTTAGATTTTGGTACTCACCACGCAATCGCTGATTCCAACGGCGATATAGTAAGTAATCCTAGATTTGTTAAAACTGCTCAGAATAAAATCAACAAAATCGCTAAAACCAGTCGTCGTAAGCGTTCTCCAAACTTCAAGAAAAAAGTTAAAGCTTCTCGTCGCTGGAAAAAAGCAAATAAAGCTGTAGCTAAAATACAGTCAAAAGTAGCTCGTCAAAGACAAGATTGGCAACACAAAGTTTCTACACAGATAGTTAGCTGTAATAGCCTGGTAGCAACTGAAAAGCTAAATCTTAAAGGGATGACACGCAAATCGAAAGGTAAGAATAAACGTCAAAAGTCCGGTTTAAATAGGTCTTTACTCGATGTTGGTATTGGTAACTTAAAAGATTTGATCGAGTATAAGGTTACCGAAGCTGGAGGGTTTTATGTTGAGATTCCAACCAAGAAAGTAAAACCTTCTCAAACTTGCCCTAATTGCGGTCATCAGAAAAAGAAAACGTTGTCTGAGCGAGAACACCATTGCGAGCAATGTGGATATCGGTGTGATAGAGATGTCGCTGCCGCAATGGTAATGCTTAACTATGCAAGCGGAAAATGCGGTCTTGGGGTTTCCCCAAGTGGAGCAATTTTCCAAGACAGGGGTATGGAACGTGCCTCTACAGACGTCGATGAGAAAACCTCTACTTATTGCGGAAGTTTTAAGCAAGTTGCTCAAACGAAGCGTCAGAAACGTGTAGCTTGCCCGCACGCTAATGCGTGAACAGTCGTAGACGGCTACACGTAGTTCATTTTAATAACATTGGTGAAAGTTATGAGATATGACTTATTTATATTCTTGTTTATGGGTTAAATTTGTGTATCCTTAATTTATATGCAATAAAATGCATATTCAACAATTAGGAGCAAAAATTATTTAGGCAAGAAGTGAGAGTAATATGTCCTTATCCCATGCAATATTAGCTTCCTTATGTGATTCATCAAGTAGTGGCTATGATCTAGCTAAGCAATTTGATGGTTCCGTAGGTTTTTTCTGGAAAGCAACTCATCAACAAATTTATCGAGAACTCCGTAAATTAGAACAGTCAAATTGGATTAAAGCTGAGGAAATCGCTCAGGAAGGTCGTCCAGACAAAAAAGTCTTTTCAATTACAGATTTAGGAAAGCAAACTCTTCAGGATTGGATCGCTCAACCAACTGGAATATCACCAGCGAAGGAAGAAATTTTAGTTAAGCTATTTGCTGGTTACTTAGTACCTAAAGAAGTGATGATTCAGATCTTAGGAGAGCAGCGTCAGCACCATTGGGAGAGATTGTTAACTTATCAAGAAATTGAAGCTGAATATTTTCAGGATATCGATAATTGTCAATTATCTGAAAAATATCAATACCTGACACTGCGTAGAGGTTTGAGATGCGAAGAAGATTGGATTGCTTGGTGCGATGAAGCAATTAATTTTTTAAGTAATTAATTTTTTGATTAATTAGTTTTTTTAAAAAATTAACAAGAATTAGGTTTTTCAATGCATAATATCTAAGCGAATAATAGCAAACCTTTAAATACCTGCTTCTTATGCTGACATTTGTTGCGAAACTTTAAGGAATGTTGCATTTGACTTGAATCTCCCCACTTAGGCGCAAAATGAGTCAAAATACCGTGGTAACATGCTTCGAGTGATATCAAGATAGGGAGAAAACCTTTGAGTCTGAGGGTTGCTGTTGTTGGCTCAGGTCCAGCTGGTTCGAGCACTGCTGAAGTATTAGCAAAAGCTGGAATTGAAACTTATTTATTTGAGCGCAAACTAGATAATGCTAAGCCTTGCGGTGGAGCTATTCCTCTGTGCATGGTGAGTGAATTCGAACTTCCTCCAGACATTATCGACCGTCAAGTGCGGAAAATGAAGATGATTTCGCCTTCTAATCGGGAGGTTGATATCAACTTAGTCAATCAAGACGAATATATCGGTATGTGTCGCCGTGAGGTACTTGATGGCTACTTGCGTAATCGGGCGGCAAAATTAGGTGCAAATTTAATTAATGCTACCGTTAATAAACTTGATATTCCTACAGATAAGACACAGCCATATACTATTCATTACATAGATCATTCTGAAGGTGCGGCAAAAGGTATTGCCAAAACTCTGAAGGTTGATTTAATTGTTGGTGCAGATGGTGCTAATTCCCGAATTGCGAAAGAAATTGATGCAGGGGATTACAACTATGCGATCGCATTCCAAGAGCGGATTCGTTTACCTCAGGAGATGATGGGGTATTACGAAGATTTGGCAGAAATGTATGTTGGTGATGACGTTTCTACCGACTTCTATGCTTGGGTATTCCCCAAATATGACCACGTTGCTGTGGGTACTGGTACCATGCAGGTACACAAAGCCAGTATTAAGCAATTACAAGCTGGGATCCGTGCCCGTGCTGCTAAGAAATTAGTTGGCGGTAAAATTATTAAGGTAGAAGCTCATCCAATTCCCGAGCATCCTCGTCCTCGTCGCGTAGTTGGTAGAGTTGCTTTGGTTGGTGATGCTGCTGGTTATGTTACCAAGTCTTCAGGAGAAGGTATTTACTTTGCAGCTAAATCCGGACGGATGTGTGCTGAAACCATCGTTGAAATTTCTAATGGTGGAACTCGTATTCCTACAGAAGCAGAACTGAAGCTTTATTTGAAGCGGTGGGATAAGAAGTACGGACTCACCTATAAAGTTTTGGATATTCTGCAAAGGGTATTTTATCGTTC
>JAAUYH010113889.1_pt1 | contig 18917 bp, 17 predicted proteins | sample 7278061 | NCBI WGS metagenome assembly JAAUYH01 (sample SAMN14350203, study PRJNA611818) | marine sediment metagenome | isolation source: surface marine sediment (0.6m) | place: French Polynesia: Moorea | collected 2018-08 | reverse complement strand
GGGTTAAACCGGCGAGCAGGCCAAGTCAAGAGGATAGGTGGCGAGTGCTCGTCGCAAATACGAGGGGAAAGCGTCCATTGTCTGGGCGCGTAGGGGGCAAAGGACATGGAAGTAGCTGCTGCGCGCGTGCATCAACGACCGTGAATCTACTACGGCGCGTAGTATGGGCGATGATGAGCGAGGAAAAACCGACATCTCAGTTTGCGTTGGCCGCCGATGTCGGCGGCACGCAGTTGCGTGCGGCGCTGATCTCGCGGGGTGGTCAAGTGTTGGCCCGATCGGCCTGTGCTACCGAACCAGAGCGCGGGATTGAACACGCAGCCGAGCGGTTAGCCGAGCTTCTGCAACCAGCTCTCGTTGCGGCTGGCAGTGATGGGGTTGTCGGGTTGGGCATTGCCACTGCAGGTCCACTAGATCCTGAGACTGGCATATATCAAAATCCACCCAACCTCCAGGGTTGGGATCAAAAGTCGCTCAAACCGCTGTTAACCGATGCTCTCGGAGTTCCGGTCTTTGTCGGCCACGACGCCACCATGGCGGCGTTGGCAGAGACGTGCTTTGGCCCCAATAAAGGGGCAGAAAATCTGATTTACATCACGATCAGTACTGGGATAGGCGGCGGGATTGTTGCGAATGGAGACATCCTATCCGGCGCCAGCGGTGGGGCCGGGGAGGTCGGCCATATCACAATTCGACCTGGCGAAGGAAAGTGCGGCGTGGGGTGCGATGGCTGTTTGGAGGGCAACGCGTCGGGACCAATCATTGCGCAAAAAGCGCGCGACCGCCTGCGGCAGGGCCGATCTTCGCAGATGAGTGCGCTATGTGGCGGCGATATCGCCGTCATTGACACGCGGCATGTCTTTGCTGCTGCGGGGCAAGGTGATGAATGCGCGCGCGAGATCATCCTCGAAACTATAGAGAACCTCGGCATCGGTTTTGCGAGCCTGTTGAATGTATTCGATCCCGAAGTGATCGTTCTCGGTGGCGGGGTGACGGTGGGGTTGCGGCCGTGGTGGACAGAGCTCGTCGCCGCGATCGAAGCGCATGCGCTCAGGCGCTACCGCGGACGCGTCCCTCTCCGTGAAACTACGCTCGGAGGCGACGTTGGTTTGCTCGGCGCGGCGATTCTGGCGTTCCGTCGGGGTATAAAAAAGTGAGTGTCGCAGTAGAATTTTCCCCCCCGCATGCCCGTCGCAAACGAGCAACGGCGACCGAAAAACGCCGCCCAGTGATCATTGTCAAGTTGCTTTAGATCGCTGAATGGCGGTGATTTGCCTTGTATCATTGCGATGAATGCGGTTACGATTATATTAAAATTTGACCAGAATGTTGCAACTATGGACGTGGTGGGTCGCCTGGCGCAAATGTGGGTCCGCCGTCCAATACTGCGGTATGGCGGTCTTCCCGATCCGTACACCCTGATTCATGCGGAATCAGACTGATATCAAGCCCCTGAGATCCAGCCCCGACCGTTCACGCTCATGAGTACGCGCCTACATTGGACCGTGACAGTGCTTGCGACTGTGTGCATTTGTCTCGTCTGCTTAGGGGGTGGGCGCCCTGCATATGGCCAGAATGCTCTCGTGGAAGCGGCCTTGCACTTCAAGGTTCTCGGCTACGACAGCAATCTAGTCAAAGATGACAAGGCGTTGATTACGTTTGGCGTGCTAGCGCGGAAAGGCGAGCGCGCGAAAGGGGGCTCATCGACCAATGTGCAGAAGGATATGACATCGGCCTTTCTCATGTTGTCGCAACAAGCACAGGTCCAACGCAAGAGAGTCCGCATTGTCATCATACCGACGGAGATGTCTTCCCTGCATGGTGACCTGAATAATGTGCAGATTGATGCCCTATACGTGCCGGCAGAGTTTCAAAAAGAAATATCTGAGATATCGAAAATTGCTGTTCGGCGCAAAATACCTACGTTATGTAGCAGTGTATCGCAAGCGGAACGAGGCCTTGCAGTCGCCGTGGACACCGCAGGAGCCAAGCCACAAGTTGTCGTCAATCTGCAGATTGCGCGACAATCGGGCATGGCACTGAGTGGTCGGCTTTTGCGGCTGGTGCGGGTGTTATGAAAATGGTCTGGCATGCCGGGATGGATCGGCGCCGATATCGGTTCACTTAACCATTCGCGGGCCATAAGCTGGGCATATGCCTGCTGCTCATTCTGCGACCGATGCGAGCAACCGCGCGTCCAGCATGGAGGATGGCCAACCGTCGTTGGTCGATGCTGGTCTCAAGGGACGCAAACGCACAGTCCCCATCCCACGTACCATTGGGGCGCGGCTGCTGTTTGCCTTTGCGATCCCCACGTTGGCGCTCTTTGCCGCCTTTGCCGTGCTCGCGTATAATACCGCACGCGGCGAGTTGGAGTCCGAGTTGGGCGCACGCCTGAGTGCGGTGGCGGCAACGGCGGCCGAGCAGATTCGCGGGAGGTATCTAGTGGATCTGGCCGCGGGGGATGAAGAAGATCGGGCATATCTCAATGCCCTTCGCAAGTTAGAGGCCGCGGCTGCCGCTGCCGGAGTTGCTCGTATTTACATCTTCGATGCCGATTTTATTGCCCGCGTGGATACCGCCGCCGTCGCCCCCATCGGCACCAAATTGTTTCAGGCTGAGTTACATCGCCATGAGTTGGCGACGGTTTTTCGCCGCGGTGAATCCGTGGCGTCGGTATTGTTTGAAGGTGAGGACGGCCAGCTGTATCAAGCTGGTTATGCGCCAGTACGTGCGTCGGATCGAGATGACGACGTCGTTCTTGCACTGGGCGTAGACGCACCAGCCACGTACTTCAACCGCCTGCTGGTATTGGGCCAGAGTCTATTATTGTATGGTGTATTGCTGATTGCAGTGGTGATGGCGGTGGCCGTGGTCGTCGCGGGCCGCATTATTCGGCCGTTGGGGATGCTGGCGAAGGCTGCCGAGCGTATCGGCCAGGGACAACTGGCGTTGCCCATCGAACACATGTCACAAGACGAGATCGGGCTGCTGGCCGAGACCATGGATGATATGCGCCGGCAACTGCAGGCCCGCGACCAGCGCATGCAGCTCATGCTATCGGGGATTGCCCACGAGGTGCGCAATCCTCTGGGGGGCATTGAGCTATTCGCCGGCATATTGCGCGACGAGCTGGAGTCTGATGATGAGCGCCGAGCCCATGTCGAACGTATCGAGCGCGAACTAGGCTATCTCAAGAGGGTGGTGACTGAATTTTTGGAGTACGCGCGCCGGCCTCAACCGGAAATGCAATCAGTCAATGTAGCAGAAGTCTTACGGGATGTGAGTGAACTCTGCCTCGCCGATGCCGAAGAAGCCGGTGTGAGGCTAAATCTGCAGCTGGAGTCTGCATGCTGTTATGGCGATGCCGGCCAATTGCGACGTGTGGCTTTGAATTTACTGCGCAACGCCATCCAAGCCAGCAGAGCGTGGGGTGGTGGGACGGCTGCAAATGTTGATGTCGATGGTGATGGCGACAATGTCGCCGGTCCGACAGTAGATATCCGGCTGCAGAACGGTGAAAAATACGTTGAATGGGCAATTGTAAACCGGGGTGAACCAATTGCGGACGAGGTCCGTGCCCATATGTTCGAGCCGTTTTTCACCACCAAGGAAAAGGGGACCGGCTTGGGGTTGGCCTTCGCTGGTGAGATCATCGCCGACCATGGTGGTCGTATCGACGTCGTCTGCAGCGAGGAACCTACCGAAAAAAATAGCCCCAATGTTGGGGCGTTGATTGAGTTCCGGGTTCATGTGCCAATGGCACATGAGGGCCGATGACGGCCGTTAGCGAGAGAGATCAGTCAATGATGATGGGAGGGCCGTCGCCACCGCCGCCGCCGTTATCGCCGCCGCCGCCGTCACCGCCACCGCCGCCGTCACCGCCGCCGCCATTGTCGCCGCCGCCGTTATCGCCATTGCCACCATCGTCGGCCGGGGGGCAATCGCCATCATCATCGTCGTCGTAATATTCGCCGTCACAGGTTTCGCCGTCGTCGTCGTCGTCGCCATCATGATGACCGCCGCAACCTAGATCGGGGTCGGTGCAGTTCTCGTCGCCGTCGTCATCGTCGTCATGACCACCGCAACCAAGGTCGGGGTCGGTGCAGCTCTCGTCGCCGTCGTCGTCGTCATCGCCGTAGCCGCCGCAGCCAAGGTCTGGGTCGGTGCAGCATACGCCGTCGTCGTCGTCGTCGTCGCCACTGCAACCAAGGTCGGGGTCGGTGCAGCTTTCGCCGTCGTCATCATCGTCGTCGCCACTGCAACCAAGGTCGGGGTCGGTGCAGCATTCGCCGTCGTCGTCGTCATCATCTTCATTGATGGGGGGGCATTCTACCGGAACACAGTCGACATCATCGTCTTCGCATTCCACTGCGACGCATTCCTCGCCCTCCAGTCCATTGGTCAAGGCATTGCCTTGATCATCGAGGGCACATCCGCTGCCGCCAATCACAAAAAGGGCAACGATCAGATAGGCAAACGCGGCGCGGAAAGAGTCAAATTTAAGTTTTCGCATATTGCTATGGTTCCTTTAATCACAAGGCGTCAATGCTGCTGCGGAGCAGCTTCGTGTTTCGCTCTTTGTCCCTGGTAGTGGCGCGAGCGAGCGCAAGCGATCCGGAACCGGATAAAAAATCGTCCCCCTTCGTGGCGATTTTTTATAACATGCTGAAATGTATGATGAATTTTGCTAGGGCGACAGGGCTTCGGCAACTCATTTGGCGACTCATTCGACGACTCATTCGACGACGATGACCGCTTTGGGACGTCGCCGATGCGCGCCGATGCGGTTAATGAGCTCACGGGTGCGCGCTGGTGGGGGGCGTCTACGTCCAACATTGAGCAATAATCCAGCGAGGAACATCGCCATGATCAGCGACGAGCCGCCATAGCTCACAAATGGCAGTGTGAGCCCCTTGGCCGGCAATGCTCCCAACACGACGCCGGTATTGATGAGCGCCTGAATGGCAAAGGTCACGGTGATGCCAAAGGCCAAATAGGCGGCAAATGCATCGCGTGCGCCCACTGCGGCGCGAATACCGCGCCAGATGATGATGGCAAAGAGTACGAGGACCGCGGCAAAACCGACAAAGCCCAACTCCTCGCCCACGCTGGCCATGATGAAATCGTTGTGGCCCTCGAGCATATAGCCCAACTGCTGCCGCCCCTCTCCCAGACCCAGGCCCCACAGCCCTCCAGAGCCGACGGCGATGCTGGCCTGAACGCTTTGGTAGGCCACTCCCAGACTGTAGGCTTCGGGGTTGAAAAAGGCCAAAAAACGCTGCAGACGCCAAGAAGTGCCCACGATGAGCATGTAGGCCACTGGAGCCGCCGTTAGCACAGCAAGCAGCAGATACGATAGCCGGGCCCCCGCAACGAAGAGCATGACCAGGGTGGTGGTGCCCAAAATCACAGACGAGCCCAGATCGGGTTGCAGCAGGATGAGGCCCATCATTAATGAGCAGACCAGCATGTGCGGGGCAAAGCCGATGGTGAAATCTCGGACCTTATGGGCCTTCTTCTCCAAGCTATATGACAAATAGGTCGCCAAGGTCAGTTTGGCGATTTCGACCGGCTGCATCGATAGTGGGCCCAACTGAAACCAGCGTTTGGCTCCATTGATTGGGCGAGTAAATAGCACGGCGATGAGCATGATGAGGGTAATGGCCAAAAGTGGGTAGGTCCATCGTTTGAGCCAGCGGTAATCCCAATTCGCCGCGATCCACATGGCCACTGCCCCCAATGCCATCCAGGTCCCATGGCGTTTGACCCAGAACATTGCATCACCGTGGCGCTTCATGCCCAACATGGCGCTGGCGCTGAATACTTCGACGGTTCCCACGAGTAGCAGCAGGATCACTGCGCCAATGAGCACGAGATCGAAACCGCGCTCGGGGACGTCGACGATCGAAGCTGGTGTGGTGGGAGGCGTCTCTGACTTGCCGGAGGAACTTGCAGACGATTTTCCGGACGATCTCCCAGACGAGCTCATAGGCGATTGCGCTGTCGATGTCGTAGACGATCTGCCAACTGATTTGCCAGTTGTGGTTGGCAAAATGGACGTCCTAGTCATGCAGGCCCGAGCTCCCTCGCGGTATCAGCGATGCTGCGCTGCGGCGGCAAGATCGCGCAAACGCTCAGCGCTCGGTGGTGATATCGATGCGTCGACCGCCAATGGCACTCACGGCGTCGCGGAACGCGGTGCCGCGCTCGGCGAAGTTGCGAAACATGTCGTAGCTGGAACACGCGGGAGACAGTATCACCGCGTCGCCGCTCTTGGCCAATTTCGTGGCTTCGACAACTGCCTCATGCATGCTCGTGGCCTCGACAACCGGCTGGGCAAAACCCGCCTCATCAGCGGAGCGACGGATGAGAGGGGCTGCTTCACCGATGAGGACGAGGGCCCTTGCCGTGCCTTCCAATGCGGCGAACAGCGGCGCATATGAACCACCCTTATCGACGCCGCCAGCAATGAGAACCACCGGCCTGGGAAATCCTCGCACCGATGCAGCGACAGCGGCCACGTTGGTGCCCTTGGAGTCGTCAAAGTAGAGTACGCCATCTTTTTCGCCGATCTCTTCCATCCGGTGGCGTTGTGGACGGAAACTGCGGGCGCCCGTGCGAATGGCGTCGTCAGAAACCCCGACGAGATGGGCCGCGAGATATGCGGCCATGGCGTTCTCCAGATTGTGCAACCCGACTAGGGGCAAATCGACGACGGGAAAACGACAGGCGTCGACTCCACGAGCGGCCAGCTGCCGAGTTTTTATGATGATTTCGCGATGGTCCGATGTGCTGGCGGGTTGAGGCTCGGCCGGCTCGTCCGCGATAGCGTCTGGCCGCGCGGGCGCAGGGGCAGGAGTAGACAAATACGCGCCGTACGCGTCGGATGGGAGTGGACCCGCCGATTCAAAGACATGCGCTTGTCCCGCAGCCGCGCGCATGCCGTCCAGGGTCAGTGGGCATCGCGCATTGGCGATGGCAAAGTCGCTCTGGGTTTGCCAGCGAAAGACGCGCTGCTTCATGGAGGCGTAGACTTCCATGGTTCCGTAGCGGTCGAGATGATCTTCGCTGATGTTGAGGCAGACGGCCACACGTGGGCGGAAGCTGGTACACGTCTCCAGCATAAAGCCGGCGACTTCGGCAACCACAAAACCGCCGGGGGTGTTAGCGGGATGATCCACGGCTTCGATGAGCGGATGGTTGCCGAGATTGCCGCCGCAAAACGTGGGCGGGGCCCCGCGCTCGCTGGCGGCCTGGCAGAGGGCGCCGATGAGGGCGGTGGTGGTGGATTTTCCGTTGGTACCGGTGATGGCAATGAGGTGGGCCTGAGGGTGCAAGAAGCGGTAAGCGAGCTCAATTTCGGCGATGACGTCGACGCCGGCCTTGCGTGCAGCCCGGGTCTCGGCGAGTTCTGGGACCCCAGGCGACATGACGATGAGGTCGGCACTGGTGAAGGTCTCGCGCAGATGGCCGCCGAGCTCCAGGGTTGCGCAGCCGTCTAGCGCGTCGATGGGGCCCTGTAGTTTGGCGGCGGGTTTGGCATCGGTGACTGTGACCAGGGCGCCGCGGGCGGCGCAAAAACGAGCCACGGATACCCCGGTTTGCGCCAAACCGACGACTACGACGCGTTTATGGCGCAGAGATGCATGAGGGTCAGCGGGAGCATCGGATGCGTTCATGGGGCGGTACTTCTCCGGTACTTCTCCGGCACTTCTTTATTAGTGCTGCGCCTGCCCAGCGAGGTACTAGCGCAGCTTGAGCGTTCCCAGGGCGAGCAGCGCCAAAAGAACGCTGATGAGCCAGAAGCGGACGATGATTTTGGGCTCTTCCCAGCCCTTGAGTTCGTAGTGATGGTGGATGGGGGCCATGAGAAAGACCCGCTTGCGGCGCATCTTGAATGAGCCTACTTGAATAATGACACTCAGGGCTTCGACCACGAAAATGCCGCCCACGAGGAGCAGTACCAGCTCGTTTTTCGTGAGAACCGCCATCATGCCGATCGCGCCACCGAGGGATAGTGCTCCGACGTCGCCCATAAACACCGAGGCCGGGTACGTATTATACCAAAGAAAACCGATCCCGGCCCCGAGCATGCCGGCACAGAATACCGCCAGTTCGGCGACGCCGCGAATGTGAGCAATATGGAGATATTCGGCCAAGTTCTCCTGCCGCAGCTCGCCTGCAATCTGGATGAGCAGGGTGGTCTCAACCCCGGCGAGATAGGCGAAGAGCAAAAAGGTGCCAGCGTTGATAATCGACGGACCGATGGCCAATCCGTCGAGTCCGTCGGTGAGATTGACCGCATTGGCGGTGCCTACGACGACAATCGTGGCGAATACGATGTACAGCCAGGCCGGCAGCATGAGACTGGAGCCGTAAAAGTTGGTAAAGGGCAATTGCAAGGCCAGGCGTACGCTGGGGTCGAGCATGTCGGATAAAAATAAGTACGCCATTGCCGATCCCGCAATGGCGAATTCACACAAGAGGCGGATGGGGCCGGAAACCCCTTTGGTATTCTTGCGGGATATCTTTGCGTAGTCATCGGCAAAGCCGACCGAGCCAAAGCCGACAGTGACCGCCAAGGCCAGCCATACGAAGCGATTGCTCAAATCGCACCACAGGAGCGTGGCCATGACGAGGCAGAATAAAATCAGCGAGCCTCCCATCGTGGGGGTGCCGGCTTTTTTCTGATGGCTGCTCGGGCCGTCGTCGCGGATTTGTTGACCAATCTGTCGACTGCGCAGACGCTCGATAAACCACGGGCCCAAGATGAACGACAGCACGAGAGCCGTGATGGCGGCCGCCAATAGGCGGGTAGACGTATAGCGAAAGACCCGCAGAAAGCCGAGTTCGTCGATTTTGGCCAGAACGTCGTACAGTAGATGAAAAAGCACGGCGGACCTTCTATTCGGCACCCTCGCCCGGTGATACGGGTGATGCGACGTCGGCGCTTTGGCGCATGGCCTCGACGACCCGCTCCAGGGCTAGGGCCCGCGATGCCTTGACCAATATCCAATCGCCCGGAGAGGTGCGAGACAGCGCTAGTGCGGCGGCATCTTCTGCATTGGCGGTAGAAACGCCCCCCGAGGAGATCAATGGAGAGCGTTGCTCTCCCATGGCGACTACGTAAATACGCCGACGGGCAGCTTCTCGGCTGATTCGGCGATGGGCCATTTCGGTTTCATCACCGAGTTCGAGCATGTCGCCGAGAATGGCGACCGCACGATGACGCTGAGCCCGTGACAGTTCTGAGACCGTGTCGAGAGCCGCGAGCGTGGAGGTTGGATTCGCATTGTAACAATCGACCAGGACGTTGCGACCGGCGATGACTTCGATTTGGCCGCGCAGTGCTGAAGGGCGCGTGCGCGCGAGACTGGGCAGGGCAATGGCGATGTCGGCACCGGCCGCACGGGCACAAGCCAGCGCACAGGCCGCGTTACTCGCAACGTGCCGACCCGGCAAGAGCAAACGGCCGGTGTATTGGCTATCGCCGACGGCAAAGGTCACATCAGCCCCGCCGTAAGTGGGGATGCTGTTGTCGTGTTCTGGGCCGTGTTCTGGGGTGTGTTCTGGGCCGTGTTCTGGGGTGAGGTGCCAGTGGGGCTTGTATTCGATTGCGCATACGTCATATGCCGGCGGTTCCTGTGCGAGTTCTCGCGCTCCGCTGAGATCTCCTCGAGCGGGGGGCAAGTGACTACCGAAAGATAGCGCATGAGGCGCTTGTACGGCATATCGTTTTAGCCTGTCATCATCGCCGGGGTACACGGCGGTGCCCGATGGCGGTAGGGAGGCATAAATCTCGGATTTGCCTCGAACAATGGCATCGGCGCTACCGACGACGCCGACATGGGCGATACCGGCATTGACGACTGCGGCGACTGTCGGTTCGGCAATGCGGGCGAGGTAATCGATCTGGCCCAATCCCCGCATACCCATTTCGATCACGGCGGCCTGATGATAGGGGCGCAGCCCCAACAGGGTCAGGGGGACACCGGTCTCGTTATTGAAAGAGCCTCGATTGGCGTGAACTCTCCATTTGGCCGCCAATGCGGCTGCGAGTAAGTCCTTGGTGGTGGTTTTCCCGGTTGAGCCAGTAATGGCGATCAGGGGTGCTTCGAAGCCGGTTTGCTGATGGTACGCGGCCCAGCGGCGTCGATGCCAGCGCGCGATGCGGCCGAGAGCTTTTCGGGGATCGTCGACTTCGATGACAGTGGCGTGGCTGGGAAGATTGAGCTCTCGGCTACGACCGCGGGCGATCAAGACGCCGGTGGCGCCAGCGGCGATTGCTTGATCGCAGAAGTCATGGCCGTCCAAGCTCTCGCCGACAATGGCGACGTAGAGATCGCCTGCTGCCACGTGTCGGCCGTCGATGGAGATGCGGGTAAAGGCATTGCGGTGTCCGTCAGAGCTGCCGCCGTCGTTTTGGCTAGGGTCGTTTTGGCGCAAATTGGGCGCTTGCACGATATGACCGTCGCAGATACGAGCGATGTCGGCTGCAGCGAAGTCCCAGCGCTGCTGTGCCGCGCGCGCGGCCTCTTCGCGATCGTCAAAGTGAATCTTGTCGGTGCCGAGGATCTGATAATCCTCATGACCTTTGCCGGCGATGAGAACGATGTCGCCGGGCGTCGCTTCGTGCACGGCCGCCGCAATCGCAGTGCGGCGATCGACGTCGACGAAAAACGGCTGTGGTACGGCGGGCAAAATGGCGTCGATAATGGCCTGCGGCGGTTCAGTGCGGGGATTGTCCGATGTCACAACCGCCAAGTCGGCGAGTTCGGCTACCGCGGCCCCCATCTGTGGTCGTTTGGCGGCATCGCGGTCGCCACCGCAGCCAAACACGCAGATTAAACGCCGTTGGGTCAAGGGCCGCAATGCGCTCAACACGTTGCGTAGGGCATCTGGCGTATGGGCGTAGTCGACGAATATATTGAGGCCGCGCTGATTTGCCACGCGTTCGACTCTTCCGGGCACGCCCGGCATATCCGCGATGCCGCGGGCGATGGCCTCGTGTTCAATGCCGATGGCCTCGGCAACGGCGACGACAACGGCCAAATTGGCGATGTTGTAGTCGCCGATAAGGTGGTCTGATTGTACCGATAGCGACCCCGTGGCCGTAGCGAAATCGGCGCGAACGCCATGGACACTCGACTGCGCATGAGTTAACTGGACGCGTGAGATATTGGCATGAGCTCCGTAAGCGGCCTCAATGTGCTTGAGTGCTGCCGATGCTGGCGCCGATGTGGCCGACGACGAGATCGACGATGAGATCAATGACGAGATCGACGACGACGCCGGTAGGGGAACATTGCCGGGACTCCCCTCGCCGTGAGTGGATACCAGGCGGATGTCGCGGTTGCCGGCGGCAGCCACCATGGCGGCGGCGGCGGGATCGTCGGCGTAGATGACGGCAATGCCATCGCGGCTCAGATGCCGGCGAAATAGGAGCTCTTTGGCCTGGCGATAGTGTTCCATATCGCCGTGGACGTCGAGATGATCTTGTGTGAGATTGGTAAACGCGGCGACGTCGAATTGCAAAGCCGCCAGCCTTTGCATGGCCAGTGCAATGGATGATGCCTCAATGAGGACGTGGGTGCAGTGTGCGGCGCGCATGTCGGCGAGGACTCGATGCAACACCAGCGGAGTGGGCGTGGTGTAGGGCGCGTCGATGCTGCGGCCACCGTAGCGGTAGTTCACGGTGCCGATGACGCCGGGGTTATGACCGGCGGCGCGCAAGATCGACTCCAAGACAAAGGTCGTGGTGGTTTTGCCGTTGGTACCAGTGATGGCGATCAGTTTGAGGGCTTGCGCTGCGGAGCCATAGGCGCGCGCGGCGAGTGAGCCCAATGCCTGCGCACTATCGGCGACCACGACCTGGGTCACTTCTGCATCGACAAGACCCTCGGTTGGACGTTCGCTGACGACCACCCGAGCGCCACGATGGACAGCATCATGGATATGGTGATGACCATCGGTGTTGAGACCGCGCAGGGCGACAAATAGGTCTCCGGGTTTTACGTGGCGAGAATCATCACGTACTGTCCCGACTTCGAGGTCGATGGCGGGACCATGGCCGATGATTTGCGGCTGGGCGATATCCTGAATGAGCGTCTGCAGCTTCACGGGGCAATCTTTACTTACTGAAATGGCAGCAGAGTGTTGATCTACTGCCGACAAATGGCCAGTTTTTGTCTGTGCGGCGGGTCGTATTTCCCTGTGCTTAGCCTAATGGTATCGTGGGCAACAGATGCTACGCCGTCATTTTTATACTGTTTGCCCAATTATGCACTCTTCTGGGTCATGGGGCGAGAGGGTGGCCAGGGCTGCGGGCATTATCGTCCTCGGTGTTTGCCTCTCGTTCGCAGTCGCCTGCACGAATACTCCTACCAGTGAGCAATGCGATGCGCTACTGGACCATGTCATCGATCTCCAGTCTCGCGAAGGCGGCGCCGATAAGGATTTGGCGCCCGAGATTAAGCGTGCGGTCGAGGGGCAAAAACAAAAGTTAGCAGCCCATTTGCGCGACAACTTTTTGTCAGGATGCCAAGAGGATCTGACAAAGGAGTTTGTCGATTGTGGTCTGCGCGCCCGTTCTACTGAGCAGTATGCTCAATGCGAGGAAGGTCCTAAGTGATGCAGCGGGGGCATCCGAAATGGGGAGTTATTTTTTCGTGAGCCCTTCGCTGTTAAACTGCTGGGGCCCATCGACTGCGCGCAAATAATCAATGAGTCGCGAGCGCAGACGCGTCACTCGTTTGCGCACTGCTTCTGTCGTGAGACCGGTTCTATGGCCGATCTCCCCATACGCTAAGCCGTCGTCGACGCGGAGGCAGAAGACTTCATAGTCGAGGGGTTTGAGTTCACCGATCCATTGCGCGATGATTTCGAGTTGGCGCCGAATATCGAGGCGGATGGGCAAACTCGTCTGATGGTGAAAGTACTCCATCCCCTGTTTGTCGCAATCCCAATCCTCAAGCGGCACTTGCGTGACCCAACGGCGCCGATTGCCCGAACCCACGCAGGTGTCGTGTTTGCGGTTGAGATCTAACGCTGTGCGATAGGCCACTGTGCGGATCCACGCGCGGAAATTGCTACGGTTGAGATCGTTGCGCCGCTGATAATTCTGTAGCCTTCTCCAAGGCACTTGGTCATTGCAGGGGCCGACAGCGCGCAACTTATCCATGACTGCAATCGCGACTGAGCGTCGGAACTCGTCTTCAGGTTCCGCCGAGCGGGGCAAGACCGTGGACGGGTTGCTAATAATGTCGTGGACGATGACTTCAAAGGCGGCCGGTGCAATGACGGTCTCGCCCGACAGCATGAGAAAAATCAGAATATTAGCGTACGCATTCCGTTCTTCCTGTGAGCGTCCGTACCAGAACATATCGAGTTGTAACTGAAGCTCGCGAGATTCTGGCACGCTCATATGCGGTATGTTTGTGGCTGGGGGCGGCATTGCGATTCACGGTTTTGTAGCAGAAATTACTCCTGAGAACGACATCCTAGCTTGTGTAACTATAGTATCGTACTCGTACCAAGATGTCACCACCACAACGGTGTCCATGTATTAAAGGGAGGGCCGATGTCTATAGTGATAGGGCTTCGACAACTGCCGCACCACCAAATGTTAGGGTGACTGGTTCTTGGGACGAGCCTCCATTGCCGTCATCGCATACGAGAAAGCCGGCAGTGGTGCCGGAGAGTTCGATCGCATATCCATCGGGGTGAAGGCCATTTTGGCAGTAACCTTGGAACGTGATGGTTGCTGTCGGCGCAATCGAGCGATCGATATCGAGACGGCAGCCATCTTCGAGGCTCGCGCGTACATCAATGAGTTCGATCAGGCGATCATCGGCGAGCGAGACTGTGCCAGAGCTCAACTCCACCGGGCGAGGTAGGCAAAACGCCATGCTAAAGGCCACATCGGTCATTGGGTCTACCTGGATTCCGTCCAGAGTTAAGCTGGTGGGGCCACCGGTGGGCGTGCAGTCATTATTGGCCGATGAGGTAAATTGGTCGTAGCGTATGGTTTGTCCGGGAATGGTGATCGTCACCCCAGTAGCGGTGAGTTCGCCAGGACCGCAAGGACCTTCCTCGTCGCTACCGCAGCCCATGCTGCAAAGACATAGAATGGCAAAGATGGCGCCGTGCAAACGCGCGGGCATGGTAGCGCAATCAATAATTGAGCGGGACCGTGAGTGCCGATTGCACAACCAGTGCATTGCCGAAGCGATTGTTCTGGACGATATATTCGAGGACCACATCGATACGAGCATCGCCGACTGGACCGCGAATCCCCAAGTGGCGTAGCGCACTGTCTAGCTTGATTCCCAGGGTATGCGTGGTGAATTCGCTCAGTTTTGCGTCAGTCGTCAGGTACGTCTGCATTCCGGCATAGGTGTCTTGATAGAAGTCGGCGGCATTTTGCCTGTGATAGCGATATCGAGTGTGCACTTCCAGATCGGGCAAGATTTCCTGGATCAACCGGGCTTCGGGCGTGATTCCCAGTAGGCCCCAATCGTCGCGATACAGACGAGTGCTCGCCAGCCAGGTTGTCGCGCTCATAGGAATGAATCCGCGCACGCTGGCAAAGACCGCATGACGATAGCGTCGATTGGGCACGTTCTCGGGTACCAGCATGCCCGTTCCATTATCGGCGATGGGTACTCGACGATAGGGGTTTTCGAGAAACCCGCGCAGAAGCATGAAGTCGTAGGTCAAGGTTGCCAGCATCGTCGGCGACAGAATCTGCGAGATCGAACCCGAGATGAGTAGAGAAGTGAGACGTCCGTCCACTGGCGGTCCCTGTGACATGGGATCCTGAGCGCCGGAATTGTCGATGCGGTCACGTCCCGCAGACAGTGCGGTGGCCAGCGTGGTGTTGCGCTCAGCCAGATCGACCTGGCAGCGTCCACCGGCAAAGAGCGAGCGATAATCGGGCTCGGTACTGAATCGGCCCGATGCACTGCATTGATAGTACTGGCGGAATCGGCGGGTGAGTGTCGCGCCAGTTTCGTAGCGCTGCTCGGTAAACGCCGTATCGGCTGCGCCGGCCGCCGCCGAGGCCGAGGTGATGGCGTCGACCAGCAGATGGCCCGAGAGTTCGGTATCTTCGCCGATATCGAATCGCGCATCGAGCATCGGTTGGATAACGCGCGTACTGTCCTCTTTGTAGTAAGCGCCGCGCAGTGCCAGTTCGCCATCGGCAAGCGCGCGGGGGAGATTGCATAGGGACAAAAGGAGCAAAAGCGCGGAAATAACTGCGCGTTTTCGAGCGTTTGCCGAGATGATGGGGTTCAATTGCACCCGCATCCTCCACCGGGTTCGCCGGTTCCTCCGTCGGCCCCCTCGCGCGATCCGGTCTGATGCTGTGACATGCGCATCTGGCCCCGATCGCGGTCACTGATCATGGAGCGTCGCGACAGATGCTCGCGCTCGTAGGGCATTACGCGGACGCACGAACTCAGCACCGCGGTTGCGGCAATAGTGATGGCGAGGGCAATAGCCATGCTCATAGTAAGACGGATGAAACGCAATGGGTCGCGGATTCTAGCTCGGAGTCGCTGCATAAGTCACGTCAGAGAGCGCATCGTGCCGGCTGCGTTGGTTCGACTCTCGCCGCAAAAATGTTGTAAGGCGAGGCTCTTCGTAGCCGTTTTGACAGATACCCTTCGCTGAAGTAGAGTACCCGTTGTGAGTTTACCCGTGAAGAGAATTCTCCAAGAGGGACTAAGCCTTCCTCCGCAAGAACGCCGTCGTGTGGCCGAGACATTACTCGATAGCATCCCGCACGAATCCGTCAGCGAGATTGAAGAGGCTTGGAACCAAGAAGCGGTTCGTCGTGCCGAACGTGTCGAACGTGGCGAGGTCGAAGGTGCTGCTGGCGAAGAGGCTTTGCGTGAACTCGAAGCTGAACTCGCCAGCCTGCACCGTCGATGACAACGTCTCGAATCCTCCCCGAGGCTCTCGCCGAATTACGGGAGGCTTCGGTCTGGCACGAAAAGCAGCGTGAGGGTCTCGGCATCGCGTGAGTGTCCGAATTTCGCAGCCGATTGAATCTGGCGTTGCGTTTGCCACAATCGGGCTCGCCGGCTGGCGAAACCAGCAGCGGGACCGAAATAAGTCGGTTTCGCCTGAAGCGTTTCCGGTTTTACGCGATTTTGCTCGCATCGATAAACGGGATACCGACTGTGCTTGCATTCGAGCACTCAAGTCGTCGCCCAGAGTATTGGCGAGATCGGGTGGAGTGAAAGACCTCGCGCCGTTCTCTTACGCTGGCGGCCAGATCTGCGTAGGTGAACTGTTCTGATTTGCAGGGTCGGTCCAGCATACTCATCGCGCTATAATGCTCCAGACGATGCGTACGGCGACCTCAACTGCGAACATAGGCTATGTCGAATACCTCGCTGCAGAGGAAAACTCGGAAGTCAAGCATGAGTACTTGTGCGGCGAGGTTTTTGCGATGGCGGGGGGCTCACCCGAGCACGCAGCGCTCGCCATGAGTATCGGAATCGCTCTGGGCATTGGTCTGCGTGGGAAACGATGCCGCGTATTCAACTCGGACCTGCGCGTACGTGTTGAGGAAGCGGACTTGGCCACATATCCCGACGTGACCGTGATCTGTGGAGAGCTTGAGCGATCGGCCAACGACAAGAACGCTGCCGTCAACCCGATTGTGCTGGTTGAGGTCCTATCCGAGTCCACCGAGGCATGGGATCGAGGCGAGAAGGCGGCTCATTATCGCCGCATCCCAGCCCTGCGCGAGTATTTGCTCGTTGCTCAGGACGAGCCCAGACTCGAACTGTATCGGCGCGCAGATGCGGGGCACTGGGAGTTCTACGAGGCGCGGTCTGGTGAGTCGCTCCAACTCACGTCGATTGGGGTCACCCTTGCGGTCGACGAGATCTATCGTGACCCCCTTCTCGCCCCATCTGAATCCAACTGATTGACGTTGTCACCACTCCTGCATCTTTCGGCACAGGCTGTCTCAGTTCAGACGTGGAGGCGCTACGCCACAGTACGGGCGTAGAGCAGCGCGGTTGCGCCGCCGCATTCAATGATGAAATACAAGGCGGGAAGCCGAGGCATCGTGCGATCTACCAGTAGCGAGGCGACACGCCCTCCGGCCATGCCAAACAGTGCCACTGCGAGCGATAGACATATGCCCGACCGCAAGTCCGGTACGGTGAGGGCAACCACGAGCAATCCTGCCATGGCGAGGCCAAAGCCGCCGTATACCGCGCGTACCTCGCTGCGCCCAGCCGCAGATAGCTGTGAAATATCAAACTGTTCGACGACGCGGCCTGGTGTGAGTAGTGCGACGAACCCCATGAAAGCAAAGCCGATTGCTAAAATCGCGATTATCACGTTGTGTAATGTCATTGGGTCACCTCCTTATTCTGGACTCTGGTCGTTCTGTATGGATGGCCCGCCAATACTACGCGGGCGGCCACCAGTCGGAGGCCTTCTGGAAGTTAGCCTGAGATTAAGACGACAACGATTTTGGCACTTGTTGAGGTCTTGCTGACTCGATAGGGTGGGGTTCGACTATAATGGGAAGCATGGATGAATCACTTGGCAGCGGGTCGAGTTATGGCCCCGAATGGGATGCGGCGGTGGAATTTGGCATAGACGTCAGCCTCATCGAGAGCAATGCTGAGCTTACTCCTGCGGAGCGGATTCAGGAACTCGTGGCGATGAACCGATTGCACGAAGAAATTCAAGCGCGTACGCTTTCCCCAGACGAAAGAGATCGTCTAGAAGCGATGGAGCTGCAAGAGGAACTTGCCCGACTGGGGCCCGAGTTCGACGATGGCCGCGATAGCCATGGCCACGTTTGACAATGATGTCGAGCCGGCGGGGTAAGCAACATACCGATAGGCTCCTAACGATCCTGCACGACGCGGAGTTGCCGTTCGTCGTGGTAGGCGGGGTCGCCGCGATCGCGCATGGAGCGGCGACGAGCACGAAGGACCTCGATATCGTCATCCCCATGACGTCTGATTCTCTGAATCATCTCATGAGCGTGCTCGCACCGCTTCACCCAATGCACGCTCATCGACATGACCTGGGTGTTATAACGAATAGCCCAGACGAGTTATCCAAGTTTCGCTTACTGCTCATTGATACGCAGCTTGGGCGGCTCGATGTTTTGAAGACAGTTGAGCCCATCGGCACGTATGATGAATTGAAAACTGTCAAAATGGAGTTAATCGAGGGACGAATATTCTCGGTAATCGATCTGGACCAGCTCATTACGATCAAGGCACACATCGGTCGCCGCAAAGATCTCATCGTAGAGCAAGAATTAAGAGCTATTCGGGCCCTGAAAAATAAATAAGTCTACGAATGCAGCCGAGCCCTCAGTGTGGGGTTGACATTCATCTTCACGACGGCGGCCTACGAATCGAGATTCGCGAGCTCGGCTCACCTGAGTGCGACGTTTCGCAGCATGTTCGGGAGCACCCTATCCGGTTAACTCGCCACTGGTGCCCGGCTTGAGATTGCCCCCCGACGAGGTGCGATTTTTTGACACGAAAGCTGCCCCGGCAAGTAGGCTGTAAACAGAAGCACGTAAGCCAACAGAGCATTGCCCGGAATCACGAACTAAAGGGAAAACTGAGAAACTTCGCTCCGTTCCCCCACTCCTCGGAATACACTGGCTCCGCTGGGACTGCTGCTGACATCAACCTGTTCGATATCGACTACAGTCGTGACGCACGAATCCATGACCTTGTTGGGATCGGTGGCAAGGAGCGTGTCATCGCCCAATCGGTCGAACGAGGCGGTATAGATGACGGTTCTGGTTGGACCGATTGGGCGATGAGACGCTCCTTGCCACCGATCCCAACAAGGTCATGGATTCGTGCGTCACGACTGTAGTCGATATCGAACAGGTTGATGTCAGCAGCAGTCCC
>JAAUYH010194115.1_pt1 | contig 18919 bp, 19 predicted proteins | sample 7278061 | NCBI WGS metagenome assembly JAAUYH01 (sample SAMN14350203, study PRJNA611818) | marine sediment metagenome | isolation source: surface marine sediment (0.6m) | place: French Polynesia: Moorea | collected 2018-08 | reverse complement strand
TTTCCTAACTCCTAATGAGGTATATTTTAATCACTCAAATTGCCATTCTCAGATCTTCATTTCTAATCTCCCTCTCTATCAAATGGTTGCATTTCGCTCTTGAATTTGCGTTTGTCCAACTGTTGAAAAGTCCAGGGCTTCATATAAATAATTATACCTAGACTCAATAATATTCTCTAGAGAATATTATCCCCAGTTTTGATTAGTCTTTTGTACCTGATTAGGTTGCTGCGGCATTTGATTGTATTGATATTGCTGCTGATTATAAGTTTGGTTTTGAGGAGCTCCCATTGCATATACGGGTTGTTGTTGAGAAGTTTGAAGCTTATCTAATGCTCCGCCGATAGATGATTCAGGTTGCAAGATATAAGGTCTATTTTGCTCAAACTGAAGTCTTAAGAAGTTTTCTTTAATTTGTTCTCTATTCTTGATTACCTCTTCCCATCTGTCTGGATTAAGTATTTCTGAAGCAACTTTTATTGAATAAGATGTTAAAACCCTTTGTTTGATAGAGGAAACAATTAATCTGATTCTCGGATTGACTTGTTTATCTGATTGACTATTAACACCAAATTGGTTAAACAAAGCATTAAGACGACTCTCTACTGTTTTTGAGGAAATACATAAGAATTCAGCAATTGCTTTATTGGAACAACCAGCAGCACAGAGAATTAGTGTTAAAAATTGATTTCTGGAGAGTAGTTCCCTGCTTCTTGACTTATCTTCTACAGAATATCTAACCCAGTCTTTACAAACGCCACCAGCAAGAAGCTTTGCCCGTGGATTAATTAGGTGTGACTGAGGTCCTCTTGTGATTATGCTACTTCTTCTGAAAAGTTTGGCAATAATTGACTCAATATTTTTTAGTGAAAAGTTAAGCTCTTTTGCAATACAGTTATTACTATAACCTTCAAGCAATAGTTTAAGAGTTTTTAATCTATTTTCTTCTTCCCCGCTCCAGTAGGAAAGATCTATTTGTACTTCTTGATTTTGTAGCATCTCCCTTAGGGCTTCCTCCGACCCTATACTCCTTTGTGGGTGTTTCACAATTTTGATATTCCCAAGGGGATACAAGAGAAGGCCCTAATCTGTTAAAATTCAATCATTTGGCAGACGTAGCCTAGCGGTTAAGGCCCCAGATTGTGGTTCTGGTTATCGTGGGTTCGAATCCCATCGTCTGCCCCATTTCATCAATTTTGGACTTCCTATAAACTCTAAAGATATCCCCAATTTAGCTTAGTGATTTCGAAGGGATTGCAATAATAAATTATGTAGACTTGACTAATAGGAATATGTATGTAAGTATTATTAATAGATTAAAATATAATTAAATCAATTTTAAAACTATCTTTTTTTAATACTTCAAATATATAAAGTTAAGCTATAAATAATGACTGTAACTGCAACAAGACCAATAAACACAGCAGCATTAAATAATGCGGCAAACAATATTGTTGCTTTTGGTAGTTCAAATAACGCAGCATTAAATGCTTATCTTCAAACAGCAAACGGTGTAAATAACGGATTATCTTATGTTGGTGATCAAATCAACAATATATATAATCCAAATGAGAAAGAAGCTAAGCTCGTAAAATTTGTAAAGAAGTCGGCACAAACAATTGCAAGAAAAATAGTTCCTTCTCAAAGCGCAGAAGATGATTTTGTGAACACACATTTTGGATCTGAAGGTGCAATGGAGACAACTCTTTTTTACGAGTTGTTTAGTTATCTAAGTGATGCTTCAACTACGCCAGGACTTTTCTTTAGAGAAGATAAACTTGTAAAGATTTGGGAAAAACTCAAAGCTTGTAAGACTGATAAAGAGATAAAAGAAGTCTTAAGAATTGGAATAGGAAACAAAAAAGAAGAACGTCCAATAGATGACGTGAAATACGTTATCAACTATTTTAAAGACTTTGAGGAGAGACATCAAGCAGAATTAAAAAACAAAGGCAGCTCTTTCAACGAAGTTCTTAAAGCAATGGGACATAGATCTTCGGGTTTCAGGCAAATTAGAGATTTTGCTATTTTACCTTTCTTTGGATCATTACTTTTCAATGCTGGGCAAGGGCTTATGGGGATGGGAATTGGACCAGGTGCACAAGCTGCATTTCTTAGTGGTACAGCCTTAACATCAGCTTCTTCTTTCTTAATTGCTGAAAGTGTTGCAAATCACTTAGATTTTAAAAACATAAATAATCAGTATATTAGAGCTTTAGTTCCGTTTATTAAAGTGGGAACCATTCTTTCTCATACTGTTGCTCCAATCCTGAACATGTTTGGTATTGCATTTGATTTCAAAGGTTTAACAACTGGTGAATCTAATGCTTTTGGAAAAGTTAATGACTTTGTTTCAACGGCTTTTAGCCTTCTCAGTCCTCTATCAATGCTTGGCTTTGCATTGAATCATTTGAGCTCTTTGAATAAAGTTAAAGAATCTTATGGAACTCCAACTAAGGGAACAGGTTTTTTAGGTGAAAAGATATTTACACCTAAGAAAGGACATGAACACTTATTCAAATTCTCTTCAGGAGCAGATAAATTTGGTATTTGGGTAAACATGATCGGCTTTGCTTTCTGGGGGATAAGCCAAGTTGCATCTTTAATAATTGAAAACCATGAGAAATCGGTTAATAAAAAATTCGAGCCTATTATTGATGAGTTACATCGCAGATTAGAAATGGAGCAAGAACAACTAATAAAAGCGGTTAAGAGTGGACAAATTACTCAAGAAGAAGCTATTGCTTACTATGAGCAAACAGAAAAAGAGGCTCAACAATTTATCCAACAACAATTGTTACCAGCTTACGATGCTCAAATGAAAGGTTGGAAGACTGCTTCTTGGGCAACTAAAGTTGTAAGCTGGTTATCCTTCCTTGGTGTATCAATTCAAATGTACACTGGTAGTCTAAGGAATATTGGAAACTTAACCGCTCAATATAGAGATAGCGGTATGACACTCGGAAAAGCATTTAAACAATCAATTCAACGTTTAACACAAGATGATATGCTGAAAAAAATAAGGGTCTATGGAGGTATGGCAGTTGGTCCAATTGCATTAGTCTTTGGATCTTTGATAGAAGGTATCTCCACAATATTCTCTGAAGATTCACCATTTACCCAATCCGGCAAAAATGGAGTTGCTCAATTTGCTGAAAACATCAGGAAGAATCCGATGTATGAGCTATTTCAATCAATGGCAATGTTCGGTTAAAGGAAGTTGATTTGGTTAACCTTTGCTGTTTGATGAGAAGTGAGATTGAATAATTTATAAGCTTTTGGTGTTACTTTACGACCTTTACTGGTTCTCTCTAAAAGTCCCGATTGAATGAGGTAAGGTTCATAATGATCTTCAATTGTTTTGCTATCTTCCCCCAAGGTTACCGCTAAAGTTTCCAGTCCAGCTGGTCCACCTCCATAATTCTCTATCAATGCTTTCAACAAAGCTCTATCGGTATGATCCAAACCATTATGATCGATTTGAAATAAGTTTAAAGCTTCGATGGCAATATCTTCAGTTGCTACTGGGGAGTCTTTATGAGACATATAATCCCTCACCAGGCGACATAGTCTATTGGTTATTCTCGGTGTTCCTCTTGAACGACTTGCAATAACGGTTGCAGCTTCCGTCGACAATTTAAATTCAAGGATATTGGAAGATCTAATCGCAATTTGTGCTAGTTCATCGTTAGAATAAAAATCCATTCTATGAACATGTGTAAACCGATCTCGAAGAGGTGATGCAATATTACCGAGCTTAGTAGTAGCTCCAACTAAAACGAATTTTGGAATTGGGAGTCTGGTAACTCTTGCGGATACTCCTTTACCTGTTGACAGATCCAAGCAGAAATCCTCCATTGCGGTATAAAGCAGCTCTTCAGTCACTTTATTCAATCTATGTATCTCGTCAACAAATAAAACATCACCTTCTTGAAGAGACATTAAGATCCCAACAATATCTTTAGGTTTATCCAAGGAGGGAGCTGAGAAAATGTGAGCATTGGAACCAATTAACTTTGCAAGAAGAAAAGCGCACGAGGTTTTACCTAATCCAGGGGGTCCATAAAGAAGAATATGACCTACACTTGCTCTATCTCCCCTTTTAATTGCGGCTTCAATTCCTATTTTTAAGATCTGCTTTAGCCTTTCTTGACCAATGTATTCACTCAAATTTGCTGGTCTCAGGCTTTGTTCAAACTTATTTTCTTCACTTAATAACTGAGAGGACACTTTTGAACTTTTTGTCTTCTCTTTAAATTCTAAGTCACCTTGTTTAACCTCAGGTGATTGATCAATGGGTATTTTAGAAGGTTCTATTGGGACCATAAATTAATAACGCAATGAGGAGGACTTTCTATCTCATTTCATAACCCTATCAAGTTCTAACTTAGCTTGCTCAATACTTTCGCAAACTAAAGCCGTTCTCTTTGCAGGCAAACCTTTTGAATTCATTTGAGACATTATACTTTGGGCTCTATCAAGGACTTGTTTGGGTAAACCAGCCATTCTCGCAACTTCAATTCCATAGCTTCTGTTTGCTCCACCTGGTTTTACTTTGTGTAGAAAAACAAGCTCACCATTTCCTTCGTGCACAGAGACTTGGTAGTTGACAACCTGCTTAAAAATATCAGAGAGATTATTCAATTCATGATAATGAGTTGCAAATACTGTTCTTGCTCCACCTTTAGCAATATGCTCAGCTACTGACCACGCTATCGCAACTCCATCGTAAGTGCTGGTTCCTCTTCCAATTTCATCGAGCAAGATTAAACTTCTCTCGGTTAAATTATTAAGTAGATAAGCGGTTTCTGTCATCTCAACCATGAATGTTGATTGCCCCATATTCATATCATCGGATGCTCCAATCCTCGTGAAGATTCTGTCCGTAATGCCAATTTCTGCAAAGCTTGCTGGTACATAACATCCAATTTGTGCAAGAATGCAAATTAAAGCCGATTGCTTCATGAATGTAGATTTACCTGACATATTTGGACCTGTCAAAATTACAACTTGTTGCTCTCCTTTACCCTCTAGTTGCAAATCGTTACTCACAAAATAGCCAGTAGGCAACATTGTTTCAAGAACAGGATGTCTACCTTCAGTTATTTGTATTTTCAAAGAGTCATTAACTTTGGGTGCTAAGTAATTGTTTTTAATTCCCAATATGGCAAATGATAATAAGCAATCAATTTTCGCAAGTTGGGAACTTATGAGTTTAATCTCTTCCCAAAAAGAAGCTAAAGACTCTCGTAAAAAACTAAAAATTTCTTGTTCAATATTCTTAAGACTTGCTTCTGCAAGAAGATACTTAGATTCATGCTCTTTGAGCTCATTCGTGATATAGCGATCTACATTGGTTAAATTCTGCTTAATTTTATAATCCCCAGGTGCCAAGTTCTTATTCGCTTTGGATAGTTCAATATAAAACCCAGCAGCTTTATTGAAGGTAACTCTTAATGACTTACAGCCAGTTTTTTCTTTTTCAGACTTCTCATAATTTATAAGCCAACTATCATTTTCCTCAACGGTTTTTCTTATTTCATCAAGCTTTTGACTATAGCCCTGCTTAAATATTCTCCCTTCACCACTTGTTACGGGTAATTCATCAAATAATGCATAATCCAACTCTTTTGCTTTCAGCATTAAATTCTCAGAGAACTCTAATTCTAAAAGGTTGTCCAAATTATCATCTTCCAAGACAGAATTTAGACTTCCGTTATTAATTTCTTTGAGCAGAGCTTTTATTCCAGGTAAAACAAGTAATGAGTTTTTTATCCAACCTAATTCTCTGGGATTCAACCGATTTGTTTTGAGCTTCACGTTTAAACGTTCTAAATCAGTAACTTGGCTTAACAAATCAGTGAGGTTAGATAATAAACTTTGTGACTCTACTAATCTCCTTACCGCATTTTGCCGGTTATTGATTTCTTTTGCATCTAATGATGGTGCAGAAAGCCATTCTTTCATCTTTCTGATTCCCATCTTTGTGGTTACATTGTCTTCCATCAAACCGAGGAGTGAGCCTTTTTTGGAACGCTGCCTTAAAGTCTCAAAAAGTTCTAGGTTTTTAATTGTTTGCTCATCCATCTTGAGAAAGCTACTAGTTTCATAAACTTGAATTCGATCTAAACTCGTAATGGATTCTGGGCAAGTAAAATCAAGGTAATCGAGAAGTGCACCAATCGATTGAATCCCAGCTTGATAATCGGCACATCCAAAACCATCTAAAGAATGTACGCCAAACTTCTCCTTAATTTTTTGTTTAGCAATTTCTAAGTCAAATAAATTAACCGCTCTTGAGGTGATTGAATAATCAGCTTGATTTAGATCTTCAGGTAAAATCAACTGTTCAAGGTAAATTCCATCAGGATCTTTGGTTCTACAGCTGGGTACCAATAGTTCGGAAGGTTTTATTCTTATTAGCTCTAGTAATAATTGGCTCTCAGATAATTCTGTGACTTTTAGTTCAGCAGTGGTTATATCCACAAAGGCTAGCCCCCAGCTTCCATTAGCCTTGTTACGGTTTTGCGGAAAAATTGCTGCAAGATAATTTGCTTGTTCTCCTCCAATGAATTCAGTCTCAATCAAAGTACCCGGTGTGAGAATTCTAACCAGTTCTCTTTGCATTGGGCCTTTCCCTCTTGGATCTCCAACTTGCTCACAAATAGCAACCTTAAATCCAGCTTTTAATAATTTCGCAGTATATGCCTCTGCTGTTTTAACCGGGATTCCAGCCATTGGCACTTTCCCATTTGGGTGAGCTTGATCGGCTCTAGCAGTTAAGGTAATCTCTAACTCCTTTGCTATCAATTCAGCATCCGCAAAAAAGCATTCATAAAAATCTCCGAGCCGAAAAAATAAAATTGCATCCCCGGTCTTTGCTCTTTGTTCTAGGTATTGTCTTAAAACAGGGGTGTAGTTACCTGGTGGTGGGAAATCAACCATTCGTTGAGAAATCTTAGGAATTTATTAATAATTTTAGCAACGTGAATAATTTTTCTATATTCCATCACCTTAAATATAAAAATTTTTAACTATCTAGATATAAGCTCATTTCTGATAATATCTAAAGATAGTTTAATTATCCCTTTGAATGGGTCATTAGCTCAATGGTAGAGCAGCTGACTCTTAATCAGTTGGTTGTAGGTTCGAATCCTACATGACCCACTTTATTTACTCTTTCTGGGATAGTCCCAAGATGAGTTTAATTTCTCTTTTGCAACCTACCATTCTAAACAGCCATCAAAACAAGACCATTGCTAGGATATAAATTTCCATTATTGTAGGTATTATGTGGGTGATTACCATGATAATGAACATTGTTATAAGGACCGTTCCCATTCAAGCCATTATTGGAAATCGTAACGGTCATTTCATCACCATCTCGCAGTCCAGCAACTCCAATTGTTATAGGTTGTCCATTTGAATTTCCATTATTTGAATTGGTAAAGAATCCGTTGTTTGGAATGAATGTACGGTTACTGTTGTTTATTAGACCATTATTACTATTGACTGGAATAACGCTGACATTATTTACCCCACCTCTACCGTCAATTAAAACCATTTGAGGGGTGTTTGTATTGAATGGAGATATTCCATTCCCATTGTAATAGTAGCCATTGCCGTTGTTGAAACCGTTGAAAGCATTATGAAAGCCGTTACCGTTATTGAAGCCGTTATTTACCCATGTAAAACCATTAGGTTCATAATATCCATTATCAAAATCATTTGGGACATAACCATGATGATAGTGACCTTGAGATCTACTTGTAAAATATGAAAGTAATCCAGCACCCAAGCCACCAAGCATGTGTTCAAAAAAATTACCACCATTTCTGTGTGACATAGTAACTAACCTCTAAAATCTGTTGTTCTGCTTATAAGCAACTTACTGAGCAAGAGTTAACCCGAAGTTATGATGGGGATACCAATGGGGTAATCCCATAGAAATCACAATCAGCATCCACTGAATTCGGGATTACCCTATTAGCTTCGTTTATCTTTCTTTACTCTTTTACTGATAAAAAAACTTTTCAATAATTCAGAACATTCCTCTTCCAGAATACCGCCTATAACTTTTAGCTTTTGGTGAGATAAGTTTATAAAGGAACCAAAAGCTCCAAGTTTTAGATCATAAGCTCCGAAGACAACTTTACTTATTTGGCTTTGAGCTATTGCACCTGCACACATGGGACAAGGTTCTAAAGTTACATATAAAGTACATTGGTTCAAACGCCAACTTTGCAACTTTCTCGAAGCCTGCTCCAACACTAAGATTTCAGCATGCCCAGTTAATAAGTTTTCTTTCTCTCTTACATTATAAGCTTCTGAAATCATTTGGTTATCTCGATCCACAATTAATGCTCCAACTGGCACATCAAGCGGCAAAGCTTCAGATGCTAGTTGAAGAGCTCTCTTCATCCAAACATAATCTTTCTCTAAAACCATTTTGTAAGATTGCGAAGCTTCAGCTTACCTTCCTTTTCTGTTTCAGCAATATTTGTAACCAAAGGGGTGCAATCAAGGTTGTTAATATCACAGCTACCAAAACACCAGAATACAAATCCGCCTTGAGTAAGCCAATTTGACTTCCAATTGCGGCAACAACTAAGCCAACTTCTCCACGAGGCATCATCCCAACACCAACAACAAGTCTGTCCATGCTCGTTTTAAACGGCACGAAAATCCAGCTCGAAACAAGTTTACTGACGCAGGCAATTAAAGTTAATAAAAGTGGCAAAGTTCCAAGAATTGTTGACGGATCTATTGCTAAACCGACTTTGACAAAAAATATTGGCGCTAAAACAGCTCTTATTGGAGCAATATAATCTTCAATGGATTTTGTCTCTCCAAAAAGTCCCTTTAACTTTACTCGATCGAGTGTTACACCTGCAGCAAAGGCACCTACAATTGGAGCTAGGCCTGCAAAATCTGCTAGAAAAGCTAGCAAGAAGCCGAAAGCAACTATCCAAACGGATAAACCTAAGGGATCTTGTCTACCCATTTTGCCAAGAAGGGGAATGACCTTTTTACTAATTTTACTTCCAACCCAAATCGATATTCCAAGGAAAGCAATTGCCTTCAATGTAATAAAAGAAATTGAGAGTAAAGATACCGAGTCACTACCTTGAGTAACTAAAGCTGAGATTACCGAAAGGAGAATCAATCCCAATATATCGTCAAGAACAGCGGCACCTAAAACCACTTGAGCATTTAAAGTATTCAGAACTCTTAAGTCCTGAAATACTCTTGCTGTAACACCAATCGAGGTAGCTGCTAAGACCAGCCCTATAAAGAGTATTAATTCAACTGACCAATTCAGTTGGAGTACGTAATCAAATCCCCAAGTGAATAAGAAAGGAGCAACAACTCCTCCTAGGGCGACCAACGTAGCTTCTTTTCCAACCGAAGTTATTTTGTTGAATTCTGTTTCCAATCCAACTTCAAACAGTAAAAGAATGATTCCCAACTCTCCTAGAGCGAACAAGACTTCTGAGTTGCGAATGAAGTCGAATTTTTGCGCAAGCCAACCACTATCCGGTAAGAATAGAATCGCAATCCCGAGAACAAGACCCGTAAGTAATTCTCCCAAAACACTGGGTAGTTTAAAGCGATCGAAAAAAATATTTGTTATTTTGGCAAAAGTCCAAATACAAACGATACTTATCAATAAATCGGGAATTGAAATATGTCCCGTTTCTGCTGCAGACAATGTTTTTTGAGTAGTTCAGTAAAAGGCTAGTTTAGCAGTAAATCTGGGAAAATCTTCCAAATGAAAAGCCCACTGTAAATTGAAGCTAATAGACTTAAAAAGCTTATGATTATCAATCCAATCGCTAGTAAATAATGGTTAACGGTCTCTGTGCATTTATAACTTAGCCACTTAATTTTAGGTAATAAATAACCTCCTAAAAATCCGCCGAAATGAGCCCAGTTATCGATATTGGGCATCAACAATCCAAAGATAAACCCAATAATTGCATATTGCCAAATTGTATTCCTCAATAAGTTACTTCCTGATTGTTGACCGCAGCTAATCAAAGCTCCCATTAGTCCAAAAACACACCCAGAGGCTCCAATCGAAAAACTAGCTCCTTTGAGAAAACCTGTAAAGTACACTCCGGCAAAAGCGGTCAAAAAAGCCCCAAAAGCTCCCGATAAAATATAAATTATTACCAGCTTGCTGAATCCATAGAATTTATATGCAACCGGTGCCAACTGTGAAACCCAGGCACAATTAAAACCTATATGAAAAATACTTGCATGCAGTAACGGTGCTGTAAAAATCGTCCACCAGTTACCGAACTGAAAAATTGGAATGGATCCACCTCCACCGAATAACAATAAGCTTTTGGAGCTGGGACCCAGGAATCCAAAGTTCAATCCAAAATTTACATGTTTCAGGTCAACAATTAATGATAATAAATATATTGCCCCGCAAATATACAAAATCCAATTTGCAAACTTATACCCATCAAGCGATTTCACTAAGTTGTAGTATCCTAAGAATCCTGGCTGAGGATGGCCACATTCGGGACATGTTGAAACTTCTGAATGAATAAGGGTTTTGCAATTGGGACAATTGATGGAAGTCATATCGCACCATTAGTACAATTATCTTATAAAGGTAACAAGTGAAGAAATGGATTTCTAGAGTAATTTTGAAATCATTCACCTTACATTTTTATGAAGATAATAATCCACTCAAATTTAATCTTCAAAGAAATCAAATTCATCTTCATCTTCAAAAGAACGGAGTGGCTTTTTGGGAGAGCTATGTTTTTGAGGAGGAATACCAAAGTCAGGAGTTGGCAAAACATTAGAGCTCGCTTTATTCTCTGAATCGCCATTTTTTTTCATATAATCGAAATCTGAAGAAGGGCTAGAAGATGGTTCTTTCTTTATGTTTTTTGACGGAAGAGTTTGTCTATTCGACAATTCAACTTTTTCTACATTCGTCCAAGCTTTTGTTCTCTCAGCAAGATTTGATTTTATATGAGTAAGTTCGGCTTGTAATTGATTTACAACATCTTCCAAGAATTCAAAATCTTGATCCTTGTCTGACCATATTCTTCCTTCAGCCTCTTTAAAGGTCTCATAAAATATTTGACTGAACTTAGTTTTAAACTCATTGAGAATATCGTTTTTTCTCAAACGAATTGTTCTTTTTGGATCGTATTTGAGTTTAAAGTTCATACTCTATTTATTAAAAATATATTCAAAGTAATGAGTGTATTTATATGTTTCTGCTTTAATTGTATATTAATTTTTCTTCCTATTCAAACTTTCATTCAAACTGATTTCTTGTTTAGTTTGCTGACTGTTTTTATGAGCTTGTTCTTTCATGTGAAAAACATTATTTTTACTTGTCATATCTATTTGATAAATCATTAAGATCTCTCTTGCTATGTAGACGGCTGGGTTCATCTGAGGTTGAAGAGGTAACTTAACTAATTGCCTTAAATTATTTTTCATTGATTGGAGCTCCTCAGGATTCTTCAGCCACCTTTCTGTAATACTCACCCAATTTTCTGCTTTACAGTCGTTTTGTAATAGTTCTGGGCAAACAAAACCGCCACCAATAATATTAGGAAGACCAATCCTATCGATTTGCCTTAAGTAGAGAAAAACTTTCCAGAACAAAGGGAACTCTTTATAGCCAATAATTAATGGTGTTTCGCAGCAAGCAGCCTCTAAAGTAACAGTCCCAGACTTTAACCATGCAACATCGATTGACCTCAGTACTGAGAGATTCTTTTCATAACTTTCAACTTTTATTAGTGAATCTTTTGAAATAGAATGCTTTTTAAAGTATTTGTTTAATTTTTCTTCTTTTATTGAGTTGGATCTCACCAAAACAAATTGTGTTTCTGGCTTTAATTCTTTTAAATTTTTGGCAGCTTCTAAAAAAACGGGCAACATATAATCAATTTCTCTTTCTCTAGAACCTGGATAAATACCAATCAAAGGCTGATCTGGATTGAAACCAATCGATTTCTTAAATTCTACTGAGTCAAAATCCGGATTCATTTGATCAATGGACCAAGCCGTTGGATTACCAACATATTTAGCGCAAGTACCATGCTCCTGATGTAAATTTTCTTCAAAAGGCAAAATTGGGAACAGCCTATCAACTAAAGATGGAAGCTTATATATCCTTTTATAATTCCAGGCCCAAACTTGTGGGGCCACGTAGCATATGATTTTGCAAGAAGGAACATGTTTTTTTATTGCTGCTGCCAAGCGCAAATTAAGTCCAGGATAATCAACCAGTAGTGCAATATCCGGTTTTCTTCTTCTTATAGACTCGATTAACCTTTTTTTTAGGTTCATAAAAAAAGGTAATTTTTTTATGACATCCGCTCCTCCCATGACACCAAGATTAGTTGAATCTTGAATTAATTCAACATTTTCTTTTTTTAAATTTTGGCCACCCATTCCCCAAATATTGGTCTTCACATCTGAAGAAATTTGTTGCTTCAAGGATTGTATTACTTCTGCGGCATGCTTATCACCGGACACTTCACCAGCAGAAACAAATAAGTTGATTGATCTCATCAAAGATTAATATCTGTTTAACTTTCTTCAGAATGGAAGTAGAACTCTCTTAAGTCACTAAGTTCAAAAGGTAGTAACAATTAATTTAAAGTTTAATAATCCATACTATTTCTCAATTTTATTGAAATTTATTTATAAAGGGGTTGTGTAAATCTTATAAATTGTTAAAATTGATAGGCCTAATATATATAGTCTAATGAAAAGACGAAGTTCAGTAAAAAAGATTTGCCCCAAGTGTAAGCTTGTTAAACGTCGTGGAGTTCTTTACGTTATTTGCGAAGAGCCAAGGCACAAGCAAAGACAAGGCTAAAGATTAATCACAAATTCAAGTAGTAATAATGACCAGAATAGCAGGAATTGACATCCCATCAAATAAAAGAATAGAAGTCGCACTGACCTACATATACGGACTAGGTCGTTCTACCTCCAAAAAGATTCTCAAGGACTTAGGAATTGATTTTGATACAAGGGCAAAAGATTTAACCCCAGAACAAATCAACAAAATTGTTAAGTATATTTCTGATAACAACCTGAAAATAGAAGGTGATTTGAGACGTGAAGTCAATTCGCATATTCACAGACTCATAAGTATTAGTTGTTATAGAGGTATAAGGCATAGAGAAGGTTTACCTGTAAGAGGTCAAATTAGCCGTAATAAAGGCGGGAAAAGAAGAGAAAGAAGAAGAAAAAGATTGTCTTAAATTAATTTGTATTTTGTAGATATTGTTTGGTAAAATTCTTTGTCTAATTTATTGCAAAATGCCAACAAGGTATTTGCTTAAACTTAATTTCTAATAGTTCAGTTTTAATTTAATGGCAACAGCATCCAAAAAGAAAAAAGCTAAGCATAAGATAACCCACGGTTTAGCTTTTATTAAATCAACATTCAATAACACAATAATCACTATCACCGATCCTTCGGGAGATACGGTTTCTTGGTGTAGTGCAGGTGCATCTGGGTTTAAAGGTTCTAGAAAGGGTACTCCTTTTGCTTCTCAATCGGCAGCAGCTAAAGCGGCAAAAGAAGCTTATACGATATATGGAATGCGTTCCGTAGCGGTTTATGTTAGCGGTCCTGGAGCAGGCAGAGAATCCGCTATAAGAGCGCTTCAAGCTGCAGGAATAGAAGTACAATCGATTAGAGATGTGACACCAGTTCCTCACAATGGTTGCCGGGCACCAAAGAAAAGAAGAGTATAAAAACACTTTTGGCCAACTATACACGTTAATTAGTAACTTTTAGGAGAAAAAAATGGAAACATCAATTAAGTGCACAGAGACTAAGAAACTAGAAGACGGAAGCATACTCGCATATTTTGAAGTGGAACCATTAGAGAGGGGTTTCGGTATTACTTTAGGCAATACTTTTAGAAGGATTTGTCTTTCTCATCTTGAAGGAACTGCCATAACCAGTGCACAAATTGAGGGTGTTACTCATGAGTTTTCTACAATGAAGGGAGTAGCAGAAGATATTGTTGAAATTATTCTCAACTTTAAATCGCTTGTTTTTCAAACTGATATTGAAGAAATATTTACCGTAAAAATTGATTTTCAAGGACCTGGGCAAGTGAAAGGTAAAGATCTCATCCTTCCAGCTGGTGTTGAAATTGTTAATCCAGAACAACATATTGCAACAGTTACAGAAGAGAGAAGCTTTGTTGCAGAACTAACAGCAACAAAAGGAAAAGGCTATGTTCTAGCAGAAGAACAAATACTACTCAATAAAGCAATTGATGTTATTCCAATTGATTCATCATTTATGCCAATAAAGAGGTTCTCTTATAAAGTTGAGCAAATTAGAATTGGTGAATCCAGCGAACCGTCTACAAATAAATATGAAAAGCTCATTATGGAGATGGTCTCCAATGGAAGTATTGATCCAGAAAAAGCTATTAGTTTAGCAGCCAAGCTCTTAGTAAGAAAACTCAATACATTCTTAGCGTTATCAGGAGAAGGTCTTCCTCAAGCTCCTCTCCAAGAAGAAGAACCAGAAGTAGTTGAAGATTATTCTAATGTAGGAATAGAAACTCTTAATCTTTCTGTTAGAGCTTATAACTGTTTAAAGAGAGCTAATAAAAATACACTTCAAGATATCCTAGATATGACAACTGATGAGTTGATGGGTATTAAGAATTTTGGTAAAAAGTCTGCGGAAGAAGTTATTCAAACTTTAAATGATAAAGGTTTCTTTTTAGCAGATGATCCAAGGAGGGCAAATCAAGGGAGTCCTTCTTCCGGGCAAAAAACTGCAGTAAGCCCAGCTGGTGGCTCTTTTAACCCGCCCCCCTTTGGTATGATTTTGAGATAGTTTGAGTTGCATTAATTAAAAAGTTAGAATTGGAGAATATCAATAATGAGACATGGATTGAAGAGAAATACTCTAGGAAGGGCGAAAGATCAACAAAAAGCTCTCTTAAGATCTTTATCTAGAGAATTAATTATTAATGGTCATATTCAAACAACCCTTACTAAAGCAAAAGTTTTAAGGCCATTCATTGAAAAAATTATAACTAAAGCTAAAAAATCTTTAGCAGCATCGGATCCAGCTCACAAACTCCATTATATTAGACTCATTAGAAAAGATTTAGCCTCTGATATTGTTTCCTCTCTTCTTGATCGAGCAAAACCATTGGCTGATAGACAAGGTGGTTATACTAGGATTATTAAGACTATTAAGCGTAGAGGTGATAGTACTCAGATGTCAATAATCCAAATCTTAGATAATTAAGTTAGAGTTAGTTATATCTAAAGCAAGAAACCCTTTTTAAGTTCGAAGTTCATGTCTTCTGGTTCACATTCGAGATATAGCAGGCAACCATCAAACAAGACAGGGCAGATTGTTGGGGCATCTTTGTCCAATAATTCTTCGAATGGAAAACAGAAGAAAAGCTTAAATAAAGATTCTTCACAAAAGATTTCTTCAATAGCACCTTCAGAAGAGTTTAAAGTTTTTTGGGGTAATAATGTTGATGCTTCTTGGTTTGAAGGTAAAAGGATTGTTTCACCCTTTATTATTTTTATTACATTTTTAGTTATTCTGAGTATATATTTATGCATAAATTTATTATTTGCTCCCGGAGAACTTAGAGAAGTATTCACTTCACCGTCATCGGATTATGATATGTCCGTTCTTGACAGTAAAATATCTAATCTACAAACTGTTGATGATGAAAAAATGTTATTTAACAGTATTGAAAATAAACCGTCAGAAGGAAGATCGAAGAAAAGTAAATTAACAAAAAATAATTTATCTAAATCTTCTTCTAGTCAAGCTAAAAAAACATCTCAAGATAATTAAATAAAATTACAGCTTAATCTTCACTCTCGCTTATAAGCTCCATAACTTTACCAACCAAATATAAAGAGCCAGAAACAACTAAAATGGTTTTTTGTTCTTCTTTTAGTAATTGGTTTTTCGCTGACTCAAAAGCTTCACGGATTTCGCTATTTGTAGATATTTTAATGTTTTGAATAATTTGACTGGAAGCAATAACCAGGTCCTTAGGTACAACACTGTTAACTTCTGTATCAGCGAAAGTAAAAATAACCGAATCTTCTTTTTGAACTGCTTGGTTTAAAAACTCTCGATAATCTTTATTTTTCAAAAATCCTAAAAGCCATATACGTTTTTCTTTTGGGAAATACTCATCTAGTGATTGTTTTAAACCATTTGCGGCTTCTTTATTGTGTGCACCATCAAGAATTATGTTCTTGTTTTTCAATTGTCTGATTTCAAATCTTCCAGGCCAATTTTGAGTTTTATAAATCGCTGTTTCGATATAACTATCTTCTTTAAAAGGTAATTGAGGATTCAATAAACCATGAATGTATTTAAAGGCATTTAATGCCAACTGTGCATTTCCCTCTTGATAAGAACCCTTTAAACCTAGCTTGGTTTTATCCAATATGAATTTTCTTAATTCAATTTGGGGAGAGTGTATTCTTTGAGCTTGAGAAACAATAACCTCTAGAGAAATCCCTTTTGCAGTAGTCATAAATGGAATATTAGGTTTCAAGATTCCTGCTTTTTCTTTAGAAATTTCTTGAAGAGTATCACCTAAAAAATCCTGATGATCATGGCCAATATTGGTAATTAGAGACAAAATCGGTTTTTTAATACAATTGGTAGCATCCAAACGTCCTCCTAAACCCGTTTCAAGTAAAAGTAAATCGACATTTTGCTCTGCAAAATATTGAAACGCTATTGCGGTTAGTTTTTCAAAGTGAGTAAGCGTTGCAAATTGTGAATATTTGCTCAATGCATTAAATAGACTATTGAATTTCTCTTTTGTGATTTGTTCTCCATTAATTTGGTAGCGTTCGGTTAGATTTATTAAATGAGGACTTGTATACTTTCCAACTTTAAAAGCTAGGTTTGTTAACAATGATTCTAAAAAAGCTATAGTTGAGCCTTTGCCATTTGTTCCCGCAACATGAACAATATTTTGTATTGTGTCTTGAGGATTGCCTAATACAGACAAAAATGATTTAATGTTTTTTAGTCCCAACTCAATCTGGGGATCTGGACCTTTATGATTGATTGGATTTGAATAAGTCAATTAGTTAAGACTTGTCGGAGAAATAGCCTTGAATAAATCAGAATTAATAGATGCAATAGCAGAGCTTTCAGATCTTACCAAGAAAGATTCTGAAAAAAGCTTAAACGCTACCTTGGATGCTATTTACAAATCCTTATCCAAAGGTGAAGAAGTTAGCATAGCAAACTTCGGTTCCTTTAAGGTGAAAAAACGTAAAGCTAGAAAAGGTAGAAACCCTAGAACTGGTGAAGAAATGGAAATTCCTGAAAAGAACGTTGTAAGTTTTTCTGCTGGTAAAAACCTAAGAGAAAACGTTTAAGAATTCCTCAGTACAAATTGCATTAACAAAATGGTAGTGGCAAAGGCTTACTGCCATTTTGTTATTTTATTGGGATATTTTGTCTAATCTTTTTATGTTATTCTTGGAAAACGCATTCATAACATTCGAGCTTAATAATAAAATTGATCGGTTTAGCTGGAGCTGGAAGATGGGGAGAAAACCTCATCAGAAATTTAATTCAAGTTGGAGTTTTACACACTGTTTGTGATACCAGTCAGATTTCCTTGGATAAAATTGCAAGTAAGTTTCCGACTGTAAAGCTTACATCTTCTTTCGATAGCTTAATTTTAAATAACGAGATCCAGGCGATTGTCATTTCAACTCCTAGTACTACTCACCACGAATTAGCGAAGAAATCTCTTGAAGCTGGAAAGCACGTTTATGTTGAAAAGCCTTTAGCGAAAACAGAAGAAGAGGCAAAAGAGTTAATCGACTTAGCAAATAAATCCAACTTGACTTTAATGGTGGGACATTTGTTGCTATACCATCCAGCTGTTAACAAATTAAGAGACCTAATCTCTCAAGGGGAATTGGGCGATATTCGCTTTATAAACAGCGATAGAAGAAACTTTGCCCTAACCAGGATGGACAGCAATGTTATCTGGGACTTAGCACCGCATGACATGTCTATGATCAGTTATATTCTGGATAACCACTCAATAGAGCTGGTTGATGCAAATGGCTTTTCCACCTCTGAAGACGGAGTAATTGATGTTGCACATCTGGATGTATGTTTTAAAGGAGGTATTTGTGCACATATTCATAACAGTTGGATAGACCCTCAAAAACAATGCCTTCTTACAGTGAACGGTAGTAAAAAATCCGCAGTTATTAATGATACCCGTGGGGAAAGAAAGCTTGAATTGTACAGCGTTTTGCCCGATGGACAGCTATTTATTGAACAACCTGTTTACTCTAATGAAGAACCTTTGAGGCGCGAAGTTGAGCACTTTATTGATTGTGTTAAAAAAGGAGGAACACCTCTGAGTGATGGCTTTGAGGGCTATAAAATTGTAAAAGTTTTAGAAGGCGCCGATAAAAAGATGCGTAAACAAGAATCTTCATTATCTACTCTTTTATAATCGAGCGAATTAAGAGTTAGGAATTTTCAGATTGATCCGTATTATTTGCTTTGTTTTCACATGTAAGCTTGACTGAAGATTCAAAAGGGATTAAAATAGTATTAACAAATATTTAACATTCGTTATAAAAATTTAAGATTTAGAGATTTATAAATATGAGAGTAATTGCTAATACTCCCAGGACTCTTAGGTTGCACAGTCCAGCAACACAAACAAGTCCTCAAGAGCAACAAAATAACACTAGTTCAAATATTATTTTGCCAGGTTATGTTTCTTCAAGTTCAGTAAACCTGGAGTTGATCCAGTATAACGGACAGAAAGAAAGAGAGATTACGATTATCGTAAATACTCAGGAAGGAAAGTCCGATGAAAAAGAAATATTCAGCAGAATATAAAGAATA
>JAAUYH010032110.1_pt1 | contig 18920 bp, 10 predicted proteins | sample 7278061 | NCBI WGS metagenome assembly JAAUYH01 (sample SAMN14350203, study PRJNA611818) | marine sediment metagenome | isolation source: surface marine sediment (0.6m) | place: French Polynesia: Moorea | collected 2018-08 | reverse complement strand
GCTGCATGATTATTTGTGTTTCTGAGTTGGAATTCTTCTGGAAATGTTGTGCTGATTTCCTATGATTTCACGTTCTATACCTAAACCTGGGCAACTAAGACCGACAGAAGGACTACGCGAAGGGACTGAATTTTTATTTCTATGTACCAAGAACCTCTTCTCTGATATATTTTCGTTCTGCTGATCTCCTTAGTCGAGAAAATATTTCTTCGGCGCGATCAAGACTGCTCGTGTTCGATCTTTCGAATCAGTCGTATCAGCCAAGAACTAGAATTTTTCAAATTTTTGGTTGGATTTTGTCGACGGGAACGCTGCGTGAAACAAGGGTATTCTATTATTTTGTCACTCTACCTTTACAGTACAAGTAAATCATTACATATTCTCTAATTTGAAGAAATAAGTGTATTTTGAACGTGTGCTAAAAATTGGTTTTATTACCGCTGGATAAACAGCAACAGGTATACGTTCAAAAGTTTTTCAAGCACCCACCTTACGTCGTGACTAGATTCCTGGCATCCAAATAGCACGGAATCATACCTTCCAGTACTATGAGTAGGCGGAACGATCTCTTCGTCTGCGCTCGGATAACCTGAAGTGGGTTAGTTCATTGCTCAGTGACTGGATTTGTATTCTATCCGACTTCCCACTCAACGTTGAGTTCGGCACGATTTCTATTGTTTTCGATATCTCGGAACTAGTTCCGGTACTAAAAGACAAAAAGAAACCATGTGTTTGCATTCGGATTTACGCACTACTGTATGCCCCAACCCCGCTTTTGCGACTGTCAAATCAATCACATTTGTATTTATTTTACGCACAATGTGGTGAGCCCAAAACTGATTTCGCATTAACTTTCACAGTGTTCAAAAGTCGGGTCAATGAATGTGGTTACGATGCTCAAAGATTCGAGGCCGCCAAGAACTAGATCGAATAGCAGAGCGCTTGCGCGTTAGTGTAGAGCACGGCCTCGTGTTGCGTAGTTTCCGCTAGTTATTCAGCTATTCTAGTATCTTGTTAGCAATCAAATAAGTACATTGAAGATGTTTGAGCTAATGCTCGCATTCCATTCGAAACGTTGGAGAGAAATACCTACCCTAAAATACATGGCACTGAGCTGTTCAAACGTATCGTTACTCATACACATGTTTACTTTGGTTGAACCTTCTCCGACGCAGGAAGGTTGTGCCACGAATTTCAAAGGGGATTGAGGTGGTGTGAAGACGTTCCGTGTGATAGCATACATGAATTTCAAAATTAGTCATCTCGTTTCTTGAACGATTCGAGAACAACTCCTGACTTGGGCGTTACTTCAGGTACGCTCCGATACTCTTTCGTTTGTTGCTTGTCGAGTACATACGAGTATTCACGCAACAGCGTTCCCATCGTGGTTTTCATCATCACCTTCGCCAATGCCGCACCAATGCAATAGTGATGCGAACCTGGAGCACCGAACGAGAGAATACTGGGTGGCTTCGGCTTGCCCTCCTCTTTCACAAACCGGTCAACAATGATTTTGTGTGGGTCTGGGTACAACTTTGGATCGCTATGTACTGCGACAAGGTCCAAGAACACTACCGAATCCTTCGGGACGTAATGCCCCAGCAATTCAATATCCTTTGACACCTTTCGTCCGAGCAGCGGAATTGGAAGTCTAGTTCTCAGGATTTCGAGGATGTACGAATCGAGCAGTGGCATCTCATTCATCAGCTGCTGGTAAGTCACTTCCTTGGCACCATCCGCTGCAGCCACAATCGAGTCTTGTTCGGCTACGAGTCGTTTAAAGATGGAGTCGTCCAGTCCCATTTCGAAGCTCATGCACATGCTCGTCGCTGCAGATGTGCTGTATCCTCCAAACCATAGTAGCAATATGATGTAAGCCAATGATTTCACTACCTCTTCATCAATCTCCGCACCTGGTTCCGCACTCAACGAGGACTCTGCCACTAGCACCAACAGGATATCGATGTCCCCAACGCCTACTTCTTTCACACCCATTCTCATGATTCTGTCACCATAACCGCGCAATTTCTTGATTGCATCACTTCGTTCTCGCAAGTTCTTCCTTACCACCTCGGCTATCATGTCCAGCAACGCATCGCGCGATTTGATTCCAGCATTCCAAACCGGTCCGAATTGCGGGCTAAAGATTGCGATCAGAAACTTCTGAAACAGTTCACGAATATACACTGCATTCTCACCGTCCATGTCGATGCCCGTCGTCATCTCCACAATAATCGACACATAGTTCTCGCGAAACACTGGTTCCAACTTGATTTTCTCTCCGGCAGAGTGACGCTCGTGCACTCGTTCCCAGGTCTTGCGTGCACGATTGCTGACATAGCTCATGTACTGTGGGAATAGTGCGGGTGCAAATGCTGGCATGATTCTGCTTCGTCCCTTCGTGTGAACATCAAAGTCACTTACTATGACGTTATCCTTGCCTAACAGTTGTCCCAACGTGTCGAAGGCACCTTTGGATCGAAACACCTCTTCATCGCGGAACGCTGCAACAATAGCGTCATAGTCGGAAATGTAGGTCCGTTCGTCTATGAAGTAGTTCGAAGAGTAGATAGGACCGTAGCGTCCTCGCTTCTCAGCTGGCGAGGTGCCAATCCCGAGCCATTTTTCGAGATAGTATCCGATTATCGGAATGGAGTGATGTCTTGGGGTGGATGGTGGTCGTTCAGAATGCGGTACATTGTCCGGAAGCACACGATGGGTGGGATTCGTAGCTTTCTTTGTGTTTCTGGCATTCGACTTGTTTGACCGCTCGGGAGCTAGAATACATACGGTTGATCTTGATTTTGTTCGTCGTGAGGTAGATGTGTGCAGGTTGACAGCTATATTCGAAGCGAAACAGGTGTCCATTGAAGCGATGTGATCGATGGGATCTATCTGTGAAGTCGAGATTGTCGTTGATATAGGAGCGTCGAGCTAGCGCAATGCCATGCGAAAGCAGTTGAGTCGCCAGCTGGACCGTTGCATTTTCATTCGATTAATGCTTCAGCACCCAATCGTGTTGTGATGACAGAACATCAGATTTCTATTGGCACACGCAAAATACTGGCCCGTCACTTTCGTCAGCACGTGTACGCTTTGCATCCCCATTGATTTCGAATATCCGCCTCAACTGAATGAATATGAAGTCGAGCGAGTCCTGGATGTCTTGGAAGGCACGACTGCGACCGTTCGCATGGCGTGTCGAATGTGTGCGTAACGAGTGCACCGAGATCCTAGCATGCATCCTTGGTACTGTACATGCGAGGGTCTTAGGAGGTGGCCTATTGTATCTTACATGAGTTTTTAGGAGAGAATGAAACCAATGAGATGTTGACGAGGTTTATCTGACGTTGCGTCAGAGGCGTAAGAAAACCTAAAATTCTCACTTCTCTATCTCTATATTGCGACCCTCAACCCAAAACGTGCCTTTGTAACACATACCGAGAACCGCGAATTATTAAAACTATCCCGTCCGCTTTCTCTGATAGAAATGGAATCCTGGACACTTCGTGTTGACAAAGTTAGGAATGTAACCCTATTGCAACTTTAATTGGTTCAACTGACAGTTTTAGTGGTCAAGAGAAATCTTTTTCCATATTTTCATGAAATGGCAATAATTACAATTCGCAATATTTTTTCTTCATATGAAGTGTGCAATGAAGTGATGCACAGATCTGCAGGTCATCAAATATCTACAAAAGGTATTTTCTAAAAATGTTTCGAGGCGAAGAATAGATGGTAGTTATGATCAAGCTATACTGGCCGCATTCCATTACGCCCTGGAACACGGTACCTTCTAGTGATTTTCATTGGATCATAAACGCCGTGCTCGTCACAACGCAACGCACTTCAGTACACTCTTGTTCAGTGCTGCGAGTATGCCTTTCCTCCAAACAAATTTAAATACATTTCCCTGATTCTAGTAAGTTACAGGGAAGAAAATGTGAGAAAATATGTGAGTAAATGCCATATAATAGCCCGAACGAGTTGTCTGCATTTCCGTAGTGTTTGCTGCGCGTTGATTCACGGGAGCCGGCGGTTGATGGGCGATGGTATAGGAGCAGCGCTTCAGCGAGGTAGAGTTCGCTTCGGCGCAGGAGTGGCACTGGAGCAATTCTTGTCTGTGCCTGTGAGCGCAACTTGGATGCCAACCAGCGAGGCGGTTTCGCTCTTGCCGATGGGTACTTTTCTGTTCTTGGTGGCCAGTGGTCGCGGCCCCTCTATCTACTGCGGCTAGGGCGCACGGCAACGGCCGTCTTCTTCGAGGTGGAGGTGGATGCAAAAGTAGGCTGACTTTGCTCAAGAGCCCCGGCCCTTTACTGACCTAAGGTGCAGTAAGACGTAGAAGTTAACTGTGCTGATAGGTGGTGGTGGGTAGTATGGTGTGGTGGCAGCTGGATGACCAAAGAGTCGAAGCCATTCAAGTTTAAATAGAATTTTTTCTCCTCAGGGAGCGAGTAGTTGCTGAGTCAGGATAAGAGAGAAACTAACCAATAAAGGTCTACATACTGAAACAATGAAGATTCTACTTATTCTAATTATGACACTAGGGTATTTGAAAATTTTTGAACCATTATTGCTGTGATGCTGTTCAGATAACATTTTGCTAAAATGTTTACTTCACGGCATTGTTCGCATCATATTTTTCAATTCAACATCCATTTGCAATAAGTACATAGCTAGCATTCTACGAAGATCAGTGTTACAATTCAATTAAGAACACTACGTCGAAATTCGTACACGGTACAAAATGGCGACATTACGGACCGTACAAATCCTGGAAGTAATAAATTGAGAACTGCAATTCGATTCGCATATTTCAATACGTGTTGTTTATTGAGATACATCAAAATTTATTCTGACTCTATGAATTTAGATTTCAATTCAATCATCTGCTCTTTTGTATCATTACTTTGCATGAATTCTTTAATTAATTCGTCATGGCACAGGGAATGAAGTTCTTCGAGTTTATCTAATCAGCTCTTTCCGTCAATTTTCCTCTTCTTTCTAGTACTTGTCACAAACCTTATATCTGATCTATTCTTATCAATAGCCATCTCACTGCACAACACAGCTGTGAGACCATTTTTTGCTTTCCTCATCTCTAACTTTTAGGTTTCCGCGTAAAATTCATGATGTCTTACTTCTTCCCATTCGCCATCCATTCTCCGCCTTATATCTCTCTTTTTCTGCTTATAACTTTTCCTCAACCTACAGTACTTCAGCCTCCACCCGTTTTCCGTACAGTCAACATCAAAGTTCCTCGCTGCACGCAGAGCTACTTAATCATAAAACTCTATCATATTCATCTTCATTTCACGCTTCTTGTGATAGCCTTGTTTTTTCATTATTTGCATCAGAACACGAAAAGAGTTATCATTGTATGATATGTAGATTTTATTCATGTCACCCAGCACAAATAAAATCATCATTCTCAAATACCACTGTTCATTTTCGGCAGTGATGCGAAAACACTTTCGCTTCTGACGAATTTTTGCTTTTGCACTTACCATCGAATTTTCCATCGCTTCCGTTCCACTGGTTTTCGTAACAGAAACGTGTACCGTATCTTTATGACAAAGTAAATCCTGCAGACAAAATAATTTCCTCGCACCGCCAGAGCGGCAAAAATTGCGCGAAATAATACTTATGCCACGTCTCTCTGCTTCTGTCCCATGGACGTTCACGGATAGCACACCACTTTGCATGCCGAATTCTCTCTGTACACTTCCGGACGAGTCACTTTCCGTGGGCATAACACCATTTGGATTTAACAGCGAATCCAAATCTTAACCACACCTACAACTGTTCTCCTCATCTTCGGCCAAGGTTGAGACATTTTCTGATGGTAACTGAGATCAAGAAAGTACAGATATCATGTTATATACATCATAAGTTTTACTACCTACTGTGAAAAGTGTATTGGAATTACTTGGTTACTTTAATTAAAAACCCGTGAGGATGAACGGGCATGCACGAAAAATCCCAATCACTATTTGCTTCGGTGTATGATTTCGCGCTCGCATTAATGCGCTTCAGGTACATATCCATCGACCGCGATTGAGCTGAGTTCGAGCACTGTGCAGAAAGGTCCTTACCTGAACAAACTCTCAACACTTTGAAGCCCTTTTTGGATCTGCTCTACTAGTTCATGAGCCTTGCAAATGTTCACAATTATCCGGTCCATAGCCAGTGGCCTTTGATTTGTTCAATCGACACAAGTCAACAGATTAAGCATAGTGTATACAAAGACTAGTCTTGAGCGGTATGAAGTTTGGCAAGTCCTTGATCCCCAAGAAAACACAACCACGACCATGAGCGTGACCTGTCAAATAAGCACGGCGAGAACCTTTGCTTGCATCTTTGCACTGTTATGGTTTGAGTCAGCAGGACATGGCCATTTGTGCTGCACATAAGTTTGTAGCAGAAAGATTCAAACCAATGAGCATCTTTTGAGGTTTATTTGACATTTCTTCACAGGCTTATGAAAATACCGAATTTTAACTGCCCATAATGTATGTGAGATGTACCGATAATATTGGCTGATAGCTGCCTGTAGAGCGAAACAAGTGCGCACAAGCGATTTCGGTCAGGTATGCTCTATCCCTGTCGAGGATCCGCCCTTTAGAGCGAATTTCTAATTCCATTTAGTTTTGATGTCTATTTAGTGACACAAACGCGTGTCTCTGCGGAGGAACTAATAGTTAGATTTACGCTTTTCTGTATAAATTATTATTAAGTGCCAGATTTCCGAGACGCTAAACTCAGACCTGTGGCGTCTTCTGTTCTCGTGCAAGAGTGACGCGCTCCTTTTTGTTTGACAGGTTTCTCTCTGGATCAGTAATTGTCGTCTTTGGTCTTCACACTGTGCTTGCCTACGTCGCATGTTCTAGTTCTCTAGGAACCGCCTTTCCATCCTGTGATGCTGGGGTGGCTGTTTTATCTTGCCCGTTCTGAGCTGTAGTTGTGCCACACTGCCCTCTCGAATGACTGCGACTATTACATGATACTATTACCGAAAGTAGCTAAAGAAATGTTTTCGATGAATATCTTGCATAGTTCATAAATAATCTTTCATTTTACCCTAATTCTAAAGAATCTAGTAACGTAGAAAATTTTCAGAAGTTATTGTAAGGAAAAAGACTGTTTTCTATTATGGATCCGTTGACGACGAGCAAAAACGAATCAGAGTAACTATAGTTTTTCCGGACGAAATTGCTCCGCTCTATTTTAATAGAAAAACTGATACATGTAACTCATAAATACTAGAAAGAATAAATGGAATTGGTCAATATTAGTGGGACAGATTCTATTTCTCTTCAGAATAGAATCAAATCTAGATAATTTAATTGATTGAAATCCAAATAAAGTTTTAAAATTTCTGGGACTGAATTACACGACCAGTTATAGGCCGCTATTTAACCACGAAAAATCAATAAAGCAACCTGTATGATGAAAAGAAATGATCTGTCGGCGACTAAAGCCGTATATTGATTAGGCAGAGAATGGCATTTCACGAAAGAAATTTAGGATAATTTTCAAAAATTTAAACCGGATTGCGATTAATGCTAGGAATCTGTTCTACTTATTGTAAATTTATCTCGACACATCGAATAACGAAATCAACTCCTTAAATTCTGGACCGAAACAAGTACGTCTGGAACCAGCCAAAGTAGAACTGAATCCGCAGCACTGCTATTCTAGAGTGCAATGCGGTCTAGACATAATACATTCTGCCAGGCTAGTACAGGAATGCCATACTGCTGTATTTTCACACAAAGATTTTCTATTTTTATGGCTGTGCGATGCTCCGTTTGTAATGCTACCACGATCAGCAGGCCAAGATTATTTTTAGGGTCACAATTTGATTTCTTGCTGCGCCGGGGCAAAACCTTTCAAATCATAGTACCAATGTGACGATCAAGAGTTCATTGCTAACATTTGACGTTTTGCAGGTAGATGTTCGTTCTGCTTTGCGGATGCAAAATAGCGCCCTTCAGAATGAAATAACACTATTTGTCTGCTCTTTCAATTGTTATTGCCACACAAGACACTGAAATATTTATTGGGGGTGACGGCGACTATACAACGTTCATTGCAAGTGTTTGAGGTATTGTAGGTCCATGTTTGTTATGAATTATGATTTCACCCTGTTACATTCAGAAGATTGATACTGCTTTTACGGCCCCTCTTTCACTTGTTATAAAGGTTCTGCTAATTAAATTTTATTTTAGGCCGTGTGCGATTGTCAGAAGCCGATGGAAAGCAATTGAGATGATTCACTTTCATATTTCTCTGCGATAAGTTGTAATCTTTCTGAATTAAGCACGCAGTGGGTAATGTCATTTCTGTAATACAGCAATATAAGTTGCAATAATGCGAGAATGAAGTAGAAAAGTTAAAGGCTTAAGTTGAGAAGTACAGAATGTTTAGTGCGCAGACAAGTAATAATCTTCTCGCTAGTTCCGGCTCAATCTGTCGCTACAATCAGAAAATGGCAAGCGATTCTTTCGTTATTGAGGTATAATGTTTTATTTTTGGGGCAGGAAATGCTGTATAGCGCGATGAAAACGATACTGAGAACTTCGCTCTCACTATAGAGAGCAGAACTGTCCTTGCTTTTCCTTGCCTTTGCTTGAACTTGATGAGTGCATACTTTACAACTTTTGAAATGTTTATCTGACTAGGAACGAGCGTTTTTGTACCCGTACAGGTCGTAAAGTTTAAACTACGGAGCATTTTTTCAGTTGATTAAATTTTATTTCGCTAGAAGCCGTATTTCCCGAGATAGCAAGGAAAAATGGCAAGATTAGTTTTCCTACTATACAAACTTTTTGAATTTTATGAAAAATTGCTGTACTTTTCTCCGATATTCCCAGGGCACATCTGTAAATCTTCATGCACCATATCGGTCGAATTGACTGTTGCACGTGAGGATTCCCATGATTTATCCCAGCTTCTTCTCAAGTCCAGGAATAGGAATAGAAAGTTAGTTACTTCGTTCCCACTTAGGTTTCTCAGAAAATGAATGGAACGATCATGTTTTATCCAGGACAGGTAGGGTTTCCGAAGGATCTTTCTTTATGCACCATATCGCGGTAAAGAAATTGAGGAACAGTTTTTTATCCGAATCAAATCTGTAAGAAAAAAATGATTTGACTCAACACTTAGACGTGGTATATAAGCATGAATCAACTGGTAATGGTATGCTTGATTAGTGCAAAGGTTAAACAACAAACCGATGAAACTAGATTCACTTGTAGTTTACCGCTAGTTCCACAGTTCAGCCTATTCTTCAGACAAAGAAAATGAACTTTACAAAGCGCATTCCTTGTTATTGTGATTGTAGTGCTTACTTTTATTAGACCTCCGAACTTATTTCAAGTGTCGGATTGCTTTTATTACAGTCCTACTTGCCATATTTGTTGAAGAAAGGATACCTTGACCTGAAGAACACGAAGTCTATATCACATTTTTCTCCAGATAGTTTATAAACTGGGTCTAACTTTCTGTAAACATCAACATATTCTGCAATCACAGAATGATGAAATGAACCAGAATAATTCAACACACATGCAGTGATTCTTTCAGTAGTGGCGAAACCCTTTCATATTTGGGACATAGTAATTATGAGTCTATTAATTGAAAAATCAGCTCTGAGTTATAACATGGCCAGATTTCTTTAATACAATTTTCAATCCCTCGAAGGCTCAGCAAACATTCTTCGGAAAATAAAAGCAAATACATGATCTGCGATAAATTCGTTCAATCAGCAATAGAAAAGAAGGCTTTGAGGCATAGAATCAATCCTCAATCTGAAGAAGAGTTTTTGGCACCTTAGCGAAAACAGTACCGTAAGGCTTTGAAGACAAATTCTTGAGCTAAAATGTAAGCTATGAACTAAGCGAGATACAATTGTATAACAATCTTCCGATATTATCCTTACTTCTGTAGAGGCTCCGAATTTGGATATTTACTCTGTTTAAAGTTAGATAACGTCACTCAGGACTCAAAAAGATGAATGCCGAACGTAAGTGCACATCGCCCAGAAATTCACGAGTTGCATCAAACAGGGAAAAATTACTCAGACGCTACCAACAGGGACCACCATAGGGCGGGACCAAAGAACGGCATTTCCCATATTTCGTTCGACTGAGTTTCAGGGTCTTGACGCTAACCTGTGTTTGATACACCAATTAACGCATTAAATTCATTCGAATTCGCGCACAAGCCCCGCTTCTGTGATTAACAACTTAAACAGCTATGGATTTGTTTTACATGCAATGTGTGTCGAATGGCTGTCACGACCACCTGGCACTTATTATTCACAACAAGCATTAGGAAGATGTCAGGGAGGCTACCTTTTCGTCAGGAAACCAGATTGTACAGTTCCGTTAGCAAGCCGTATACAATCCCTCTCCCCGCGTAGTTGTAGAACGAGAGTTAGAAGAATAAACGCAGAACCAAGGTTGCGTACCTTCTCTCTCACTCCCACTTCCATCGTACGCAGGTACGAAATTCGCGAATTTGTTACCACGACGATAAATTGATGGAATCCGCAAAGAAGTGCCTGGTTTTTCGCGAAAATTACGAGCAAGGCGAATCAGTGGTGGCACTATCTTGCTTTCACCAATTTCACGCCTACCGTGCTTCGAAGTGGTTCGCCTCGGCTGAAAAACCCGCTTGTATCGTCTGTAAAACGACGCACAACAATGGCGAAGTACACCTTTGGCCCCAAAGAGTCGTCGAAGAAGACAAAGAAGCTGGTGAACTGCCCACCGCCGCCGCTGCCGACCAAGAACAGCGCCAAATCCCTTGCCTTTCGCCTCGGCGGTGCAGTAGGGAGCTGTAGCACGCCTTGCAAGAGGCCTTTTCCTCAGCCTCATCGACCTCACCACCAGAGCTGGAACGCCGCCGCCCGCTATTGTAAACACCCCACCGTCTCCTGCTCCTACACAATAACCACCGCCGCTCACTTCGATTTCAGTGCATATCCGCTCCGCTCCGCCCCTGCCCCATTCCACCCACCTGTACTGCGTATTGCTCGTCGCGTAATCGTGCTGTAAACCGCACTATTCCTAGTGCTCTAACTAATAGTGCACCAAATAATACAAACAGCCGCCGCGCCTAACATTATTTGAACTCAATATAATGTGGACAAGTATCATTGCACGCAGAGCTCGTACGGCTGTTTATGCAGAAGGCGATTTCAAAAACGAATTCAGGTCGTGCCTTATTTGCAAATAATGCAGTTTTACAAGAGAACAGATTTTGTAAGACACGTGAGATCTGAATCTTACCTACCCAAATTATATTTAATCAAACCAAAATTTTGTCATACTTGCCCTAATTCCAACCTTTTAATTCGCCAGATTCTTTTTTCAACTCTCGCGCAAAAAAACACAAAAAACTGAAAAACTAAAATCGGAATCAAAAACATCTAAATTTGATCTACTATTATTTCTATACTATCGTAAGAAATAATCTGAAATTGTTAAAAAAAGGGGCAAAAAATTTGATACCGAATACTGGAATTATTTAAATTAAGTCATGAGCTCCAACCAACCACCCGCGTGTCTTCGGGAAAAGACTGACCACTAAGACACACAAATCGTTCGAGATGCGATGATACGCTTCAGCTATGACTCTGATAAGTCACTTATAGTACAAGAAATTCGAACTAAAATTCGCTCAATTGATCTGTGGCGCTGCGAAAGTACAACTCTATTTGCATTATTTAAACTTTTAAAAGCAAAAAAGTGTACAATTTTCAAAGTCCTCAAGTTGTCCATTTTTTAATGGAATTTCCATTTCCAAATGATTTGGGTGTTTATGCTAAAACCGGGTAATACGCGCAGCTCCACACTCCCTCTAAAATGAAGAAAAGTCCTTTTGATACCTAGCATGAGCAAAACAGCACAATTCAAAATAAAGACTCCTCAAATTGTTGGCAAAGAGCAAATTTTAGATGAAATGGAGAATATTCTTAGGGAGTATGTGGAAAAATAACGGTCCGAAATGGGTATGGATAGAATTCATACCACTTTCCCACGATTTGAAGATCAATCACGAGAAAACAGCCAATCAGGACGAATTCAGGAACACAACGATAGAGCACATCACAACCAGGGCTCCCAATTTGAATTTGCTAACCACGTTTCGAGAATTTCTCCCGCTTCCAGAATACTTCGAAAAGCCTGGATGTACGGGAGATATTGCTAGATTTTATTCGGCACCAAAGACTAAGTTAACCAGTAAGGCATCAGACCATCAGTCTTTAGCTGCCCATCAGCACATTTATTATACACAATGTCGAATAGCTGTTCTAAATGCTACGGAAGGACTGCACTGCTAAATACACATGATTCGTACTAAATCTGTATCAGTTTTTTTACATGAACAGCATTCTCGACAAAGTTGATACACTCGGAAGTAACCTTCTCCAAATTATTTAAATGGTCGAAATAAACTACAAAAAATGTTGTTTACCTACGAGACTTGCCTACCGTAAAACCGAAAATTTCAAAACGAAAAATAAAAGTTTGAAATCATCTATGTATGAATTATATGAACGAGCAACTACTCTTCAAGACATGCTAGACTAAGCACATAAACACCCGACATTGTTAATTGAACTGTTAGAAAATTTTGTGCAAGATGAACCCTTGTTATGTACTTTGACCGCGTTTCTTCACATTCTACTCCTCATAGCTTTTTACCACGCTTGCCTGGAAGCTATACACAAGCAACATTTGCAAGAAAAACGAGATCGTGGAAAGTATAACTCGGATACATCATTGGGAATGACGGTCAAACCTGTACGTAACTGAAATCAACATGACACCATGCAGTCAGAAAATCCTTCGACAATTTTATATTCTGATAAAATCAATTCTACATCCTTTCCAAATAAATTCGGAAGAGAATATGTCAAAGACAATCGAATTACTAAGTTTAAAAGGAAAAATCCTGTTGGCAAAGACGGTAAATTTACGCTTTGTAGACAATGCGGGGCTGATGATCATTTTAATCGAGACTGTGGAAACGCTGAAAAGACTGCCTTAGCTAATATGGTTCTAGATGGTTCGCTACACGTCAATGGAAGCACGAATGATCTCAGTATTTATGAAGTAATGGATATTTTTCAGAACCAAAACGATGAATGGTAGTTTTCGATTATTGAAGAATTTCGGAAGAAAGACAAGTGGCACAAAATAATTAGAATAATTTGGAGCTAGAAATTGCTCAGGAATGTATGTGCAATTAAAACTGTTTTCGATCAACATGAATTTTTTGAAAGAAAAATCCAAAGATCATAATTTTTATGCTTTTCAAGCTCTATGGAAATGACAGAACCGGAAAGAAATTCTATACTCATTCGTGTGATTAATTACAACTTGGACAAATCCTTACTACTAAAATGGCTGAGTTAAAATGTGGTCGACGAGGCACAGTTATTGACTAATCAGAGAAACTTGTTCAAATAAATATGGGATTCTAAATTATTGTAACAGATCAGATCTAAAATGGAAATAACGAATAAATTTTATAGTTTAATAAAATATCCGTGATTTCCGTAAATTGTGTAGATTGGATTCGGACTATTTTATTGCTTGAAAATGCAGAGTTCCGAAATTCGCAAGTTCGCCCATGTTAATAGCTGTAGAATGGCAAATCGAACGTCTAGAATACGGGCCCACAGAAATAGCCATTGGAACTCTCCTCGGACCGCGTCCAACTAGCAGGCAGTGGTACGGTAGTCCGATAACGTTTAGAATTGAGTGCTGCTATGGCCTCTGTTCTGTTTCCATTGTAATTATGCTGAGTACCCTGAAATTTTTTGCAATATTTAAATACCCGTTACCGTCTCCTTTCGGTACTGAAATAAAATCTAATATTTCGATCGCTTAGTTTTCACCGTAAATTTCTAATCACAGGGATAAATTCTGTTTCAAGGAGATCAAATAGCGGAATAGACCGTAGTACGTTGCTGTTATTTGTGAGCGAGAAACGGCGGAAGCTCAGTGCAACTGTGAATATGAGGGAAACTGTTGGGAGCGAACTACACCCAATAGGTGCTTGAAGACTTCGAAATTTAAATCCAATGGATACCGCTCACATCCTACCGGTTGAGATATAGAGTTTTATCCCTTAAAGATTTTTTGAGCAGTCGATGAATTTTTGCTTTCACAAGAACGCGATGAAGTAACGTTTCACCATTTCGGAATCCGATTCTATCATATTCTGTCATTCGCGTTTTCTGTACGTTAAAGTTTTGGTTCGGCATTAATTACAAAGTTACTCTTGATGCGATTATTGCCGGAGCTTGGCGTAGGCGAATGAGTATTGATCAAAAAAAACGATATTAATATAATATTTCTATCGCGCTTCAATTGGAATAGAAGAAGTGCAGATTGCAAAACTTCTGAAGGTAGTTATCTGTACCTTCGAATAATGGATATCGAGAGTGATATTTTCGGTCTTCGCATTTCATGATCCAAAAAATATTTTCCATTTGCCCATCCAAAATTTGCTAACTGTTGTTCGAATGTCCAGAGTAACTCCTAAAATGTTCTTAGATTTTCGAATGCCCGAGATCTTTTGAAGCGGGTGCTGAATGAATCAGTTCCGCTCTCAAGAATGTTTCAAAGGAATGTTCAGAAGAACCTTAGGGCTCTTGCAATGGCTTTAGTGGCATCTAGCTAGATTTTTCTTTCAGTTAGTACATTAGCATTCAATCCAACGTTGACTACACACGACTGACTGTATCACTTTTTTAGTCTGTTGAATACTTCTGAAGGACTCCATCCCAGATACTTATCAGTCTTTATCAATAATTTTCCGAAGAAATAACCGAAAGGATGAATCACGAGCAGCAAAACTTTTATTGAGTTTCGAATTTTGTTCTACACAGCTTATGACAAATGCTCCAAAACTGCAATTCTTATGTTTATATTTTTCTTTCGCTATGTGCACTATCTCGAGATCAGAAGCGCTTCAAATCTATTCTGCTGCTGATACATGCGAATCGGCGTTCAACGAATGAGCAAGAGCGGCGCTTCTGTGCTGTTATGGCAATCTTCAGGAAATTTTAAATCGAGTAGATGGTGAATCATCGATACCGTACTACTGCTTGAACTTAAAAGAGGTTTAATTGCCATTCTGCTACGAATCCTTCGACCAAACAAGGGGAATATTATTAGTGCTCGATATATTTTGGAAACAATAACAGAAAATGCGCACCACTTAGGGTCCGCTACCGGGAATACAATGTTGAATGTTCGGCAGGCTGGGTATAGATCTGACAGAATGTTCCTTTCGTACTGGCAAGCTTAGTGTTGCTATAGCTCGAATAACAGATCCAAAAATTTGTATATATTATTGATTAATTTCTTTTACAAATGTAGTCTAGATAGAAACGTTTCGAATTCAGAAAAATTCAGAGACTTTCTTACTTCCTAACATTCCAAATTTTGAACAATTTCAGAAGAAATCTTGCCTGATTTTCTGTTTCATAAATCATAGGCAAAGTTTTGCTTAACCGAATTCATGTCTTTATTCAGGGATTTTTTCCTTAAGTCGTGAAAAATATTTATGCCCAGTAAATGTTCTCTTAATGCTAGACAAATCTTTTCTCTGGAAACTCTCCTTTTCTTGAGAACATTCAAGTTTAGGCGCGAAGCGCCGGTCTGCCGAAGGCCGGAAACTTGTTAAGATTACCTGAAATTAATAGATATATTTTTAATTGCATTAATCCAGCCTTGAAAGAAAGCCGGAAAAATTTTGAAGGAGTTATGATTGACAACGGCGCCGCTTCATCACTATCTGGACTTCCTGCATTCATTCGATATTGCGCACATACTGGTATTATTCCCAAAATTTACCCCAGTAATCGAATATTCAGAGGTATGGGTAAAGGAACGGAACAATCTTTGGACAGGACGTCGATAAGAATTTCAATTGACCCTTACTGATTTTAGAATTTGAAGCGGACATAGTTGACCAAGATATTCTTCTAATATTTGTACTGGAACATGATAGCACGAACAATGCAGTTCCAATCAAGCAGAAATGACATTCAATCACCACCCTTCAAATACCACGGCTCTTCTAGAATATCGGGAACAATCAAAAGAACATAGTGGCCACATGTACTTAAACTGGAATTCCTCGAATGTACTTTACACTAAATCTGAACTGAAGAAATTACACTCCAACTTTGGACATCCTAGTTCAAAAGATTCAGGAAACTTGATCAAGAATTAAATCCCGAAAACATCGATCAATCCGTCATCCAGAAATTAGAAAAAATATCCAGGCAATGAACATAATTCCGAACTTACGCCTCTCAACCTTCTCGTTTTCGGATATCTTTTCCGATTGACGAAATCCTATTCAGTGATGAAATTGAAGTTTATTTGGTGTGGATTGACAGCGATCCAGGGTTACAAATTATAGATCGAAGAACACGCTATTCAGTAGCCAGATTTGCCCAAAACGAATCTGCCGAGCATGTATGTGAAATTCTCCAAAATTTTTGGTTCACTGTACTTGCCTGATTCTCGTACATTATTGCTCACGCCAAAGTCCTCGCTTTACATCAGACTACTTCAAGATTTCTTGTTCACAACTTGGCATTATAACGAGAGAAACACCAACCGAGTGTCATAATTCTCTATCGCTGTGCGAAGGTACCACTCAATAATAAGACAAATCTACAACAAGTAAAAAGTGAAGAACCAAGCCTGAGCAAGCACACAAGACTGCAGTTGGCTGTTCACGCAGTCAACAACACTGCAGGTCCGAAATGTCTCACTCCCACACTAGTAGTCTTTGGAGCGGTTCTGAGAATACCACTAACATATGTATCGACTTTACCTCTAGACCAAAAAACAAGAGTAGAGGCGATGCGAATTTCTCAGAAAGAAATAGAAACTATTACATCTCAACGAAGCATCGCAACCGCATTGAAGCATCGCCATGGATTGAAACCTAACACACCCTTCAATTCCAATTCTGAGACAAAGTACGAATTCGGCGAGAAGACCAGAAACGCTTTGCAGGTCCATACATATGCCATGCATATGAAGATGAAAAACTGTTTATATCATGACAAACAAAATTCAGCCATTCTCTACTACTGTAGTTCAATCCATCACTCCAGAAGAGTTGTACCCGGACGGAGTCGAACAAGAAGAAGCAAAAGTGGTCGATGATATTGAAATTTACTGGCCCTAGGACCAGAAATTTTATACAGCCAAAGTCACCGGCTATAACTGTCGTAGTTTTGGTTAGACACTCCTTCTGCTCACGATGAGGTCCCGAGCCTTCACCTGGCTGTGAACAGGATAGTAAAACAGTAGTAGCAATTTCCACGCCTAGGCGACAGCGGTAGAGTCATCGCCGAGGCGACAGACCGGTTAGAAATAGCACAATAGTGGTAGTTGTGCGAAACGTGCGTGGTCCTGCTACCGCCCTCGTGTCTCCAGGTGCGGCTGGTGTAGCAATTTGAGATTGTGCAATCTATTCGTCTTGTTCTTCTTTTTTAATTTTTAGCCGACGACGGTTAAATATGTAGAAATTAGCTAAAGTAATTGCTAATCAATTACATTAGACTAAGACTAATTAATAAACACCTAAATTAGTAATTTTTAATTTCGTCTATAACCCTTCTACTAAAAAACATCACTTAATGTATAATGATGATGGAGTAGGTGAGGATGTAAATTTGATGAATCATCACTGGAGATTCCTTAATAGAGCGGTAAATATGGTGTACGCCTATATGAACGATTCCATAGAAGATCGAGGAGAATCCCTCAGGACAAACAGCATTTACTACAATTCTCTTATCCAAATTTTCTTATAGTCCCTACATCACAACAATATTTTGAATCTCTGGCAAGGAATGGCGCTTCAAAAATATTTTTGACTGCTGTTATTAAAAACAAAAACGACGCTTGATTTATTTAGGCCGAAATAGACAAAACTGACAAGCTTATCAAAATGAGAACATACATCTTCGTACCCGAATCCGAAATCTTGCAAAAGAGATCCATTCTTCAATCACGCTCTGTTTTAACGATATAAAATTTTGTTGAACATCCAGAAATATTCAAAGCACGACTAATTATACGTGGTCATGTAGACCTAAAAATCAAGAGTCTGCAATGAAGCTCCCACAGTAATGAAAAGTTCACGAAGACTAGCAATCACACTAATTGCGTCTTATGGATATCAAGTTTGGTAAAGAGACATAACACTGGCATGTCTACAAGGCAAAGATCCATTTAAGCGAAACGTATTTGTCTGAACACCTAAAGAAGAAGATATACTGCAACATATTGGAGCTCCTCTTGGTTTAATTTTAAGAACAGTGATACTGCAGTATGAACTTGCAGAATCTCCTGGATGCTGGGGGCAAACATTTCGGGACTGGCACAGTTCTGACCTGATTTTTTCTATATAAAAGCAAAAACAGCCTCGAAGGCATAACAATATCTCAAGCTGACGATAAATGTGAAAGAGAAAATAATATACAGGGTGTGAAAAAAAACCGCCTATTCTGAATGGGCCATTATTTTGGCCGCTTCCAAGAATTTTAATTAATGTGAAGTGCAAGAGGATACAGGACTCGATGAACCATATGATTAGTTTAAAAGATGTTCGAAGTGTCCTCTTTGTTCGCGCACAACCAAGCTTAGTCGAAATTTCATGTTTTTGTAAATTTTCTGCAGAGAAGCTAGACTTATTGACGCACATGCTTCTCTTATTTTGTTTTTCAGTTCATTTATGCTATAAAGAGGACCTTTGTACACTTTGTCTTTTATGTAGCCCCACAAAAAATAGTCACATGGGGTTAAATAAGGAGAGCGGGAAGGCCAGGAAATTGGTCCACCCCTGCCTATCCATTGATTGGG
>JAAUYH010249220.1_pt1 | contig 18922 bp, 15 predicted proteins | sample 7278061 | NCBI WGS metagenome assembly JAAUYH01 (sample SAMN14350203, study PRJNA611818) | marine sediment metagenome | isolation source: surface marine sediment (0.6m) | place: French Polynesia: Moorea | collected 2018-08 | reverse complement strand
CGCTGTCGTCGATGGCCAGCTTCGTGCTCGATACCTACGTACTGGCACCGCTGGATGCGACCTACCTGAGGACCATCGTGTTCATCCTGGTCATCGCCGCCGTGGTCCAGGTCACCGAGATGCTCGTCCGGCGCCTGAGCCCCCTGCTCTACCAGGTGCTGGGCATCTACCTGCCGTTGATCACCACGAACTGCGCCGTCCTCGGCGTCGCGCTGCTCAACGTGCAGGAGAAGCACACGTTCGTCGAATCCGCGGTGTATGGCTTCGGCGCGGCGGCCGGCTTCGCGCTGGTGCTCATCCTGTTCTCGGCGCTGCGCGAGCGGCTGGCGGCGGCAGACGTGCCGGCACCGTTCAGAGGGCCGGCCATCGCGCTGATCACCGCGGGCATCATGTCGCTGGCTTTCATGGGCTTCACCGGCCTGGCGCGAGGCTAGCGCCATGTGGAGTACCGTTGCCATCGTATCGCTGCTGGCCCTTGCGACAGGGCTGGTGCTGGGCTTCGCCGCCCGCAAGCTCAAGGTGGAAGCGGACCCGGTATCCGAGCAGATCAACGCGATCCTGCCGCAGACGCAGTGCGGCCAGTGCAGCTACGCCGGCTGCCGTCCCTACAGCGAGGCCATCGCCGCCGGCGATGCCGACATCAATCGCTGTCCGCCCGGCGGTGAGGCGACGATCCAGGCCCTCGCCGACCTGCTGGGCCGAGACGTCAAGCCGCTGGACGCCGACTGCGGCGAGGAGAAGGCCGCACGCACGGTGGCCGTCATCGACGAAGACCTGTGCATCGGCTGCAAGCTGTGCATCCAGGCCTGCCCCGTCGATGCCATACTCGGTGCGCCCCGGCACATGCACACGGTGATCGCCGCCGAGTGCACCGGATGCGACCTGTGCCTGGAGCCCTGCCCGGTGGACTGCATCGAGATGGTCGAGGTGGACACCGACACGGTCACCTGGCAGTGGCCGGAGCCGGGCCGGAGCGCCGACGCCAGTGAGGCGGCCTAGTTGACGAACGGAACGGCACGGCAGCTGTGGCAGTTTCCGGGCGGGCTCAGGCTGCGCTCGCTCACCGCCGCGATCGACGACGAACCCGTGCGCAAGGCTCCGCCGCCGGAACGCGCGGTGCTGCCACTGCTCCAGCACTCGGGCCATCCGGCACGGCCCATCGTCGAACCGGGCGAGCACGTGCTGCGGGGACAATGCATCGCCGAACCCGCCGGCATCATCAGCGCCGCGCTGCACGCGCCCGTTTCCGGCGTGGTACGGGCCATCGAGCCGCGCCCGGTGCCGCATCCGTCGGGCCTGGATGCGCTCTGCATCGTCATCGATTCCGACGGTCGTGACGAAGCGGCGCCACCGCACCGGCCCGTCGCGGATTTCCGCTACGTGGCGCCGGCCCAGGTGCGGCACTGGATCCAGGACAGCGGCATCGTCGGGCTGGGCGGCGCCGGTTTTTCCACCGCGGTGAAGCTCACCGCCGAGGCCCAGAGCGGACTGCACACGCTGGTGCTGAACGGCGCCGAATGCGATCCGTCGATCAGTTGCGACAACGCGCTGTTGCGCACGCGCAGCGCCGAGGTGGTCGCCGGGGCCCAGGTACTGATGCACGTGCTGCAGATCCACCAGTGCCTCATCGCCGTCGAGAAGGACATGCCCGCCGCTGCCGCGGCGCTGGCCGAGGCCATCGAGGACTGCGGCGACGATCGCATCGAGCGGGTGGTCGTGCCCGCGGTGTATCCCGAAGGCGGCGAGCGTCAGCTCATCCAGACCCTGAGCGGCCAGGAGGTGCCCTCGGACGGGCTGCCGGTGGACGTGGGCTACCTGGTGCAGAACGTCGGCACGGCCGCGGCCGTAGCCGACGCCGTCCTGCGATCCGAACCGCTGATCTCGCGCATCGTCACGGTCGCCGGGGACGGCATCGCCGAGCCGGGCAACATCGAGGTGCGTTTCGGCACGCCCGTCGCCGACGTCGTGGCGGCCTGTGGCGGCTACAGCGGCGAGGTGGATCGGGTCGTGGTCGGCGGCGTCATGATGGGGTTCGCCCTGCACGACGACGGCGTTCCGGTCACCAAGATCGTCAACAGCGTCACCGCGCTTAGCGCGCACGCCGCGCGACCCACCGACAGCGCCATGCCCTGCATCCGCTGTGGCGAATGCGCACGTGCCTGTCCCGTGTCGCTGGAGCCGCAGCAACTGCAATGGCATGCCCGCTCGGCGCAGTTCGAGCAGGCCGTGGCGATGAAGCTGTTCGACTGCATCGAGTGTGGCTGCTGCGACCAGGTCTGCCCCAGTCACATTCCCCTGGCGCAGTATTTCCGGTATGCCAAGGCCCAGGTCGTCGGTCGCGAGCGTGCCTCGGCCTTCTCGACGCACGCACGCCGGCGCCACGAAGCCCGGCTCGCGCGTCTCGACCGCGACAAGGCGGAACGCGCCGAGCGCCTCAAGGCCAAGCGTGCGAAGCGCGCGGCGAAGGCAGCGGCGGCGGAGACTCCCGAGAAGGCCGTAATCGCCGATGTCATGCAGCGCGTACGCGCGAAGAAGGCGAAGGACGACGCGGAAACGGGAAGCAGCGACTGATGGCGCTGCGTCCGGCGCCCGCGCCCCACCTCCCCGTTCGGCCCACCGTGACCGGTGTCATGTTCGACGTGGTGCTGGCGCTCATCCCCGCGACGCTGGTGTACGTGTTCTTCTTCGGCCCGGGGTTGCTGGTGAACATGGCGATCGCCTCGGCAACGGCGCTCGGCGCCGAAGCGGCCATGCTGCGCGCGCGGCAGCGCCCGGTGATGCCGGCGCTGCGCGATCTCAGCGCTCTGGTCACCGCCCTGCTGCTGGCGTTTTCGCTGCCGCCGCTCGTGCCCTGGTGGGTAACGGTCACCGCTACGCTGTTCGCCATCGTCTTTGCCAAGCACCTGTACGGCGGGCTGGGATTCAATCCGTTCAATCCCGCCATGGCGGGCTACGTGGTCGCGCTGGTCGCCTTCCCGACGGAGATGACCCTGTGGCTGCCGCCGCGCGTCGACGACATCGCCATGGTGCACCCGTCGGTGTTCGAGACCCTGCGCATCATCGTCACCGGGTCACCCCCGCCGGGCCAGGCGTGGGACACCATCACCATGGCCACGCCGCTGGACCAGGTGAAGTCCGGGCTCCAGGCCATGAGCACCATGAGCGAGATCAAGAGCACGCCCATGTACGGGAGCATGGGCGGCCGCGGCTGGGAGTGGGTGAGCAATGCGCTGTTCCTGGGCGGCTTCTGGCTGCTGCACCGGGGCGTCGTGCGATGGCACACACCGGTGGGTGTGCTGGCCGGCCTGTTGTCACTGGCGACACTGTTCTACCTGGCCGGTCCCGACACGCACTCGTCGCCGGCGTTCCACCTGTTCAGCGGAGCGACCGTGCTCGGTGCCTTCTTCATCGCCACCGACCCGGTATCCTCGGCAACCAGCCCGAAGGGCCGGCTGATCTACGGCTTCGGCATCGGCGCCGTCACCTACGTGATTCGCACCTGGGGCGCGCACCCGGACGGCCTGGCCTTCGCGGTGCTGCTCATGAACATGTGCGTGCCTGCCATCGACCACTTCACCCGACCGCGCGTGTACGGCCATGAGCGCTGAATCGCAGGTTTCAGGCACCGTGCTGGCGGGCCTGCTGCTCGGCGCCTTCGTGCTGCTCGGCACGCTGCTGGTCACGGGCATCGAACAGGGCACCCGCGAGCGCATCGACGCCAACGAGCGTGAGTGGGTCCTGCGCAGCCTCAACGAGATCGTGCCCGACGACCGCTACGACAACACCCTGTCGACCGACACCGTCGCGGTAGCGGACGAGGAACTGCTGGGCAGCGCCGAGCCGCTCACCGTGTACCGCGCGCGTGCCGGCGGCGAACCGGTGGCCGCCATCCTCGAAGCCGTTGCGCCCGACGGCTACGCGGGCGAGATTCGCCTGCTGGTGGGCATCGAGGTCGACGGCACGCTGGCCGGTGTTCGCATCGCACGGCATCAGGAAACGCCGGGCCTGGGCGATGCCATCGAGGCGGCCAAGACCGACTGGATCCTCGCGTTCGCCGGCCGATCGCTGGCCAATACCCCGGCGGCCGAGTGGGCCGTGCGCAGCGACGGCGGCCGCTTCGACCAGTTCACCGGTGCGACAGTTACGCCGCGCGCCGTCGTGCGGGCCGTGCACCGCGCTTTGATATACTTCGACGCCAATCGGGACACGCTGTTCGCCGACACCGGCGACACCGACGACGACAGCACATGACGTACAGGGACATCGCCGCCGACGGGCTCTGGCGCAACAACGCGGGGCTGGTACAACTGCTGGGACTGTGCCCACTGCTGGCCGTCACCACCAGCGTCGTCAACGGTCTCGGTCTGGGCCTGGCCACCACCTTCGTGCTGCTGCTGTCCAACGGCATCGTGTCCACGATCCGGCATCTGCTTCGCCCGGAAGTGCGCATCGCCATCTTCGTGGTGGTCATCGCCTCCCTGGTGACGGCGACCGAGCTGCTGTTCAGCGCCTACTTCTACGACCTGTATCGCGTGCTCGGCATATTCATTCCGCTCATCGTCACCAACTGCGCCATCATCGGCCGCGCCGAGGCCTTCGCCGCGCGCAATACGTTGCCGCGGTCGCTGCTCGACGGCCTGGCCACCGGCATCGGCTTCACGGCGGTGCTGGTGACGCTGGGCGCCGCGCGCGAATTGCTCGGTCAGGGCACGCTCTTCGCCCAGGCGCAGCTGCTGTTCGGCGAGGCCGGGCGTGCGATGACCCTCGACATCACCGGCGGCCGCGGTTTCCTGCTGGCGCTGCTGCCACCGGGTGCGTTCCTCGGACTGGGTCTGATGGTGGCCGGCTACAACGCGATCAAGGACCGGCGCCGCGAGCCGACACCGTCTGCCCGCCTCGCGACCGACACGGGAAGCTGATCCTCTCGTGAACCGCGACAAGCGCAGCCGCATATTCCAGCGGCTCAAAACAGCGAACCCGAAGCCCGTCACCGAGCTGAACTACGCCAGCCCCTACGAACTGCTGGTGGCGGTGATCCTGTCGGCGCAGGCCACCGACAAGGGCGTCAACAAGGCGACGGCCGGACTGTTCGAGGCGGCCGACAGTCCACAGGCCATGGTGGCGCTCGGGGTCGAGGGCGTGAAACGGCACATCCGCACCATCGGGCTGTTCAACAACAAGGCGAAGAACGTGGTCGCCATGAGCCGCCAGCTCCTCGACGAGCACGACGGCGAGGTGCCCGACACGCGCGAAGAACTGGTCGCGCTGGCGGGTGTCGGGCGCAAGACGGCAAACGTGATACTCAACACCGCCTTCGGCCAGCCGACCATGGCCGTGGACACGCATATCTTCCGGGTGGCCAACCGCACGGGCCTGGCCAAGGGGAAGACGGTGCGGCAGGTCGAGGACCGGCTCGTACGGCTGACGCCGCCGGAGTTCCTGCTGGACGCCCATCACTGGCTCATACTCCACGGCCGTTACGTGTGCAAGGCGCGCAAACCCGATTGCCCGGCCTGCCCCATCAGCGATCTGTGCGAATACCGGGCCAAGACACCCGGGCAGAATGCAAGCGTCTGATTCTGCTGGCTGAGTCGCGTCTCCGCAGTCAGCGTGTACGACTGCTGTAATATTCGGGCCACTCCTGCGGTCTACTGAATCGTGATGCCCGCGGCGTCGGGCCCTGGTCGGTCGCGACCACTGTCTTTAGAGGATCAAAGCGCATGACACAGGGAACTGACCAGCGACCCGGCCGCAATGAACAGGCGGCTTACCCGGTCACCGGTGTGGGCATCGGCCTGCGGCGCAGCCTGCTGTCGGCCCTGAAGGACCAGCGTCCGCCGCAGGTGGACTTCCTCGAAGTGGCCCCCGAGAACTGGATCGGCGTGGGCGGCCGACTCGGCAAGCAGTTCCGATGGTTCACGGAACGCTATCCCTTCGTGTGTCATGGCCTGTCGCTGTCACTCGGCTCGCCGGCACCCCTCGACGAGGCGTTCCTCGGCCGCGTCCGGACGTTCCTGGACGAACACGGCATTCGCTATTACACCGAGCACCTGAGCTATTGCGGCGACGACGGGCACCTGTATGACCTGATGCCGATTCCGTTCACCGGGGAATCGGTCCGCTACGTTGCCGGCCGCATCCGGCGCACGCAGGAGATCCTCGAGCGGCGCATAGCAGTCGAGAACGTGTCCTACTACGCCGCGCCGGGCCAGGAGATGGACGAAATCGACTTCGTGCGGGCGGTGCTGGACGAGGCCGATTGCGACCTGCTGCTCGACGTCAACAACATCTATGTCAACAGCATCAACCACGGTTATGACGCGGCCCGTTTCCTGGATGCGCTGCCAGCCGAGCGGGTGGTGTACTTCCACGTCGCCGGGCACTACGTCGAGGCCGAGGACCTGAGGATCGACACCCACGGCGCCGACGTCTGCGATCCGGTGTGGGATCTGCTCGATCGCGCCTACGCCCGTTTCGGCGCCGTACCAACGCTGCTGGAGCGCGACTTCAATATTCCGCCGCTGCCCGAACTGCTGACGGAGGTGGACCGAATCCACGCCATCCAGGACCGGCACGGCGGCGCGGCCACCGTGAACACTGCCCGGGATGCCGTCTATGCCTGAACGGCCACATTTCCAGCAGGTCCAGTATGACTTCGCGGCCCATATCCGGGACCCGGAGCACAACCCGGCGCCGGCAGGCATCGAAGACCGTCGCATGGCGGTGTACCGCGAGCTGTTCTTCAACAACGTCGCAAGCCTGCTGGCCGGCACCTTCCCGGTGCTCCACAAGCTGCTGCCCGACGACCAGTGGCTGGCGCTGATGCGCGACTACTTCTCCTCCCACAAAGCCGCCACGCCGCTGTTCCTGGAGATGCCGCAGGAATTCATCCGTTACCTGCAGGACGAGCGTGGCGTGCGCGAGGGCGATCCACCGTTCCTGCTGGAACTGGCGCACTACGAGTGGGCCGAGCTGGCGGTGTCGGTGCTCGACGAGGAGGCGGACCTGGCTGCGGTAGACCGGGACGGCGATCTGCTGGCCGGCGTGCCGGTGGTGTCGCCCGCTGCCTGGCCGCTCGCATACACGTTTCCCGTACATCGCATCCGGCCGGAGTTCCAGCCGGACAGGCCGGGGGAGACACCGACCTACCTGGTGGTGTATCGCGATCTTCACGACAAGGTCGGTTTCCTCGAGATCAATGCGGTGACTGCGCGATTGCTGGAGCTCCTGGAGCGCGGTGACGACCGCAGCGGCCGCGACACGCTCGCCGCTATCGCTGCCGAAATCGGACATCCGAATCCCGACGGCGTCGTTGCCGCCGGTGCCGACATTCTCGAGCGCCTGCGCCGCCACGACATCGTGCTCGGCACACGACAGACGACCATGTGAACCCCAACCGCCGCGGGCGAGCGTCCGGGCAAACACGACCAGGAGTAATCTCGGATGCAGGCTATCATCGGTCTTTCGCGGCGTGCCAACGACACGCTCACCGGAATCTTGTCCTCCGTCGACTGGCTCGGTCCACTGGCGCTACGGCTGTACCTGGTACCCGTGTTCTTCGTGGCCGGCATGAACAAGGTGAGCGGGTTCGAGAACGTCGTCGGCTGGTTCGGCAACCCGGACTGGGGTCTTGGCCTGCCCATGCCGTGGCTGATGGCCTTTCTCGCCACGGCGACGGAGGTCGTCGGCGCCATCCTGCTGCTGTTCGGCCTGGCGACCCGATGGATTGCCATACCGCTCATCGTCACGATGATCGTGGCCGCGACCACCGTGCACTGGGACAACGGCTGGCAGGCCGTCCATGACTCGCAGAGCCCGTTTGCCAGCAAGTACACCCTGTCCATCGAGGCCGACGACGCCTCCGCGGCGTCGGAGCGCCTCGACCGGGCCGAGCGCATCCTGCGCGAGAACGGCAACTACGACTGGCTCACCGAGAAGGGCAACTTCGTGGTGTCCAACAGCGGCGTCGAATTCGCCGTTACCTACCTGGTCATGCTCATCGCACTGCTGTTCACGGGCGCCGGACGAGCCAGCCTCGATCACCTGCTCCGGCGCCGCTACGCTCGGGAATAGCCGGGCGAATAGCCGTGCGCGCCCGCCGGGCGCCTTCATTTTCCGCCCTGTCGGGCGATACCATAGAGACACCCCGGGGCCGGGCGACTGTTCGTGCGCCGAATTCAGGAGGGCATGACGATGGAGTCGATGAGTTTCGTGCTGCGCGCCATCGAGGTCATGGCGGGGCTTTTCGTTTTCGTGATCGGCCTCGGCCTCGCGGCCGTGCTGGTCATGTATGTCGTCGACCGCACCCAGCGGAAGCATGCCATCCGGCGCAACTTCCCGGTCGTCGGGCGCTTCCGCTACCTGTTCGAACACATGGGCGAGTTTTTTCGCCAGTATTTCTTCGCTCTGGATCGCGAGGAGATGCCCTTCAACCGCGCCGAGCGCTCGTGGGCCTACCGGGCGGCGAAGAACGTCGACAACACGGTCGCCTTCGGCTCGACGCGTGACATCAAGACCGAGGGCGCCCTGCTATTCAGCAACTGCCCCTACCCCACCATGCGCGCCGATGCGGTCGATCCGCACCCGGTAACCATAGGCCCCTACTGCGAGAAACCGTACACGACCTCGTCGCTGTTCAACATCAGCGGCATGAGCTACGGCGCCATATCGAAACCCGCCGTGCTGGCCTTGTCCCACGGCGCTGCGCGCGCCGGCTGCTGGATCAACACCGGCGAGGGCGGCCTGTCGCCCTATCACCTGGCCGGCGGCGCCGACATCGTGTTCCAGATCGGCACCGCCAAGTACGGCGTGCGCGACGCCGACGGGAACTTGAGCGACGACAAGCTGCGCGACGTGGCCGGCCACGAGCAGGTGCGCATGATCGAAATCAAGCTGAGCCAGGGTGCCAAGCCCGGCAAGGGCGGCATGCTGCCCGGCGCGAAGGTCACGCCGCAGATCGCCACCATCCGGGGCATCGAAGTGGGCCAGGACTCGATCAGCCCCAATCGCCACCCGGAAATCAAGACCGCCGGCGACCTGCTGGACATGATCGACCGCATACGCCGCGTCACCGGCAAGCCCGTCGGTATCAAGGCCGTGCTCGGCGGACCGGAATGGCTGGACGAACTGTTCGGCGAGGTCAACCGGCGCGGCGCCGAGAGCGCGCCGGATTTCTTCACCGTCGACAGCGCCGACGGCGGCACCGGAGCCGCGCCCGCCAGTCTCATCGACTACATGGGCTTGCCCATCCGCGAGAGCCTGCCGTTGCTGGTCGACAAGCTGTGCGAGCATGGCTTGCGCGATCGGGTGTGCGTCGCCGCCAGCGGCAAGATGATCACGCCGGCGGAAGCCGCGTGGGCGCTGTGCGTGGGCGCAGACTTCATCAACTCGGCGCGCGGATTCATGTTCGCGCTGGGCTGCATCCAGGCGCTCCAGTGCAACAAGAACACGTGCCCGACGGGCATCACGACCCACAACAAGCGCCTGCAAGGGGGCCTGGACCCCAGGGACAAGGCAATGCGCGTCGCCAACTACGCGAAGAACATGGCGTACGAGATCGGCGTCATCGCACACTCCTGCGGCGTCGACGAACCGCGCAAGCTCAAACGGCAGCACTGTCGCATCGTGACGGAAATGGGCAAGTCGGTGCCGCTGAACGAAATCTATCCGTACGTGCCGGAATCGACGCCGGTGCAGGCGCGGCGGAGCGACAACGCGGCTCGCGCCTGAGACGCCTCAATAACGCGTTTCTGAAGTGTCGCGCAGGAATCGACGCGCGCCGTGCTCATCCGGGCTCCTGAATACCGACGGCGCCACGACGAACGATTGGAAAACGATCTTCCCAATCATGGTGCCCCCCGCGACGTTGGCTGCCAGGAGCATCCATTCAAACAAGGCCATTCGTTCGCCGCCGTTCAGATGAGCTGCGTGAGCTCCTCGATACTGCGCACCTCGGCGAGGTAGATCTGCTCGATCAGGTCGTAGAGTTCCTTGTTCCCGTCGACCATTTCCAGAATGCCGTGATACGTCTGCGCCGCCAGCTTCTCGGTCTTCAGAACCTCCTGCAGCATGATCTTGTAGTCGGTCGTGTGCAGGATCTCGGTGTGATCACGCTCGGTCACCGCGACGCCGCCGAGTTGGTTGATGGCGTTACGTACGATGCTCGCGTGAGTGAACGACTCTGCCGCCTCGCCCTCGAAGAATGGCTTGAGATGAAGGCGGTAAATTCCCTTCACATACGCCGCGTAGTGGGCATAGATGACCTCGGCCCGCATTTCCAGTGCCAGGGCCCGGTTGAGCTGGGCCGTGAGTTTCTCGTTGCTGGGCGTCGCTGCCATCGGGTTTTCCTCGCTATGTCGAACAGGCCGGGCCTGTGTAGAGCCCCCGGCTGGGTGACCCGTGCGTGCAGCCCGTTTCAAATGACGTCGTCGTACAACGCATCCGCGAGGCGCATGCGCGTGGGCACTTTCGCCACCCGTCGGCCGCCGAGACCCAGCCACGACAGCAACGGCGTGCGCTGTTTGCCATTGTGACAGCGAACGTTCGGGCGAGCGGGTGCGGCGGCGGGCCTGTAAACCCCCTTGCGCCAGCGAGTCATCGGCGACGCCTCGAACCCGCCCGCTCGCGCCGTTGCCCGGCGCGCGCTTTCACCGGCACTCGGCTGGAACTCGCGCCTGCTCGCCGGAGCAGGGTGAGTAGCGCTACGAAGACAATCGTAACGACGACGAAAACAGCATTCAGAGCGATATCCATGGTTCGGCACCCGATTGTTGACGGCGCGAGCTTCTCTCATATGTCGACTATTTGTCAAGTTTGATATTCAACAAATACTGAACATTTGGTGGGCAATCCGCCGAACCCCAAGATGTCTGTCTCGCTGTCGCTTCGCTCAATGCCGCGCCGATCTGCGCCATTTCCGCCCGCAGGCGCTCGACAGGGGCTCCGCCCTCGTCGGTGGCCCGCACGGCGGCGAGTGACGGATCCAGCGCCAGCAGCCGGTGATCCCGAAGGCCGGCCCCGTACGCCCGGTCCAGCCAGCGATTCGCTGTCGCCGTGTCCCCGCGCAGCGCGGCGATGGCCGCCAGGTTGTAGCGCAGTGCCCAGTGCGCGTTGCCGCCGATCAACTGCTCATGCGTTACCCGCTCGCTGGCGGTCGACAGCGCATCGGCGGCCCGGCGATCGGCCGGCCCTCCTCCTCGTTCCCGGTTCCCGCGAGCCCCGCCCCGCGGCCGTCGTGCGGGCCCCGTAAACGGGTATTCGCCCTACGTGCCTCGAGGCGGCAACACGGCCAGCACTTCGGCTTCGCAGAGCAACTCGGACCGGCAGATATCCGCGCTTACCAGCACGTTGGGAAAGCCCTGGAAACCGGACGTCTGCAGCTTCGCGCGCAGGCGCGCGGCATCCTCGGGCCGCTTCACGTACGTAATCGCCGAGACGATATCCGCGAAGCCGGCCCCCTCGCCTTCGAGGAGCGACCGGATGTTGAGGAGCATGCGATCGGCCTGTGCGTCGAAATCCCCCGGGTGCGCGGTTCTGCCCGCTTCGTCGATGCTCGCGGTGCCGGACACGCACAGCGCGATCCTGTTGGCTTCGTCCACCCGCATGCCGCGAACGAAATCGGCACCGTAGTCCGGAGCCTCGTTCAACGTCGGCGAAGTCATCACGCTGCGGTGGGGCCCGTGTGCAGCCCGGACGGCGTACAGCCCGAGGCACATATCGTGCCCGTCGGGCACCGGGCCACCGCCGATGCCGGTGCTGGCCGGAACGGGGTCGATGCCGTGCGTGTCGAAGAACACGCGCCGCGCACGATTCAGCGCACTGTAGTCACGATCGATGTCGCGGAAGTAGATCCAGGTGCGCACCACGTCGCCGAAGTCGGCCCCGGCGCGGCGCAGCAGGTGATCGGCGGCGCCGAACATGGCCAGCGCCTGTTCGTCGGCCGTCGTGCCGGACCCACACAGGCCACTCGCGTAGAACCGTGACTCGTTGCCCAGATCGAGGCGCAGTCCGCTCACCGGACCGAAATCGGCGCCGTCGCCCCGAATGGCCTGACGACGCGCCGGACCGGTCGTTGGCACAATCGCCTGGACCAGCAGCTCGACGCGCGACTGCTCGTTCAGGGGCGGTTGCTCGATGTCCGTTACGGCAGGTTCGTGGCACGGCTCTCCACGGGCGGCGCGTACCCGCTGTCGTGCCGCGTGCAGCGGCGCCCGGTCTTCCGTCGCACTGCGCAGGAATGCGGTCTCGCAGACGATCGAGGAAAGGCTTCCTCCCTCGGCCTCGAGGATGTCGGCAATGGTCTGGTACATCGCCTCGGCCTGCGCCTGCGCGCAGGCCGTATCTGCCGGCGGCTGGCTGCCGATGAACAGTTCCTTTGCGAGGGGTCCTTCGAAGCGGCTGACGGCAACCGGGCAGCCGTGCGCCTCGCTGAGGCGATCCGTCTTCATGGAAACAGGTAACCGGCTCGCCATCGACTCAGAGACGGGGGCCCTCGCGCCGAGGGCCCCGCGATCGGCTACCGGGTGTGGCCTTTCAACATTCGGCGGGCAGTTCCCCGTCGGGTGTCGAGGCAAAGAAGGTCAGCGTGTCGGGCGTGTTGTCCCGGAAGCAGTTCCCCGCCGTAGAACCGAGCTGCAGGTAAAGCAGGTCGACGCCCGGGATGGGCAGCGGCGGCGGACTCTGACCGTTGTTGATCATCGTATTGTCGAAGATCAGGTTGTTCCGGGACACGGGATCGGCCTGCGGCGGGTCGTTGCCGCAGCTGCGCTCGGGATCGCCCAGGGCGGTCGCAATGCACCAGCCGAGCACGGCGATGCCAGCGGAATTGTTGTTCTCGACCTCGTTTTGCCCGATCACATGATCACTCACACCGAGGAGCAAGACACCGTAGCCCGGGATCAAGCCGGCCTGGAAGGTTCCGGGCGGCGCCGGATTGGGCAGGTTGTTGTCATAGATCCGATTCTGCGTGATGACCCAGTTGGCCATGACGGGCAGCTGCGGATTGCCGGCGGCGTTCGGGTGGTACAGGCCGACACCGACCGTGTTGTCGTGGATGTCGTTGTGCGCCGCGTACACGTTGTTCGCGACGGTGATCTCCAGACCCGTGGGGCTGCCGAACAGTTCGTTGCCGATGACGCGCACGTTCTCGGAACCGGCCACCCACATGGCCGTGTCCAGCGAACCGTAGGACACGTTGTTGACGACGAGCCCGTTGGCAGAAAGGGTCGGGTAGATGCCGTTGTTCAGGTTGTTGCGGGATTCGTTGCGGATGAATCGGAAGCCGTCCACCCAGCGCGTCTGGATGCCGTTGACCGGGAAGCTTTCGACGGTGAAGCCGCGTATGTAGAAGCCCTGCAGTTCGCTATCGCAGGCCGTGTCGCGATACTCGCAACCCGCCGGCGCGGCATAGACGCCGGTTTCCTGGTCGCCCGTGTGGACCAGGCGCACCTTGCCGGCATCGCCCTGGCTGTTGTCGGCTCTGCCGATGAGACGCAGATTGTCGGTGGCGATGCGCAGACCGTATACCGTGTTCCCGCTCTCCTCGTAGAGACCGGGTTCCACGAGTATCGTGTCGCCCGGCGCCGCCATGTCGATGGCCGCCTGAATGGAATCTCCGGGAAACACGCGGTGAATGGCGGCGTTGGCGCTCGCTGTGACCGCCAATACGGCCGTTCCCAACAGCATGGAGACAACGCGCGGGTTCAAATTACGACTGCTCATATTCTGGCTCCCCCGGCTCGATCCTCGTTTATTTGTTGGTAGTGCGAGCGGTAAGCGCGCCTGGCGGCACCCTCCGCTTGTAACTCGGATGGTGTCGGCCTGTCAATGCTGCACCGCCGAGCCCACGGCGGCGTTCGCGGGCCCCGTCCGCCTTCGCCGGCGTCCATTGACTTCATTTCGCGCCATCACCAATAATCCGTCGAGCACCGCAGCATAGAGGGGCGGAACAGCCCCGGCGCCGGCGCGTTTCTTCAGGACCCTGCCGCAATCCATCCAATAGTGAACAGCCATGCATCCGCTATCTGAAATCCGAACCGGCGGACGCACCGGCGTGTGGGCGACTCCGGCACGAACCGCAGCCGTGATGGCCCTCGTGCTGTCGCTTCTGGCCTGCGCAAAGGACCCCGGACCCGTGGCGTTCCCGAACGAAGCCGCGGGAGATCTGGAGATTACCTACCCCCTGGATGAAACGCTGTTCCCGCCGGAAATCGCCGCTCCGACCTTTGCATGGCGTGACGAAACCGAGGGCGTGACGCGGTGGCAGGTCCTGCTGCGCTACAGCCCCACGGATGACATCGAGCGCTACACGACCGACGAACCGCGGTGGCAACCGGCGCCGGAGGCGTGGGAGACGATCAAGCGACGCACGACGACGAGTGCCGTACAGGTTGCCGTCGTCGGCGTCGATGCCGACGCGGAGGCCGTCTCGTCCGCGCAGGTCGCCATTCAAACGTCGACGGACCCGGTCGGCGACTCCATCTTCTATCGCGAGGTTCCGCTGCCGTTCATTTCCGCCGTCCAGGACCCGTCGCGCATCCGCTGGCGTTTCGGGTCGATCGATTCGCAGACCCAGCCGCCGGTGGTACTCGACGATCTTCCGGTCTGCGGGAACTGCCACTCCTTCTCCGGCGACGGCGGTGTGCTGGGGCTGGATGTCGACTACGGCAACGACAAGGGCGGCTACGCGGTGCTGCCCGTATCGCAGCAGATGGTGCTGAACGACGAGAAGATCATCACCTGGAGCGACTACCGCAAGGACGACGGCGAGGCCACGTTCGGGCTGTTGTCGCAGGTCTCCCCCGACGGCCGCTACGTGATCAGCACGGTCAAGGACCGGGCGGTGTTCGTCGCAACGCCGGGCATCGAGTTCTCGCAGCTGTTCTTTCCGATCAAGGGCATCCTGGTCGTCTACGACACGCAGACCGGCACGTACACGCCGCTGCCTGGCGCCGACGATCCCGACTACGTGCAGAGCAACCCGACCTGGAGTCCCGACGGCAAGTACGTCGTCTTCGCCCGTTCGAAGGTTTACGCCAGGGAATCCATCGCCGACGCCCGCAGCATCCTGCTGAACGAGAACGACGTTCCCGAATTCATCGAGGACAAGGAGCCGTTCAAGTTCGACCTGTACCGGGTGCCGTTCAACGACGGCCGCGGCGGCACGCCCGAGCCGATCGAGGGCGCCTCGCACAACGGCATGAGCAACTACTTCGCCAAGTTCTCGCCGGACGGGAAGTGGATCGTCTTTTGCAAGGCGGAGAACTACATGCTGCTCATGCCGGACAGCGAGCTCTATATCATTCCGGCGGAAGGCGGCGAAGCGCGGCGCCTGCGCGCCAACACACCGCTGATGAACTCGTGGCACAGCTTCTCGTCCAACGGCCGGTGGCTGGTCTTCTCGTCGAAGGCCTACACCCCGTACACGCAGCTGTTCCTCACGCACATCGACAATGAAGGCCGCTCGACCCCGCCGGTTGTGCTCGATCGCTTCACGGGAGACTACGGGGCCGCCAACATCCCGGAATTCGTCCCCCTGCCGTCGGACGCGATCGCACGCATCGACGAACAGTTCCTGGACGCCTATTCGTTCCTCCGCGCGGGAATGGCCAACGAGCGCACCGGCAACTACCCCGGCGCCGTGCGCGCCTACGAGCGCGGTCTGGCCGTCGCGCCCGAGAACGTCGAACTGCTCAACGCCCTGGGGTTTTCGTTGTTCCAGCAGGGCAAGAGCCGCGAAGCGGTGACCGCGCTGGAAAAGGCCCTGCGCGTGGATCCGAAGCACGCCAAGGCACACAACAACATGGCCCTGGCCTCGATCGACATCGGCGAACTCGAACTCGCCGAAGCCCACTACCGCGAATCGCTGGCGATCGAAGCGCATCCGGCAATCTACAACGACCTCGGATATGTGCTCGAACGCCAGGGCCTGCCCGATGAAGCGGCCGAGCAGTATCGCAAGTCCCTGGAGCTCGATCCGGAGTCGGCGTCGGCGAACTACAACCTGGCGGCGTCGCTGACGCGTGCCGGCGAATTCGCCGAGGCCGAGCACCACTTCCGCGCTGCGCTGAAGCAGGAGCCGAGCACGCAGGCGCATACCGGGCTCGGCGTCGTCCTGTCGCAGCTGGGTCGCGTGGACGAGGCCATCTCGAGCCTGCACGAGGCCATCGAGGCAGACCCGGAGAATGCGGCCGCCTACGACCGGCTCGGGACGATCCTGGTGCAGCAGGGAAGCCTCGAGGAAGCCGCCGCCATCTACCGTCTGCTGATAAGCAACCGTCCCAGTGCCGCGGCCCATCGCGAACTGGCCCAGGTCCTGGTGCGCCTCGGACGCGACGACGAGGCCCGCAAGGCCCTGAGCGACGCGGAGGCCATGGACCGGAACGGGGTTCCGCGGCGCTGATACTCAGCCCCGGCAGTCAGCCCCGCTTCTTTTTCTTCGGCATGTACAGGTCGGTGATGGTGCCTTCGTAGGCCTCGGCGGCCATGGCGAAAGTCTCGGACAGGGTCGGATGCGCATGGATGGTGTGACCGATGTCGGCGGCGTCGCAGCCCATCTCGATGGCCAGCCCGGCTTCGGCAATGATGTCGCCCGCGTGCGGGCCGACGATGCCGACACCGAGCAACCGCTCGGTCTTCTCGTCGAACAGCAGCTTGGTCAGCCCCTCGCTCCGACCCTGCGACAGCGACCGGCCGTTTGCGGCCCACGGGAAAACGCCCTTGCCGAAGGCGATGCCCTTCGCCTTCGCTTCGTTCTCCGTGAGCCCGACCCAGGCCACTTCCGGATCGGTGTAGGCCACCGACGGAATGACGCGCGCGTCGAAGGCACGCTTCTCGCCCGCCGCCACTTCCGCCGCCAGCCGGCCTTCATGAGTGCCCTTGTGCGCCAGCATCGGCTGGCCGCGCACGTCGCCGACGGCAAAGATGTGCGGCGCGTTGGTTCGCATTTGGTTGTCCGACGGGATGAAGCCGCGATCATCCACCGTGACACCCGCATTGGTCGCGTCGACGTGCTTGCCGTTCGGCACACGCCCCGTGGCGATGAGCACAAGGCCGAAGGTATCCGGATCCGGCGCGTTCTTGCCCTCGAACGTGACACGTATGCCATCGGCGGCCGCTTCAGCGCTCGCCAGCTTCGTCCCGAGCAGGATGCGATACTGCTTCTCGATGCGCTTCTGCAGCGGCCGCACCAGGTCGCGATCGGCTTCCGGAATCAGCGTGTCGGTGAGTTCGACGACGGTGATGTTCACGCCCAGCGCGTCGTACACGCAGGCCATCTCCAGGCCGATGATGCCGCCGCCAACCACCAGCATCTTCTCCGGCAGGTCCTTGAGTTCCAGCGCGCCGGTGGAATCGATGATGCGCTCGTCGTCCGGCAGACCCGGCAACATGAACGGCTCGGAGCCGACGGCGATGACGCACTGTTCGAAGCCGATCACCTGGCGCTGGTCGCCGTCGGTCACTTCCACCCGATGCGGTGACAGGAAGCGACCTGTACCGCGCACGACGTTCACCTTGCGCTGCTTCGCCAGCCCGTCGAGGCCACCGGTGAGCTTGCCGACCACCGAGTCTTTCCACTGGCGCAGCTTGTCCTTGTCGATCTCGGGCTCGCCGTAGGAAATGCCGTGATCCGAAAGCGTGGCCGCCTCGTCCATGACCTTCGCGACGTGCAACAGAGCCTTTGAAGGTATGCAACCGACGTTGAGACAGACACCGCCGAGCGTGGGCCAGCGTTCGACCAGCGTGACCTTCAGCCCCAGGTCGGCGGCGCGGAAGGCCGCGGCGTAGCCACCCACGCCGGCGCCGAGGACGAGTAGCTGCGTCGACTGGTCCGCATCGCCATCGGCCAGTGGCGGCGCGGCGGGGGCCGGCGCCGGCGTGCTGCCGGCATCGGCGGGCGCGGTCTCTGGCGACGGTTCGCCCGTTGCAGCGGGCGCATCGCCCGAGCCCGCTTCGCTCACCAGTGCGATCACGTCGCCCTCGGACACCTTGTCACCGACGGCAACGGTCACCTCGGACACCGTGCCGGCGAAGGGCGCGGGCACCTCCATGGCGGCCTTGTCGGTTTCCAGGGTGATGAGCGCGTCTTCCTCGGCCACCGTGTCGCCGGCGGTCACGTGCACCTCGATGATGTCGACATCGGTGAAATCGCCGATGTCGGGCACCCGGACTTCGCGTGCGCCTGACATCAGGACATGCCCTCGGGCTTGAAGCTGTTCGCGTCCTGAAGTATCGCCGCCAGCTGCGCGGTGAAGCGCGCGGCGGCGGCGCCGTCGATCACCCGGTGATCGTAGGACAGCGACAGCGGCAACATCAGCCGCGGTACGAATTCGCCGTCGCGGTACACCGGCTGCTGCTTCGCGCGGGAAACACCGAGGATCGCCACCTCGGGCGCATTGATGATCGGCGTGAAACCCGTGCCGCCGATGCCGCCGAGGCTGGAGATGGTGAACGTGCCACCCTGCATGTCGGTGGCCGGCAGCTTGCCTTCGCGGGCCTTGCGGCTCAGGTCGCCGAGATCCTTGGCGATGCGCACGATGCTCTTCTCGTCCGCGCCCTTGATGACGGGCACGACCAGGCCGTTGGGCGTGTCGGCGGCGAAACCGATGTTGTAGTACTTCTTGTAGATGAGGTTGTCACCGCTGGCGTCCAGCGACGCGTTGAAACCGGGGAACTCCTTCAGCGCGCGCACGCAGGCCATGATCAGGAACGTCATCATGGTCAGGCGCGTTCCCGCCTCGGCCACGGCGATGCCGGGCTTGAGCTGCTTGCGCAGCGCCTCGAGGTCCGTGATGTCGGCTTCGTCGAACTGCGTGACGTGGGGCAGGTTGACCCAGCTGGCGTGGAGCCTGGGCCCGGAGATCTTCTGGATCCGGCTTAGTGGCGTGACCTCCACCTCGCCGTACTTGGCGTAGTCGACCTCCGG
>JAAUYH010056065.1_pt1 | contig 18927 bp, 14 predicted proteins | sample 7278061 | NCBI WGS metagenome assembly JAAUYH01 (sample SAMN14350203, study PRJNA611818) | marine sediment metagenome | isolation source: surface marine sediment (0.6m) | place: French Polynesia: Moorea | collected 2018-08 | reverse complement strand
TAGAAGTATCGATTGTAGAACCGGAAAAGGTGTTGTGTTTGCGACGCTGGGAAGGCAGAAATCAGGTTTTATGTTGGATGAATTTTGATAGTTCTGTTACAGAAATTTCTATTAATTTACCCGAAGGTAATTGGAAAAAATTGCTAGATTCTGCTGAATCTAAGTGGAGTGAGGAAGGTTCTAATATTCCACAAAAGTTAGATAACCCAGACAAACAAGTGAAAAACCAGAAAATATCATTAAATCCTCATAGCGTCGTAGTTTACACGAATTAGAAGATTAGGGATTGGAGATTAGGAATTGGGGTTAGAAATGAGCCAGTGGGCGAAGATAAATCAGAAACAAAATAAATAACAAATAAGGAGTCATAAGTTATTAATTACTAATTACCAATTACCAATTACCAATTACCTAATTAACAATTACCTAATTACCAATTACCTAATTACAAATTACCTAATTACAAATTACCAGCAAAAAATAATTTATCCTTGTGGTTTTAAATTGCTATGATGCAAATACCTGTAGCGACTTATCGGATACAATTTAATCCGGAATTTGGTTTTGCGCAAACCAATGATATAGCTTATTATTTAGCTGCTTTGGGAATTTCTGAAGTCTACGCCTCACCAATTTTAACACCGAGAAAAGGTAGTACTCACGGTTATGATACTGTCGATCCCAACAGTATAAATCCAGAATTGGGAGGAATGAAAAGTTTTGAAAAACTAATCGAAGAATTACAGTCACATAAGATTGGTTGGGTGCAAGATATAGTTCCCAATCATATGGCATTTGATAGTCAAAATTATATACTTGTTGATGTTTTGGAAAATGGTTCTGATTCCCAATATCATAATTTTTTTGATATTAATTGGAATCACGCCTATGAAGATATTCGCGGTAAAGTTCTAGCACCTTTTTTAGGTAAATTTTATGGTGATTGTCTTGAATCCGGAGAGCTACAACTACAGTACGAGCAAAGTGGTTTAACTATTAACTATTATGGTCTCAAATATCCAATCCGCATCGAATCTTACAGTCAGGTTTTTACCTATGGTTTAGAACGTTTGCGGGAAAAATTAGGAAGAGAGCATCCCGCTTATGTGAAATTGTTGGGCGTACTTTATGCTTTAAAGTACGTTGCATCTGGAGAGGAAGCTAGAGAGCGTTACAATCAAATTAGCTTCGTAAAACGGATGTTGTGGGAACTGTGGAATGATTCTGCAGATGTTCAGAAATTTATTGAAGAAAATATTAAATTATTTAATGGTAAAGCAGGGGAACCGGAAAGTTTTAATCTTTTAGAAAGTTTGTTGGGAGAGCAATTTTTCCGATTATCTTACTGGAAAGTAGGTAATGAAGAATTAAATTACCGACGTTTCTTTACAGTTAATGATTTAATATCCTTAAGGATAGAAGAAGAAGAAGTTTTTAATACTACCCACGACCTAATTTTTCAGTTAGTTGAAGACAAGAAAATTACCGGTTTAAGAATCGATCATATTGATGGTCTTTACGATCCAGCCCAATATCTCAATCGTTTGAGGGAAAAAGCCCCAGAGGTATACTTGGTAGTAGAGAAAATTCTAGAACCTCAAGAAGAATTACCATTAAACTGGCCGATTCAAGGGACGACAGGATACGATTTTCTCAATCAGGTGAATAATCTTTTATGTCAGCAATCTTCTGAAGACGAATTTAATGCTATTTATCAAGGATTTATCAAAAAAGCTGTCTCTCCCCAACAATTAATTGATGAGAATAAAAGATTAATTATTGGAAAACATTTAGCTGGAGATATTGATAATTTAGCACATTTATTAAAGCAAATTTCCTATCGTTATCGCTATGCCAGTGACTTTACCACCTATGGTTTAAAAGCCGCATTGGTAGAAATTATGGCGTTATTTCCCGTTTATCGGACTTATATTGATCGCAACGGTGCGAGTTCGTCAGACCGGGAATATATGGTACAAGTGATAAACCAAGCGAAGAAAAATATTCCCAACTTTTTAAACGAACTAGCTTTTATCGAAAAATTCTTACTTCTGGAGTTTGACGAACACCTGACAGAAGAAGACCAAAATCAGTGGTTGCATTTTTTAATGCGCTTGCAACAGTTTACCGGACCCTTAATGGCGAAGGGAGTAGAAGATACCGTTCTCTACATTTATAACCGCTTGCTCTCCCTCAACGAGGTGGGTTCACATCCTGAGCAGTTTGGGATTTCTTTGGAAGATTTTCATCATTATAACCAAGAGCGTTGCGGCCAATGGCCCCATGCAATGAATGCTACTGCAACTCACGATACCAAACGCGGCGAAGATGTGAGAGCGAGAATTAATGTACTATCTGAAATTCCTCAAGAATGGGAAAAGCATCTGAAAGAATGGCGAGAAATTAATGCAGGTGAAAAAGAATGTGTTGGTGGAAGGGACGTACCCACACCCAACGATGAATACTTTTTCTACCAAACCCTAATTGGTGCATTTCCCTTTGAAAAGGATGAATACCCAACTTTTGTGGAGCGGATTAAGGAGTATATTATCAAAGCGATTCGCGAAGCAAAGGTTCATACAGCCTGGTTGAAACCCGATAGCGTCTATGAAGATGCATTTACTCAATTTGCTCAAAGAGTTCTAAAAGATACGGAAGATAATCCATTTCTCCAAGCTTTTCTTCCCTTTCAGCGGAAAATTCAACATTATGGGATGTTGAACTCTCTTTCCCAGACGTTGCTGAAAATAACAGTTCCTGGATTACCCGATTTTTACCAAGGAACGGAGCTTTGGGATCTGAGTTTAGTAGATCCGGACAACCGACGTCCGGTAGACTTCCAGATCAGACAAAAATATTTAGAAGAAATCAAAACCAGAAGCGAGTCTGACTTGGATGGTTTAATTGCCGAATTGTTACAAAACCCTGAAAATGGGAAAATCAAACTGTTTCTAATTTACAAAGTCCTGCAAGCCAGAAAAGAATATTTGGATGTATTCCAACGGGGAGGATACGAAAAACTTACCGTTGCAGGAAGTTTGAAAACCCATATTGTCGGTTTTGCGCGGGAATTACCGGAACAAAAAATAATCACGGTCGCACCCCGGTTTTTATCATCTTTGGTTCCTGAAGGTGAATATCCCTTCGGAGAACAGGTTTGGCAAGAAACTCGCATTATACCACCTGCAGATTCTACTCCCGTCTGGCGAGATATTATCACCGGAAAGACGGTCGAGGGTGAAGATACTTTGTGGATCCGGGATATTTTACAAAAGTTTCCTGTTGCTTTATTGGTTAATGTTGGGGATTAGGGATTAGGGATTAGGGATTAGGGATTGGGGATTGGGAATAGTTTTCAATTCCAATCTCACTCATGGATTCAAAATTCCGCTGACGGTTGTAAACTGCCGTCTAACAGCATAAGTCCTCTCAAAGAGAACTATAACTGAATATGGTTAGTTAAGGTTTTTTAGCGATGATTTTAGTATGTGAAGACGCGCCGTGGCGCGTCTCTACAGTACTATTTGTTTCAAAAAAATTCTTAACTGAACGGTATTGGACTATGACTGAATTATATATTTGCAAGGAAACAACAAGTTCCAATGAGGGTCTTCAGACTTAAAACACTGGGAGTATAAATTTTATGAAACGCTTTATATCTGGCTTAGCTGTGGGACTTTTCTTAGCTGCGATCGCTTGGTCTTATTCAGCTTATTTTCATGTTCCAATTTCTTTGGCTCAAGGAATAATTGGCAGTTCGTTATTAGCGATATTTTGCGGTATCATTGCAACTATCGGCGGTTTGGATAAATTAATGGATAATATTCCATATTTTTAATTCTCCAAATTTGTAATTCTCAAAATTTATAATTCTCAAAATTTGTAATTCTCAAAATTTGTAATTCTCAAAATTTATAATTCTCAAAATTTATAATTCTCCAGACTTATAATTGCCGTTATTACTCACATAGCCCAATAGCAAATTCCCAATTCCCCATAATGTCCGTAATTAATAATACTAATAATGCCAATACCTTAATTGTTGGTGCAAACAGAGGTATTGGCTTTGGTTTTGTGAGTAAATTACTTGAAAACCAAGAGTATGGAAAAATTTACGCTACTTATCGCGACCGCAACTCTGCTTCCGAACTAATTGCTCTAGCAGAAAAATATCCCCAACGGTTAATTTGTCTGTTGATGGACGTTACGGATGAACAACAAATTGCTGAAAGTATTAAAGTTATTAGCGAGTCAACCGATAAACTAAACTTAGTAATTAACTGTGTCGGTCTGCTACATGACAAGACATTACAACCAGAAAAAAGTCTCAGACAACTTAACTCAGAAAATTTACTGCGTTACTTTCAAGTAAATAGCATTAGTTCGGCTTTGCTTGCAAAACATCTTTTGCCCTTATTTCGCCACGATTCCCAAAGTGTATTTGCTTGTATTTCGGCTAAAATTGGCAGCATTGGCGACAATAGATTAGGTGGTTGGTATGGTTACCGTGCTTCTAAAGCCGCACTCAATATGTTTATGCGTACCGTTGCGATTGAATATGGACGTAAAAGCCCTAATACGATAGTTGTTACTTTACATCCAGGGACGACTGATACGCGTCTTTCCGAACCATTTCAAAGAAATGTTCCACCAGAAAAGCTTTTTTCAGTGGAGCGGACGGTAAATCAATTATTTGCTGTGATTAATAATTTGGATAAGGAAGATAGTGGGGAGTTTTTCTCTTGGGATGGTAGTCGTTTACCTTGGTAGCTTTTATTTAAAGGCTTTGGTATGCGTTATGACCTTTCACTACCTACTAGAGCCGTATCTCGAGCCAAGCGACCGTCTTCCATATGCACAATGCGATCGGCAATATCGAGAATGCGATTATCATGTGTTACCAGGAGAATTGTGCAACCTTGTTGTTTCGCCAGCGTTTGCATGATGTCAACCACATCACGCCCAGACTTGCTATCCAGGGCTGCAGTTGGTTCATCCGCAAGAACTATTTTCGGCTCGCTAACCAATGCTCTTGCGATCGCAACCCGTTGTTTTTGTCCTCCTGAAAGATTATCAGGATAATAATTGACCCGATCGCCCATACCAACCGCCTCTAGAATCGCTTTCGAGCGAGAAACTCGGGTTTCAACGGGTAGTTCTGGATGTAAGCGCAACGACATACCCACATTTTGTTGAGCAGTTAAACAAGCCAGTAAGTTATGAGCCTGAAAAATAAAGCCAATCTGGTTGCGAACCTGTACCAATTGCTGCTTATTTGCCCCGAAGAGTTCTTGTCCCAGGATTTTTACACTACCGTCCTGCACAGATCGTAACCCTGCGATTAGGGTCAGTAGGGTGGTTTTCCCACTACCAGAAGGTCCTGTTAACAAAACAATTTCTCCTGCACTGATATCCAAATCAACATCAAACAAAACCGGTTTACGTAACTCGCCCCTACCAAAGGCGTGATTCAGATGACGAACAGTAACAACAGGTATTTGAGACATCATTAAAACCTAAAATAGATCGAATTAAAATAGATTGAAATCTAAAACACATCTGCCGGATCGGCAGAGTTCAGTTTTCGCATCGAAATAGCTGCTGAAATCATACACATCGTAACTGTTGCAATAAATACTTGTAATGTCACCCCAAGCCGCATTCCAAGAGGAATTTTGGTCAAAAATGCCAGTAAATCATACATTCCTAGTGAGATACCATAGCCTGGTAAAAATCCTAACAGAGCTAGGATAATAGCTTCTTGAAATACTACACTTAGCAGTCTGCGATCTGAATACCCCATGGCTTTGAGGGTCGCATATTCAGGGAGATGATCGTTGACATCGGAATATAACACTTGATTGACAATTACTATACCCACCACTGCACCCATGATGGCACCAAAATTAAAAATTACTCCGGCTGGTCTTTTTGTCCAGAAAGTAATCTCAGTTTGAATAAACTCTTTAGGAGTGAGTACCTTAACATCCTTAGGGAGACGATTTTGAAGGGTCTGGCGAACGGTTTCGATATCAGCATTAGGTTCCAGAGTTAGTGCTCCTAGATTGACGTTATCAAGACTATCTTTACCGTATAAACGCAAATAGTTCCAATCGCTGGTAATCATATGACCGTCCGTAAAAATACTACTCCCCAAAGTAAATAATCCTCCGACTTTAATGCGACGTCCTGAAATCTCAGTGGTAACCGTTTCTCCCTGTCCAAGGGTCTTAGCAACAGGACCAAGCTTTGGCTGAGATTTACGATCAAGTAAAAAAACATTGGGCAGTTTAATCTGGTCGAGTTGTTCGTTGACTTCGGGTAAATCCAGAATCGGTCGGGCGGGATCGAAGGCTAGAACAATGACACTAGTGATTTTCCGATCCCAGGGATTGACCCAACCAGCTTCTGAAACATAGAGTGGGTCAGCAGAGGTAACCCCTTCAACTGCATTAGCCTGATATAAATGTCTTCGGGAAAAGGTTCGTCCGTAATACAATGCCTCCGTTCGCTGGCTAATTAACACCAGATCGGCTTGTAGATGATTGTGGGTAAAGGTAGAACCCTCAAAAAACATTTCCTTGAAACCTAGCATCGTGAAGATTAAAATGTCGGCAAAGGCAACACCTGTTAAGGCTACGAGCAATCGCACTTTTTGATGACTCAACTGTGCCCAGCCTAAAGGAGGCTCTTGGCAAAACCGCTTGAACAAAGCCTGTAAAGAAAAGAGTTTCATGACTTATACTCTACGTTCTAAATCAATCGTGATGCGGACTTGCAGATTGGTTAGACCAGCGACTTGATCGTTATCTTTCGGGTCAATCCGGACTTTAACTTCGACCACCCGGGCATCTTTATCAGCGGCGGGGTCGGCACTTAGAACATCTTGCTTCTTAATTTGCATCCCAACGTGGTCAACGGTACCGTGAATTTTTCTATCAAAGCCGCCATGTTCGCTGATAATACTTGCCCGTTGTCCTGGCTTTACAAGACCGATATCAGTTTCATAGACTTCTGCGATCGCATACATCTGGTGAATTCGTCCCAATTCCACAATACCTTGACTGGTATTGACTTGCTCGCCCACACGGGTGTTAATTTTCAAAATCCGACCAGCAACAGGGACACGTACATACAGGTCTTCTAGTTCAGCTTTTATTCGGTTAACTTGAGTATTAGCTTGTTGGAGTTCGGCTTGAGCAACTTTCAGATCTACCGGACGCACCTCTTTGAGTTTCTCTAACATAGCCCTTTCTTGAGCAATCTGTTCTTGCAAAGTAGAAACAGTATTTTGCATGTGAGCTTGTGTCTGATTGAGCTTGGCTTGAGCCCTTTCAAATGACTCTTGTGCGTTATCCCGCTTTTGCGCAGTTTCTGCTCCTTGTTGATGTAAAGTTTGATAGCGCTGATAGTTAATTTCAGCATTTCTTAACTCTGCTTTAGCATCAAATATTTCTGCTTCTCGTTCAAGTTTTTGTGTGCGTAGTTGAGCTTCTAGGCGGGCAATATTGGCTCTTTGTGCAGTAATCTCAGCCTTTTTAGCCTCTCCAGCTTGGATTTGTGTCAGCTTCGCTTGATAAACAACCACATTTTGTTTTGCTTCTGCTAACTCTGCCTTTTTCTTATCTAAACCTTGTAAAATAGCAATCACTTGTTCTGCTTTCACGCGATCGCCTTCTTTAACCAGTAATTTATTTACGCGACTGTCCTGAGCATTAGACACTGAGAGCTTAATAACTTCACCCTCCGGTTCTAATCGTCCTAAAGCAGTGACTTTTTTTGCTTTAGTAACGCTTGTGATTTGTTTTGGTGCAGAGTGTTGTGATTTAGCCTGGAAAAACACTAAATAGACACCACTACCAAAGCCGATGGAAGCAAAAATAATGATCCCAACTACCCAAGGAATAAACTTTCGCCTAACCTTTGATTTTTTCGCTGGAGTAGGATCTGAAGATGGTGGCTTGGTTGACTTTTTGTATCTAATCACATTCATTATTAATTATAGATAGTATAGTGATATTAGAGTTTTTTATCTTCCCCCAACGTTCACAATTGTAAGGATAAAGGTTGAGCAACTTGTGAGGAAGGTTAAATCATTTACAAATAGTGTGGAGTAATTAGAAGTTAAACTTCTGACTTGCTACCTTTCTTCACAGGAAAGGCAAAGTAATAGGGGTAACACTAGAATTGTTTTCTGTTTGCTAGGGTAAAACCTAGGTTTACATGAATTACTCTATACCTACTAAATTTAGCTGTTTACACTCTACTTTCAAGTTAAATAAATACTGAAAACTTGATTGAGATTCAGTATTGACCTAATTCCAACTAAAGCAATTAATGTAAACAAGGTAAGGAAGTATGGATGTGGATACTCTGTGGCAACAATATACTGCTGGAGAACGGGATTTCAGCAGAGCAGAACTAAGTAGAGTCAACTTGACGGGGGCAAAGCTCAGTGGTATCAATCTAATCCGTGCTAATCTCTCCCAAGCTATACTTCGGGGAGCCAACTTAAGTGGTGCATTCCTCGTTGTTGCCAAAATGGATGGGGTAGATTTACAGGGAGCAACTCTAATTATTGCTAACCTTAGCGGTGCAGATCTTAAAGATGCTAATCTCAGCATTGCTAACCTTAGTGAAGCTGTTCTTACAGGTACTTTGCTACAAAAAGCTAATTTATCAGGAGCTTGCCTGCAGGGAGCGATTTTAGCAGGAGCAAACCTGAACGAAGCTGACTTACGAGGTGCAGATTTGCGTGGAGCTAATCTCTATGGTGCTGACTTGCGCAAAGCCAACCTCAGCGATGCTGATTTAACCCGTGCGAATCTACGGGGAGCTAAGCTCGAAAAAGCTATTATGCCTGTTGATATCCTCCATGCTTAAATTTCAAATTTTGTTGGGAGACAAAAGCAATGATGAGTGTAGATGAAGTACTAGAGCAATATCGGTCAGGGAAGCGAAATTTTCCTAAAATCAAACTGAATGGGGTGTGTCTATATCGTGCCGACTTGCGGGAAATTAACTTCAAAGGTGGAAGTTTAATTGGTACCAACTTCAGTGGTGCAGACTTAGCAGGAGCAGATTTGAGTGGCGCGAACTTGATTGGTGCTAACCTTAGCGCAGCGAACTTGATTGGTGTCAACTTCAGTGGCGCTGATTTGATTGGGGCAAATTTAGGTGGAGCTAAGTTAGGTAACGCAAACTTGACCAAAATCACGTTAACTGGAGGTAACTTGAGTGGAGCAAATCTGAATGGGGCTAACTTGAGTGAGGCATCTTTGCACCGGGCTAATTTTAGCGGTGCAGTCTTAACTGCTACTTTAAAGCAGTCTTCTTTGCGGGGGGCAAACTTGAGTAGTGCTAGTTTAGTAGAAGCAGACTTGAGTGGTGCGGACTTAAGTGGGGCTAACTTAGCAGGAGCTAACTTATCGAAAACTAATTTTTACGAAGCAATTCTGGCTGAAGCGAATTTGAGTGGAGCTAGTTTAACTGGTGCGGATTTGAGATTTGCCAACCTCAGAGAATCTAACTTGAGTCCAGATAGTATTAAGGAAGCAAGATTACATAGAACTGTTCTACCTGATGGTAGCATTTGGCAGTATGTAAAAATACCGAAGTATTGATTTAGATACTGGTATCGATAATTCGATCTAGCTTCACAAAATAGTGACAATAAATAATAGTGCTTTTATATACACGTACTGAAAAAAGAAAAAATGCCACCACCATTTAAACTTAGTTGCTGACAGAGCTAACTACATAACACTTTTTCGAGTTAGAAATATTAATCTTCGTCCCATGTTTCATTTGCTAAAAGATCAATAATTTTATCTCTGGGTAGATAATCATTTCTTTCTAATTCACATTCAAAGCAGATCCATTCCCGTGGTGGGATAAACTTGCATAACATGCAGATTGGCTGATTGCGGCTAACTCTTCCTTTTTGAACCAATTCTCTTGCTTCGTCTTTTATCGCATCAATGTCATACACATTAGTTACATCAGTTTGAAGCATGACTTACCTCCTTCCTGTAAATGGAGCTTGACCTGCAAATATTTTGTCCGGCAGACATGTATAAGAAGTTATTGCACATATTCCCTTTTACTTTATCCTAAAAAATAAATATGAAGAAATTGTGAGACTAAGAGGGTATTTATAAATATTGTATATCTGAGGTTTCCGGTAAGAGAAATAATGCGATTAGAGGTAAACATAAATACTGGTTATACCCACCGATGTGAACAAAAACATTAAGTATTTTTTCGATGATAATTCCATCCGTATACATTCTGAATAATATTGAAATATAGGCCTAAGTGAAAGCAATGCGAAACATTGAGACATAGCAATCAGTGGTTTAAATCACTTGTAAAACTAGTGCATACTATGTAATATCCATGAAAAATCGCTAATTTTGCTTTGATTTATTGAGAATTCGCTCAAATCATTGACAATCAATATTGGATTTTATCAGCATAGCGCTGCACACAGTTCAGGTCTAGCATAAATTTCACATCAATGAAATAAGGGGGAAATTTATGGTTTATATCAGGATTAGCTGGTTTAATTGCATTTCGTTTTCTGGAAACACAACCTAATTGGGTCACTCAAATTCTCTTCTGGACAGAACTTGGTCTTTTGCTCGTTCTGGGAATAGAAATTTTCATTTACGCTGACTTAGGGAAAGGTCGGTGAGTCAATTCTAAAAACCTGCAATTCTTTAAGTATAAAATTTCCAGATAATTAAACTAGTAAGTCTAGCTAAATCTAGGACCAAGGTAAAAATCTATAAATATTTGTATAAAGACATTACCTAAAAGGGGCATGAAATGGTGAACTCCAAAATTGATTTTGCAATCATTACTGCAATCGAGATTGAAAGATTAGCTGTCTGTAAAGCATTTCAAATGACTGATGAGGATCGAGTTCGCAAAGGTGCGCGTACGTACTGGCGAAAGCGTTTGCAACTCAAAGACAATGAATTCTATGAAATAGTGGTGACACAGCTACCCGACGCAGCAACTGTTGATGCAGTTCTGGCTGGAAGTGACACTATAGATGACTGGAAGCCAGGAGCAGTGCTGATGGTTGGTATTGCAGGAGCAGCCAAGAAAGGGGTGAAACTTGGCGATTTAGTTCTGGGAAGAGGTGTTTGTTATTATGGACGAGGCAAGGAAACTGTTGAGGGCACTTTACCAGAGCCCAAGTATTATTCTGCAGATGCTACGCTATGGGATCGAGTCATTTCAGTTCCGAAATGGGATTCACCAATTCCGGTTATAAGACCAGATTGTGAGGATGTTAGACCTAAAACTCACTATGAAGTAATTGCCTCTAGCGAAAGAGTAATTGCTACTGCTGAGATCCGTGATGAAATTGCTCGTAAGGACCGAAAGATTGCAGCAATTGAAATGGAAGGTTATGGTGTCAGCGCAGCCACTTTTAAGCAATATAAACCTGTCCGCTGTTTGGTTATCAGAGCTATTAGCGATTTAGCAGATGCGAGCAAGAACGATCAATGGCAGCCATATGCCGCAGCAGTAGCTGCAGAGTTTACCAAGCATTTTCTCCTAGATCAACCACTTGAACCACAAAATTTACCTCCTGTTACAGTTCCACGATTACCCATACACTACAAGCTGGTAAAACAGGCAATTATTAAAGGTCAATTAATTCCTTTTTTTGGTGAAGGAATTAATTCGTGCGATCACTCTGTTGGAAATTCCGAATGGCAACCAGGTTTGTATCCACCTAGTGACAACGATTTGGCTGAATATTTAGTTAAACAGTTTGGGACTCCCTTGATCCCAGCTACAGTTCAATGTCCTAATTATGGAAAGCTATTAGAAAAAGAAGAAGCTGGTAAATTACGTCCCTATGAAGCTTTTGCTTGTCCACTGTTTGCCAATCAAAAGTTAGTAGGTGAGCGCAAAGAGCTACCTTATTTAGCCAAATACGTCGATCTCATATTTGGTTCCCTCGGTCTTTACACAGAACTACACGAAATCTTCGATCAAGATTACCAACCCAATCAGTTACACAAGCTGTTTGCCCAACTTCCTCGCATAATGCAACAGAAGGGTTATCCCCTTCCATACCCACTGATTGTCACGGCTAACTACGATGACACTTTGGAACGCGCTTTTCAGGAGATTCAACAACCATTTGACTTAGTTTATTACATTGCTAAAGGTGAGCATCAAGGCAAGTTTATGCATCAGCCCTATGCAGGTAAGTGTAAAGTAATTGACATCCCCAATACTTATGAAGAATTTCCAATCGGTAAGCATCCGATTATTTTAAAACTTTACGGTGCTGTAGATCGAGCTACAGGGGAAGAAGACAACTTTGTAATTACTGAAGACCACTACATGGACTATTTGAACAAGCTTAATATTCCCATAAGTCTTGTGGATCTCATGAGAAAAAATCACATTTTATTCCTAGGTTTTGACCAGAGCAAGTGGAAGCATCGCCTGATATTTCGTCGAATTTGGCAAGATAAACTGCTCGACAAATCTAAGTCATGGGTAGTGCGGGAAAAACCTGGGAAATTAGAGACAAAAATCTGGGGCAAGAGTCAGGTAGATATTATAGAAATCCCCTCGAACAGTTCTTTAGGAGACTACATCGCCGGGTTAAATAAATGTGTTGATGACATACCGCAAAAAGTTTAGGCTACGTAACAATAGAGGATTGCATCATGGGAAAACTTGAGAATCAACAACTGGATGATATGCCCTATAAAGGGTTAGAGCCTTATTCTACATCTGACAAAGATGCCTCATCATTTTTTGGGCGGAAAACACAACAAGAAATTATTAAAAAAAATATCAGAAACTCACGTCTAACATTACTTTTTGGAGAGAGTGGTGTAGGTAAAAGCTCTGTCCTTCGGGCTGGCGTCGTCCACAGCCTGCGCGAAGAAATGAATTGCAACTTAGCGGAAGATAATACAACAAGATTTGCGGTTGCCATTTTTCCTCCCCTTGAAGGTGACTTATCCTGGCAAGACGATCCGCTCACTGGGATATTAAAGCAAATTGAAGAAGATATTTATCACAGTGACTTGGATGTCCAGGAACCTCCACCAGGGTTATCATTTACTGAAACTCTAATGGTTTGGACTAGGCGGATTGGTGGAAAAGAACGAGTTGGCGAACTTTTTATCATTCTCGATCAGTTTGAAGAATATTTCCTATATCACCCAGAGGAAGATGGAGAGTCAACCTTTGCTGTTGAATTCCCACGGGCAGTTAATAATCCCAACTTACGCGTCAATTTCCTCATATCTATCCGTGAAGATTCCTTAGCTGATCTTGATCGCTTCAAGGGTCGAATTCCTAAATTATTTGATAACCTTGTGCGCGTCGAACATCTGGATCGCAAGTCAGCTTACCAAGCAGTTGAAGAACCTATTACGCAATACTACAATAACCTAGTAACACCAGAGCAATCTATTAAAGTCGAACCTGAACTAATTGAAGAAGTATTACAGCAAATTGCTAAAAATCAAGATAATTTAAGAAGTGGAAATGGAAAAGGTGGCTTGGGTAGACTTAGGAAGCAATCAGAATCCAGGATTGAAGCACCTTACTTGCAGCTTGTAATGACCAGCATCTGGGAAGAAGAAACTAAACTGGCTTCCCATTCTTTGAGACTAGAGACCTTAAGTAAATTGGGTGGTGTGGAAACGATTTTTAAAGAGCATCTATATCAAGCCATGTACTCACTCTCAGAAACTGAACGGGATACAGCAGCGAGCATCTTTCAATATTTGGTCACGCCATCTGGTACTAAGATTACTTATCCTGTTCTCGACTTGGCTGAGCCTACAGGAATTGATACGATTGAGCTCGCTATTTTATTAGAAAAACTGGCTAGTGGAAAAAAACGCATTGTTCGCCCGGTTGGACCAATGCCGAATCAGTCCCCAGAACAAAAACGTTATGAAATTTTTCACGATTTCCTAGCACAACCAATCTTAGAATGGCGAAGGAAATATTTAACTCGAAAAGAATTACAAAAAACACGCCAGGATTTACAACAAAAACTAAAAGAGATACGCGATCGCCGTAATCTTGCAATCAAGCAGGGTTTACCAGCACAAGCATTACGTCAAAGAAAAAGAGATCAAGATGAACTGGCTGCTTTGTTAGCACGTCAAGCATACATTTTTAACCAACAAGATAAACGGTGCAAGGTTCTAGATCAAGTAGATGAAGCATTACGTGAAATCTTGAGTAATCCTTATTTCAGTAATATTTTGCAGCGTTCCAATCCTATTTCTTCGGTCGCCTTCAGTCCGGATGGTAAAATATTGGCTGCTGGCGATTTTGACGGCATTATCTATCTGTGGAACATGGAAGATAAATCTGTTCCCAAAAAGCTTGAGGGTCACAAGGGTATCGTCAACTCAATCACCTTCAGTTCAGATAGTCAAACCCTGGCTTCCGGTGGTGAAGATAAAACAATTAGACTTTGGGATTTGCGTCAAAATCAATTTATTTCTAAGGTTCTGGGAATTCACCAGGGACAGGTACAATCAATTGCTTTTAGTCCAGATGAAAAAATCTTGGCTTCTGGTAGCCATGACAAAACTATTAAACTTTGGCATTTGTTTCACCTAGATGCTGAGCCTATAGTCCTTAAAGGTCACGAAGATACGGTCAGAACAGTTGCTTTCAGCCCAGATGGTCAAACTTTAGCATCAGGCAGTGATGACAGAACAATAAGACTCTGGAATCTAGGGGAGCCAACTTCAGAACCCATAGTCCGCTACGGACACGAAAGCATTATTAGGACAGTGGCATTTAGTATAGATGGGAAAATACTAGCATCTGGTAGCGACGATCGTATTATACGACTGTGGGATCTGAGCCAATCAAAGACAACTCCTCCCAAACTTCTCCAAGGACACAAGGAAAGAGTTCGGTCAATTACTTTTAGTCCAGATGGTAATACTTTAGCATCTGGTAGTGATGACCAAACCATCAGACTTTGGAGTCTATTACAAGAGAATACAGAACCAAAAGTGCTTAAGGGTCACTATTTTGATATTTATTCAGTTGCTTTCAGCCCAGATGGCAAGATGCTAGCATCAGGTAGTTGTGATTATACAGTTAGGCTTTGGGATTTGTGTAAGCCTACTGCCGTAGCCACAGAATTAAAGGAACACACGGAGAATATTTTAGCCGTTAGCTTCAGCCCAGATGGTAATGTTTTAGCATCGGGTGGTGCTGACAACACTGTGCGTTTGTGGGATATCAAGCAGCCGAACAATTCCCCCAAAATTCTTAGCGGTCACACAGAGGAAATTAGATCGGTTGCACTTAGTCCCAACGGGAATATGCTGGCATCGGGTAGTGCAGATAAAACTCTGCGTTTATGGGATCTCAGCCAGAGTAATGCAGAAACCATAGTGCTTACAGGGTACCAGACTGGTGTTAGTGCAGTAGCTTTTAGTCCAGATGGTCATATCTTGGCATCTGGTAGTTGGAAAGATGACGCAACAATCAAACTATGGAACTTAAAGGATCTTGACAAGGAACCAATTATTTTAAAAGGTCACCAAGATAGCATTACATCTTTGGCTTTTAGTCCTGATAGTCATATCTTAGTATCTGGTAGTGATGATAAAACTATTAAATTGTGGAATTTGGAACAGCCGCATGATCAACCCATAACTATCGAGGCTCATACAGCGCGAGTTTGGTCAGTAGCATTTAGTCCAGATGGTAATATTTTGGCATCGGCTAGTGATGACAAAACTATCAAACTGTGGCAATTAAAACAGCTTGATGCACAACCTATACTTCTTATAACTCTGAAGGGTCATAAAACTTGGGTGAGTTCTGTAGCATTTAGCCCAGATGGAAAAATCCTCGCATCAGGTAGTTACGATCGAAGCATCAGGCTTTGGAACCTTACTAAACTTAATGAAGACCCCATTGTTCTCCAAGGACACGAACAAAGTGTGACATCTGTAGCATTTAGCCCAGATGGTAAAATCGTAGCATCAGGAAGTTACGACAACACTATCAAACTGTGGCATATAAGTACCCAGACTCTAGCTGATATGGTTTGCCAAAAAGTACGACGCAATTTAACAATGGAGGAATGGGAAAATTTTATGGGGACTGACATCTCTTATGAAATTACCTGCCCTAACCTACCTCCAGGAAAGTGAGACCAGTTAATGTGAACTATAGTGACCATAGATAACTTTTCACTGTCCAGTTTCTCTATCACTTATTCCTAATTTTTCCTTATGGTAATGTCAAAGTTTTAGTTGTAAAATGGCATTGCGCAACACTTCACTAGAATTTTTAAGTTGTTTTAATTCTGTGTCTGTGAGAGTAAAATTAATCTTTCTATCTACCCCATGACGATTAATAATTGTTGGCAAACTCAAACAAACATCTTTAATGCCATAAAAATTTTCTACCAAACTACTGACAGTGAATACGCGATTTTGGTTGCGCAAAATAGCTTTGACAATATCAGTTACTCCCAAACCAATTGCATAGGAAGTTGCACCTTTGCGTTTGATTATTTCGTGACCTGCATTTTTCACTTGGTCAAAGGTTTGCTGTAAAAACTCTTGTTCTGTAGTTGTACATTTTTCTAAACCCCCCTCACATAGATGCATCCCAGAAATATTAACTTTACTCCATATAGGAACTTCACTATCACCATGTTCCCCAATAATGTATGCATGGAAACTGCGGGGGTCTAACTGTAGTTTTTCTGCTAATAGGTAACGAAAACGAGCAGTATCTAGAATGGTTCCGGAACCAATAACTGAAGTACTAGGTAAACCAGATAACTTTAATGAAACATAAGTCATTACATCCACTGGGTTGGTAACAATTAGTAGAATTGCATCAGGACAATGTAGAACTACCTCTGGAATTAACTTTTTGAATAATTCTGCATTGCGCTGCATGAGGTTGAGACGATTTTCACCAGGTAGTCGTTTTGAGCCAGCAGTAATAATTACAACATCGGCATTATCCCCAACACCATCAGCCAATGCACCAGCTTTAATGACAGTTGGTTCTATAAAGGGCGAGCCATGCAACAAATCCATGACTTCACCTTCCAGTATTTCCTGGTTGACATCAACTAGTACTAATTCATCTAAAGTATTTTGAATCAGCAGAGAATAGGCACAAGCTAATCCTACTCGACCTGCACCAATAATCACACCCTTACGGGGACGAAGCTTTACTAAATTTTTTTCTGTAGCATCTGCTGGAGATGTAAAAATTCGTTGCAACATATATAAATCTGGTTTGGTTTATGTTTTCCTACCTGGAGGAGCAATATTCAATAGTGGTACTGCCCTTTGTTGTCATCATTCATATACTTTAGGGCTTCTTTTGAAGACGACATTTATTTACATAAAAATCGTCAATATTTAGACTACAAAATACCTTGTGAGAAACTTGTGACAATGTAATATTATTTACTTTTTTTAACAAGTCTAAGAGGATTTTAAAAGCTCAGGTGAGTAAAATATTATGCGACTCGTCTAACTATGATATGAATCATCGCAATAGGAATAAAACTCTTGTACGCCTCAGGCGGCTAGCTGTTCTAGAAACCTTACTCCTTAAATGCTGGTCGTCTGAGACAAGCAGTCTGTGGTCTCCAGAAAATCCAGCACGGGGACAATGTGACATTACTGCGATAGTTATAAATGATTTTTTCGGTGGGAAAATTCTCAAAACTTTCATTGATAATCAACCTCACTTCTATAATCACATAGATGGGATTAATTATGATTTCACTGCCAGTCAGTTTCAAGTTCCACCCAAATATCTAGATCTGCTTGCAGACCGAGAAGAAATTTTTCGCAGCAGTTTAAAAGTAAGACAGCAATATCAAATTTTGTATCATCGCTTAAAAAAACACTTACTTGCAAAAGCGATCTTATTTAAGGTTCAATAAAAATACTTGGATGTAAAAAGTAAAAAACTGTTTTAGATTCCCCACGAGCAAACTATATGACGTATTACATCGACGAATTTAAATTAAAAAATAAATTAAAATCTATTTTTAATATCTTCCTTTCATTTGTTTTGATGCTCGGCTTTTGCTTGATAAATACGCAAACGAGCTTAGCAGAAGAAGGTAAAGTTAACTATACCCTCACGGATCTAAAATACCGGGACTTTTCCCATCAGGATTTAGAAGGAACCTCTTTTGCTGGTGCAGAAATGTTGGGAGCAAATTTTCAAGATGCAAACCTCAGTGGAACTATTCTGACCAAAGGTTCTTTTTTGCGGGCAAATCTTAAAGATGCTAACTTATCGGGAGCATTTTCCGATCGCGTCAACTACAATGAAGCCGATCTGAGCAACGCTATTTTTACAGATGCAATGCTCAGTGGAAGTAAATTTCGAGATGCAATCATTACTGGTGCTGACTTTTCCTATGCAATTATTGACCGTTATGAAGTCAAGTTAATGTGCAAATACGCTGATGGAGTTAATCCAGTTACTGGTGTATCAACCCGTGAAAGTCTGGAGTGTAAGTAAAGTAGCTGAATCATATAAAGTTCTCAAACTCCCCCAAACTTGTGAAATTTAAGGGGTTGTATAATGAATTTAAATCAAAAATATTCCCCTTTTCCCCAAACCTCAAAAATTTATAAGTTATAGATTTGAGGATTCATGAATATGCGAGTCTAATTAAATAGTCCGATAAATCTATGTTTAACTGAACGAATTAACTAAAGCGATTTTTTCAATTTTTTTGATATTTGCAAACAACGGTGAAAAGCAGCAATAAACATTCCTCCAGCAAAAATTTTGCAGGACTCTTCAATGATAATAAGAGAATGATAAGCTATATCAACTGTAGAGCTATTTACAAAAAACAATCTTAAAAAATCTCTTGAGTCTGTCAAAAAGTCAAAC
>JAAUYH010101062.1_pt1 | contig 18928 bp, 7 predicted proteins | sample 7278061 | NCBI WGS metagenome assembly JAAUYH01 (sample SAMN14350203, study PRJNA611818) | marine sediment metagenome | isolation source: surface marine sediment (0.6m) | place: French Polynesia: Moorea | collected 2018-08 | reverse complement strand
AGAAATCGATTTCAGTAAAAGTGATATTCTTAAAGTAAGAAATCAATAATTGTCTATAGAACTTGTTTTGTAAATTAACGGGTAAATAGGTAAAAAATTTCGGACTTTTGACTTTTTTAGACTTTGTATTCAAAAAGTCAAAAGTCCGAAATTGAAATATTGTTTTTCAAAATTAAGTATTTCTATAAACCGAAAAAAAGCAGGATTAAGCTGCAGATCAAAAAAAATAATGAGACCTCCTAAAAAGCTTTTGATCCATAAAAATTCCCGATGGAATGGTCACTTTTTATAAAACTTGATTCTAAATTGAATTCTATTTACTATAGAGATTAAATAAATAAATTTATCTTTATTCTTGGATTACTTTTGGGTTTTTTAGATCTGTTTCGCTCGAATTCTAATAAAATTTTTCTCAATTTAATCAAAAAATAAACCAATGTCTGGAATACCACGAGAACGTCCTTTTTCTGATATTTTAACCAGTATTCGCTACTGGGTTATTCATAGTATTACAATACCATCTCTATTCGTAGCAGGATGGCTTTTTATAAGTACTGGCTTAGCTTATGATATTTTTGGAACCCCTCGTCCTAATGAATACTTTACGGAAGATCGACAGCAAGCTCCATTGATTACAGATCGCTATAATGCTCTTGAACAACTTAAATAACGGTTGGAATTTTTTATTAATTATTAAAATTATATAACATCTTTATATGACAACTGAAAAATCATATCCTATTTTTACAGTTCGGTGGCTAGCGGTTCATGGTTTAGCGGTCCCAACTATCTTTTTCCTAGGAGCAATCACAGCCATGCAATTTATTCAACGTTAAAGTAAATAACAAACTTTTTTAAACATCAATTTAGTGTTATTTTGAACTATGGCCAATCCAAATCCAAATAAGCAAACGGTTGAATTAAATCGTACCAGTTTGTATTGGGGATTCTTGTTAATTTTTGTTTTAGCAGTTTTATTTTCGAGTTATATATTTAATTAAATTAAAAAAAATTAAAAAATTTGAATGAAGAAGGAGAAAATTGTAGATGTCTAATTTAGGAACTACAGGACGAATCCCTTTATGGCTTGTTGGCACTTTTATTGGTCTTGCCGCTCTTGGTTTAGTTGGCGTCTTTTTTTATGGATCATATGTTGGCTTAGGCTCATCGCTTTAATCACATTATAATTAAAATTCAGATTAATTATACAAAAAATAAAAACGGAAAAAGAGGGGTTCGAACCCTCGGTATGATAAAATTTCATACAACAGATTAGCAATCTGCCGCTTTCGACCACTCAGCCATTTTTCCTAAAAAGTTTTGAAGAATTGATTCATAAATCATAACGTAAAACAATCTTTTTAGCAAATCAATAGTGTTAATAATGTGATTGTGTCTCCTTCTCGCATTTAATTAAATGCGAGAAGGAGACACAATCACATTATTAACAACTTCCATTTAACTACGAGAATAATATTCAACAATAAGTAGTTCGTTCAAATCTAGACCTACTTCTTGATACTGAAAATTATTTAAAATAGTCACTTCTAATTCTTGTTCATTTACATTTAAGTGCGAAGGAATTAACCTTTTCTTTTTTTGCTTATTTAACAATTTTTGTTCCCAATTATTAGAGCCTAATTTCAGATCAATTCGAATATGATCTTGAAATTGACAATTATAGCTGGGAATATTCACTTTTGAATTATTCACTAAAACGTGTCTATGACTGATTAATTGTCGAGCTGCCGAAATAGTTTTAGCAAATCCAACTCGAAATAAAATATTATCTAATCGCATTTGAACAGCACGCAGATACTAAAATTCTTTTGGCTGATAAGAACTAATTTGGCAAAATTAATTGCTTTTAGCTCATACTCATTAAATTTTGAATATTAATTTAGTAAACCCAAATTCAAAAACCTTTCATTATTTTTATAAATTTGCTTCGGATTTCTTTTCTTCGGTAATAAAATGTCTTCATTTTATTAAAGTTCCCATGAAATAAAGAAATATTGATGACAAGATCTTGCTATGCTTTTATAATATTTTTATTTTTTACTTTAAATAGAAAAATAAAAAACTTTAATAAACAAAAAACTCCAAGCTTTAAGCAAGTTGATTCATTATCTTCTTATCAAAAATGAGTACTTTCTGTGAATTAATTTTACAATAGATTCAAGCAGTTTATATTTTTTATTCTGTTCGAATAAAATCGAATTAATGTATGTTTAATCTAGTAATTGGAGTAATAATTTACTGGTTGATCCTTTTAAGCTTCGAGCTTTTTGAATATATCGAATTAATTGTTGCTCAGTAATACCGTAATGGTATCTTAATTTTTGTTTTGTTGCTAAACGGATCCCATATTGAGAAGGTTTTTTCTTTGATTTTACTTTTTGACGAATAGAGGTTTTACAAGTTAATCCTGGCAAATTACCTAATCGCCTTATAATTTTAAGTCTTGGGCCTTTATATCGAGACATAATTTTGATTTTAGAATAAAAATTGGATTTTAACTTTTTTTCATCAATTTATGATAATTTGATCTAAAATTAAGTTCAATCAATTCTAAATTTATTGACAGAAAATTTATTTAAAATTAATATTAGTTAACGGATTTAGGTGGTAGGTGTCGCCAAGTGGTAAGGCAATGGTTTGTGGCGCCATCAGTCGTGGGTTCAATTCCCATCATCTACCCTTCTAAATTAAATATTATAAATTATATTATTTAATTTGTCCGTTGTTTAATTTCTCTGAAATCGAGTGTATAGCTTAGTGGATCAGAGCGTATGGCTACGAACCATAAGGTCGGGGGTTCAATCCCCTCTACACTCGTCTTCAAAAAGAGATAACCCTTGCAATTCTTAATCTTAGTTTAAAGTTTTTTAGATAAAAATGTCACATACTGTTAAAATTTATTATACGTGTATTGGATGTACTCAATGTGTTCGTGCTTGTCCAACAGATGTTTTAGAAATGGTCTCATGGGACGGATGCAAAGCCAATCAAATTGCTTCAGCTCCCCGAACAGAAGATTGTGTTGGATGTAAAAGGTGCGAGTCTGCTTGTCCAACAGATTTTTTAAGTGTTCGCGTTTATTTAGGGTCTGAAACAACTCGAAGTATGGGATTAGCTTATTAGTTAAACAGCAAATGATTCAAATTTTATTGAATCATTTGCACTTTGAATTAACTCCCAACTTTAAAAGAGTCAATAAAAAATCCTAAAAGAACACCAATTTTAAATGCATTTAAAAGGTTATATAATTTTGTTTTAAAATAAAAATGTATTTGACTTTCAAACCTAATTTCTTTATTATAAAGGATAAAATTAATAAATTCATTGAAAATAATTAATATAAATATTAGTAAACTAGTTGGAATATTTAAATTTTTAATGAAATCAATTAGTGTTCCAAATAAGTTACCAAAAAAAAAACCGATAAAAAGCGCTAATAGTAAAGAAAGAAAGTTTTTCTTTAATTTTGAAAATTTTTGATCAAAAAAATTGATAATCTGATTTAATCGAGTGTAAAAACGAGTGAAATAAGTCATTTTTTACAAATTGAATGTATTTTTAATTCTATATAATTCTTTTAGTTTTATAATAAAAAAAAAATTTACATGTTAGTCTTTTTATACTAACATTTAATTGAATATAATCAATTTTAATTAAATAAATATGGGATATTCAACCTCAAATAATCCACAAAAAAATCAACCAAGTGGAAATAGTGAAGGAGGCGGTTTTAACCTTTTTGCTTTTCTCGACGGTATCGAGCAATTTTCGAATTTATTTACTCAGGAAAAAGTTGATACAGATAAATCGTTAAAGCTTCCCGAATCGTTTGAGCTGCCCGAACAACGGATTAAAAAGATTGATCTTGTTCGCGCTGTTATGCATCCAACGCCGCTAGGTAAAAAATCCAAACGGTTCAAAATTAAATCGTCTATATTTTTTTCAAAATTAGTTCAAAAATGGAGTTTATTTCACTTATTTAATAAGTGGTATCGACAATTTAGGTGGTTTTGTTTAAAAGTTTCTATTAAAACCTTAAAATCTATTGAAGACAAACTAAATGCTGCTAAAATAGCAGCAATCCTTGATGTAGAATGTAGTATGCAACAAAGTACCATTAGGTACGTTGTTTCAATTTCAGTTTTTTTTATAATTGGAAGCTCTCTTCAATTACAGAGGTATAAAGGATTCACTTGGTCAGAATGCTTAGTGAAGAAGTTCCCACTTATTTATAAAACTGATAATTGTTATCATCATGATTGGAAAACTTTCTCTATTTCCGATTCCAAGTATTTACTTGGAGATCTAAGGAATCGTAAATCGGTTTCGCATTTATATCCGAAACTCGATTTTAATAAACATTCGATCTCTGTTGCTCTAACGCCTCTCTGGCACAACAGAATTAATCAATTCTATTATGGTTTGATCGATTTTGATTTAACTCCAAAATCTTATTTTAATAATTTTTTTCGAGTTCCGAACCTTAGGGATAAAATTAAATATCCAATCTATATTGGATCGTCTAATTCTAATTTATATGATGTAATCCCTAGAAAAATGGAAGGCACTTTGGCTAACGTCGATTACCAGAGAAATGATCTGATAACTGTAACAAAAAAAGAATGTAAATTGGGTGACAAACAACTTTTATTGGGTCAAAAGCGATTTAAATTCAGTAAATCGAGATCAGGTAAAGATGAAGAATCCAATGAGTGGCAATTCAATAAATTGGAATCCAATGAGTTGAAATCAGATGAAGAAGCATCCAATGAATTGAAATCAGGTGCAGATGAATTAGATGAATACGCAGATGAATTGGATCAATATGCAGGTGAGTGGGAGGATGAGGATGAAGATGAAGATTGGGAGGATGAATCCGAATTGGAAACTTCTGAATCGCCAACTTCCGAATTGGAAACTTCTGAATCGCCAACTTCCGAATTGGGAATTGATGAATCGCCAACTTCCGAATTGGAAATTGATGAATTGACCACCTCCGAATTGGAAATCGATGAAGTTCATGATTTGGCAATTAAGGAGTCAACAATTCATGAATTGGATGAAAATGCATTAAATTCGATTTTTGCTTTGATTGAACAAAATCATGAAAATTTGGTTCTTGATCAAAATGAAAAAGAGGAACTTAAAAATTTTTTGAATTCAAAGAACAAAAGGTTTAAAGCGGCCTTAAATTTAAAGAAAAAAGAACCTCTTCCAATTAAAAAAATTTCTGACACATATTCAAAGAATCAATTCACATTACGAAAATTGATTTGCTATATTAAGTTTGATAACATAGACATCAAAATTGGATATTCTGATAGAGATTTTGATCAAGGTGAATTTTTACGAAAGTGCTTTTCACCAATCCGAAGGAAAAAAATATTTTCTCAAGTAGTTCGAGAACGTTTTTATCAACAGGGTTATAAAAAACCAAAACTAAAAGCAAAAAGATCTAAAACTTTCAGAAGGACTTTAAAAAGGGTGCTAATGAGATATGCTACGAAAAAGTTAGCGTTTTTGAGAAGGTTGAAATTGAGTCTAGGAAAGGGGGGATGGAAAGTAGGAGGATTGAGACGAGCAAACAGGCGAGTTCAAGCACAAAGGCGAGTTATACAGTCATTCCTCAGATCGAAAGACAAGGATATTCTTGAGGTTTCGAAAAAAGCGAATATTTATTATTTTAATAAAAAATTAAGACCGCGTCTTCTTTCCGGATATCAGCAGCCAGATCATATTATTGCTCCGGTCGTGTTCAAAGAGTTAACGCGGCCTCAATTGGTTTGGGAAAGTGTAAAACATAATCTTCTTTTACCATTCAATCCAATTTTAGACCCAAAAAGAAAGCTATCTCGACAGTTGGATTTGAATCCAACTAAGTATCAGAGATTTTTAAATACACAAGATGTAATTTTAAAAGTCAACTTTCCTCGTCGATCTCAAGTAACGTTTGTTGAGTTGTTTTTAGATATTATTGGAAGAAAAAACATAAAAAATTTTAATTATTATTTTGATCGGCAATCTTATGAATATAAAAAAGATAAGTTATCTGATTTTGTATCCCGTAAAAGACACCCCATTGATTATAAACCATTTAAATGGATGAAACTTCCTTCGTGGATTACAGTTCCTATAAAACTTTCTATACATCTTATTCAACATATTCAACATTCTCTTATTCAGCTCCTACATTTCATCTATTATCATACTCCTGAAAAGGTGAAATATCTTGTTCAACGGTTAGTTCGAAATTTTCGATCCTTTTTATATTCTCAGATTACTTCTCGTGTTCAAATAACAGATGAGTGGAAAAATAAAATAAATGAATGGAAGGATACGTTCACGAATATTTTATTTCATATTTTTAATAAATGTAAGAATACGTTAAATGAGTGGATAACTACCTTACTGTATAGGAAGCACCCTTATTGGGGAGTACGCAGAAGTGTAGGTTATAGATACGAATCTCTCTCATCTTATTCTTGGTTTAGTTTGGCAAAACTAGGAGGATACATTGTTGGATATAAATATCTGCGATTTATTTATCAACAATATGTATTAGAACTTGCAGACGCTGTTCTTAATATACTTATTTGGATTGGGGTGATTAAGGATCCTGAGTGGTGGCTACAAGAATTGCAGTTAAAGTGGCCAGTAGATTATCGAGCTGTCCGTCAAGTAGACAAGACTTTTTCCCAAACGGTTGGGATAGAACCTCTGATTGCCGGTTTATCAGATACTCTTTGGTATTTCCGAGCTCAAAACCAGCCTTTAGCCAGATTATTCTGGCCTTTTTACGAGGAAGAACGAAACAGTCAGTCTTTGAGTCGCCTTCAACCTATTTTATTGGTAGGACCACCGGGTACGGGTAAAACCCTATTGGTGAGAACACTCGCCTCTGAAATTGAGATTCCAGTGTTGCTTCAAACGGGTGCTCTTGTACAAACTGGTGGAAAATTTAGAAGAACGACGGTTCAAAAAATATTTAACAGAGCTCGAGAAATTGCTCCTTGTATAGTATTTATTGATGAAATTGATGGACCAGGTCGTCGACGAGGTTATCTGCCGATATGCGATAATCCGTATGCTTTAGACTCGGATTTTGGGATTATGTATCGCATTGAGGAGATCGCTCCCCAGGAACCTGTTCCTACAGATTTAGAAACTTATTCGCCAGAAAGTATTTTTATAGATTTTAAGAAAGAAGAAATAAAATTAGAAGAAGAAGATATTGTTTATTGGGGTGAAAGTCCTAGGGAAGCAGAGGTTAGGAAATTGAAAAGACCGGAAGTAATCAACAAGGCTATTTTTAAACGGATTCGACGGAAAATGCAACTAAAGCTATTATTGACACTTTTAGATCAAATTGATAAATTAAAGCCTAAAGACAATGTTCTTCTGATAGGAGCGACGAATAGATATCATGCACTTGATGAAGCTTTACTGCGACCAGGACGTTTTTCAAGAACGGTCAACTTCAAGTTGCCTGATCAAAGAATACGAATGCAACTATTAAAACTTTATATTACACCGATGGGTATAGAGGATATAGAAACAGTAAACAGTCTTGACTTTTATTCTTTCATGTACTATATGGCTCAGGATATGGAAGGTCTAAGTCCAGCTGATATTGCTGTTGCTGTAAATGAATCTGCTTTACTGTCAGCTTTGGACGGGAAAAAACACACTTTTACAACTCTTGATTTAGGTATTCAACGAGTTACTACTTATGGTGTTGAGGTAAGTGAAAGAGTTTTTCGTCGTAATTTGGGAGAAAGTTTTGTTCATTTGAGATCTCGTTGGTTTTTCAATCATTTCTACAAAACTAATTACCAATTAAACAATGAAAAAACGATGGAAGAGACATATTTTTGTCCGACTAAAGTTAAAGATTTTGCTTTTTCGCCAATGTTTAAAAAATTAGCTTATTACGAATCGGGAAACACGATTGTTAAGATTCTTTTACCATACCTCACATCAAATGTTGCTTTTAATATCCAACGGCGACCTAAGAATTTCCGTTACGAATCTCTGTTTACTCCTGTTTTAGAGTGTATTGAGAACCTAGGATTATCCTTTCGCTTTCAATTAGAGCCGAAGCTTGTTAGTATGTTGGCTGGCAAAGCTTCTGAATTACTATCAAGTTGTGCATCTCTTCGATCACATATGAAACCGATGAAATATTGTTGTTGTTTCTGGTTAAAAAGATTTGCTTCAACGCCTAGCATCGATATGACAGATTTAGGTTATCCTGGTCTCCATGGTTACGCGGGTATTTACCCAGCTAATCTTTTAGCTTTTATAATGGTGGATAAGTGGTATTTTTATGCGGAAATGATCAGTACTCAACATTATCATCCAATTATAGAGAACAGTAATTTGTTCGAAATGGAGCTTCCCGAAAGACAATATTTTGAAGCTATTAATACAAGCACGAGAATTGAAATTGATCGAAAAAATCGAATAGTTCCAAGAAGACGAACACCTAGTCAAAAAAGGTCTTATACGGGATGGTGGACGAAACAACTTCAAGATTTACACACTTATTGGCTAGCTGGAGGAACCTTGTCTCCATTTCTGGAATGGTCTAGATGGTTTCTCCCAGATTTGGAAGAAAATGAACTGAATGTTGAGTGGTGTCCAGCCGATCTGCTCTACAACCCTTACGATCTGAAAGAAGGAAATGTATTTTGCAACTCTTCTTCTACTTATGTTCTTTGGTATCGTGGATTAAGAGTAGCTTATGAACATATCCATAATTCTTTACTCTTTAATTGTTTGAATGTTGGATATTCTCTATTGAATCAAAATCTTGAACTATTAGATTACCTTGTTGATTTTGTACTTCGTTCTGAAAGGGTCGGGAATGCTCAAGTTCGGGCATTGATAAAGCCTTTCCATCTTTACGAATCCGAAAAAGTTTTTCAAAAAGTGAATCTGATGGATCTAATTGATGTAAACTTTGAGAATTTAAGGAAAGATGAATTTGCTTTTTTTGAAGATTGGGGAACCATGTCAAGGAGAAATGTAGCACATACCTTAAATTTAGAGGAAATAAAAAGGGTGATTCCGGATGAGGATTTGTCTGAAGAGCAAGAATCATCTTCAGATCAATTTGTACCTTCAGATCGGTTTCAAAAGTTACACAAGATACTCCCAAAATCTTATTTACTCCCAAATTATATGCAATACGATATAAGATATGTTGATCAACAAACTCTTAATCAACAAGCTCGTGATCAAGAATATCAAGAATCACTTGACCAAGAATACCTTAACCCAAGATGCCTTGATCAAGATTATTTTAACTTTGACCAAGAAGGTGAAGAAAGTCTTGATCTTGATCAAGACGATTTTGAAGAAAAGTCAAATTGAATTTTTTAGGTTTTTCGCGCACAAAATTACAAAATAAGTTCCATTGATCTAGAGTGTATTTCCTTAAATTTAAGGAAATACACTCTAGATCAATGGAACTTATTTTGTAATTTTGTGCGCGAAAAACCTAAAAAATTCAATTTGACTTTTCTTCAAAATCGTCTTGATCAAGATCAAGACTTTCTTCACCTTCTTGGTCAAAGTTAAAATAATCTTGATCAAGGCATCTTGGGTTAAGGTATTCTTGGTCAAGTGATTCTTGATATTCTTGATCACGAGCTTGTTGATTAAGAGTTTGTTGATCAACATATCTTATATCGTATTGCATATAATTTGGGAGTAAATAAGATTTTGGGAGTATCTTGTGTAACTTTTGAAACCGATCTGAAGGTACAAATTGATCTGAAGATGATTCTTGCTCTTCAGACAAATCCTCATCCGGAATCACCCTTTTTATTTCCTCTAAATTTAAGGTATGTGCTACATTTCTCCTTGACATGGTTCCCCAATCTTCAAAAAAAGCAAATTCATCTTTCCTTAAATTCTCAAAGTTTACATCAATTAGATCCATCAGATTCACTTTTTGAAAAACTTTTTCGGATTCGTAAAGATGGAAAGGCTTTATCAATGCCCGAACTTGAGCATTCCCGACCCTTTCAGAACGAAGTACAAAATCAACAAGGTAATCTAATAGTTCAAGATTTTGATTCAATAGAGAATATCCAACATTCAAACAATTAAAGAGTAAAGAATTATGGATATGTTCATAAGCTACTCTTAATCCACGATACCAAAGAACATAAGTAGAAGAAGAGTTGCAAAATACATTTCCTTCTTTCAGATCGTAAGGGTTGTAGAGCAGATCGGCTGGACACCACTCAACATTCAGTTCATTTTCTTCCAAATCTGGGAGAAACCATCTAGACCATTCCAGAAATGGAGACAAGGTTCCTCCAGCTAGCCAATAAGTGTGTAAATCTTGAAGTTGTTTCGTCCACCATCCCGTATAAGACCTTTTTTGACTAGGTGTTCGTCTTCTTGGAACTATTCGATTTTTTCGATCAATTTCAATTCTCGTGCTTGTATTAATAGCTTCAAAATATTGTCTTTCGGGAAGCTCCATTTCGAACAAATTACTGTTCTCTATAATTGGATGATAATGTTGAGTACTGATCATTTCCGCATAAAAATACCACTTATCCACCATTATAAAAGCTAAAAGATTAGCTGGGTAAATACCCGCGTAACCATGGAGACCAGGATAACCTAAATCTGTCATATCGATGCTAGGCGTTGAAGCAAATCTTTTTAACCAGAAACAACAACAATATTTCATCGGTTTCATATGTGATCGAAGAGATGCACAACTTGATAGTAATTCAGAAGCTTTGCCAGCCAACATACTAACAAGCTTCGGCTCTAATTGAAAGCGAAAGGATAATCCTAGGTTCTCAATACACTCTAAAACAGGAGTAAACAGAGATTCGTAACGGAAATTCTTAGGTCGCCGTTGGATATTAAAAGCAACATTTGATGTGAGGTATGGTAAAAGAATCTTAACAATCGTGTTTCCCGATTCGTAATAAGCTAATTTTTTAAACATTGGCGAAAAAGCAAAATCTTTAACTTTAGTCGGACAAAAATATGTCTCTTCCATCGTTTTTTCATTGTTTAATTGGTAATTAGTTTTGTAGAAATGATTGAAAAACCAACGAGATCTCAAATGAACAAAACTTTCTCCCAAATTACGACGAAAAACTCTTTCACTTACCTCAACACCATAAGTAGTAACTCGTTGAATACCTAAATCAAGAGTTGTAAAAGTGTGTTTTTTCCCGTCCAAAGCTGACAGTAAAGCAGATTCATTTACAGCAACAGCAATATCAGCTGGACTTAGACCTTCCATATCCTGAGCCATATAGTACATGAAAGAATAAAAGTCAAGACTGTTTACTGTTTCTATATCCTCTATACCCATCGGTGTAATATAAAGTTTTAATAGTTGCATTCGTATTCTTTGATCAGGCAACTTGAAGTTGACCGTTCTTGAAAAACGTCCTGGTCGCAGTAAAGCTTCATCAAGTGCATGATATCTATTCGTCGCTCCTATCAGAAGAACATTGTCTTTAGGCTTTAATTTATCAATTTGATCTAAAAGTGTCAATAATAGCTTTAGTTGCATTTTCCGTCGAATCCGTTTAAAAATAGCCTTGTTGATTACTTCCGGTCTTTTCAATTTCCTAACCTCTGCTTCCCTAGGACTTTCACCCCAATAAACAATATCTTCTTCTTCTAATTTTATTTCTTCTTTCTTAAAATCTATAAAAATACTTTCTGGCGAATAAGTTTCTAAATCTGTAGGAACAGGTTCCTGGGGAGCGATCTCCTCAATGCGATACATAATCCCAAAATCCGAGTCTAAAGCATACGGATTATCGCATATCGGCAGATAACCTCGTCGACGACCTGGTCCATCAATTTCATCAATAAATACTATACAAGGAGCAATTTCTCGAGCTCTGTTAAATATTTTTTGAACCGTCGTTCTTCTAAATTTTCCACCAGTTTGTACAAGAGCACCCGTTTGAAGCAACACTGGAATCTCAATTTCAGAGGCGAGTGTTCTCACCAATAGGGTTTTACCCGTACCCGGTGGTCCTACCAATAAAATAGGTTGAAGGCGACTCAAAGACTGACTGTTTCGTTCTTCCTCGTAAAAAGGCCAGAATAATCTGGCTAAAGGCTGGTTTTGAGCTCGGAAATACCAAAGAGTATCTGATAAACCGGCAATCAGAGGTTCTATCCCAACCGTTTGGGAAAAAGTCTTGTCTACTTGACGGACAGCTCGATAATCTACTGGCCACTTTAACTGCAATTCTTGTAGCCACCACTCAGGATCCTTAATCACCCCAATCCAAATAAGTATATTAAGAACAGCGTCTGCAAGTTCTAATACATATTGTTGATAAATAAATCGCAGATATTTATATCCAACAATGTATCCTCCTAGTTTTGCCAAACTAAACCAAGAATAAGATGAGAGAGATTCGTATCTATAACCTACACTTCTGCGTACTCCCCAATAAGGGTGCTTCCTATACAGTAAGGTAGTTATCCACTCATTTAACGTATTCTTACATTTATTAAAAATATGAAATAAAATATTCGTGAACGTATCCTTCCATTCATTTATTTTATTTTTCCACTCATCTGTTATTTGAACACGAGAAGTAATCTGAGAATATAAAAAGGATCGAAAATTTCGAACTAACCGTTGAACAAGATATTTCACCTTTTCAGGAGTATGATAATAGATGAAATGTAGGAGCTGAATAAGAGAATGTTGAATATGTTGAATAAGATGTATAGAAAGTTTTATAGGAACTGTAATCCACGAAGGAAGTTTCATCCATTTAAATGGTTTATAATCAATGGGGTGTCTTTTACGGGATACAAAATCAGATAACTTATCTTTTTTATATTCATAAGATTGCCGATCAAAATAATAATTAAAATTTTTTATGTTTTTTCTTCCAATAATATCTAAAAACAACTCAACAAACGTTACTTGAGATCGACGAGGAAAGTTGACTTTTAAAATTACATCTTGTGTATTTAAAAATCTCTGATACTTAGTTGGATTCAAATCCAACTGTCGAGATAGCTTTCTTTTTGGGTCTAAAATTGGATTGAATGGTAAAAGAAGATTATGTTTTACACTTTCCCAAACCAATTGAGGCCGCGTTAACTCTTTGAACACGACCGGAGCAATAATATGATCTGGCTGCTGATATCCGGAAAGAAGACGCGGTCTTAATTTTTTATTAAAATAATAAATATTCGCTTTTTTCGAAACCTCAAGAATATCCTTGTCTTTCGATCTGAGGAATGACTGTATAACTCGCCTTTGTGCTTGAACTCGCCTGTTTGCTCGTCTCAATCCTCCTACTTTCCATCCCCCCTTTCCTAGACTCAATTTCAACCTTCTCAAAAACGCTAACTTTTTCGTAGCATATCTCATTAGCACCCTTTTTAAAGTCCTTCTGAAAGTTTTAGATCTTTTTGCTTTTAGTTTTGGTTTTTTATAACCCTGTTGATAAAAACGTTCTCGAACTACTTGAGAAAATATTTTTTTCCTTCGGATTGGTGAAAAGCACTTTCGTAAAAATTCACCTTGATCAAAATCTCTATCAGAATATCCAATTTTGATGTCTATGTTATCAAACTTAATATAGCAAATCAATTTTCGTAATGTGAATTGATTCTTTGAATATGTGTCAGAAATTTTTTTAATTGGAAGAGGTTCTTTTTTCTTTAAATTTAAGGCCGCTTTAAACCTTTTGTTCTTTGAATTCAAAAAATTTTTAAGTTCCTCTTTTTCATTTTGATCAAGAACCAAATTTTCATGATTTTGTTCAATCAAAGCAAAAATCGAATTTAATGCATTTTCATCCAATTCATGAATTGTTGACTCCTTAATTGCCAAATCATGAACTTCATCGATTTCCAATTCGGAGGTGGTCAATTCATCAATTTCCAATTCGGAAGTTGGCGATTCATCAATTCCCAATTCGGAAGTTGGCGATTCAGAAGTTTCCAATTCGGAAGTTGGCGATTCAGAAGTTTCCAATTCGGATTCATCCTCCCAATCTTCATCTTCATCCTCATCCTCCCACTCACCTGCATATTGATCCAATTCATCTGCGTATTCATCTAATTCATCTGCACCTGATTTCAATTCATTGGATGCTTCTTCATCTGATTTCAACTCATTGGATTCCAATTTATTGAATTGCCACTCATTGGATTCTTCATCTTTACCTGATCTCGATTTACTGAATTTAAATCGCTTTTGACCCAATAAAAGTTGTTTGTCACCCAATTTACATTCTTTTTTTGTTACAGTTATCAGATCATTTCTCTGGTAATCGACGTTAGCCAAAGTGCCTTCCATTTTTCTAGGGATTACATCATATAAATTAGAATTAGACGATCCAATATAGATTGGATATTTAATTTTATCCCTAAGGTTCGGAACTCGAAAAAAATTATTAAAATAAGATTTTGGAGTTAAATCAAAATCGATCAAACCATAATAGAATTGATTAATTCTGTTGTGCCAGAGAGGCGTTAGAGCAACAGAGATCGAATGTTTATTAAAATCGAGTTTCGGATATAAATGCGAAACCGATTTACGATTCCTTAGATCTCCAAGTAAATACTTGGAATCGGAAATAGAGAAAGTTTTCCAATCATGATGATAACAATTATCAGTTTTATAAATAAGTGGGAACTTCTTCACTAAGCATTCTGACCAAGTGAATCCTTTATACCTCTGTAATTGAAGAGAGCTTCCAATTATAAAAAAAACTGAAATTGAAACAACGTACCTAATGGTACTTTGTTGCATACTACATTCTACATCAAGGATTGCTGCTATTTTAGCAGCATTTAGTTTGTCTTCAATAGATTTTAAGGTTTTAATAGAAACTTTTAAACAAAACCACCTAAATTGTCGATACCACTTATTAAATAAGTGAAATAAACTCCATTTTTGAACTAATTTTGAAAAAAATATAGACGATTTAATTTTGAACCGTTTGGATTTTTTACCTAGCGGCGTTGGATGCATAACAGCGCGAACAAGATCAATCTTTTTAATCCGTTGTTCGGGCAGCTCAAACGATTCGGGAAGCTTTAACGATTTATCTGTATCAACTTTTTCCTGAGTAAATAAATTCGAAAATTGCTCGATACCGTCGAGAAAAGCAAAAAGGTTAAAACCGCCTCCTTCACTATTTCCACTTGGTTGATTTTTTTGTGGATTATTTGAGGTTGAATATCCCATATTTATTTAATTAAAATTGATTATATTCAATTAAATGTTAGTATAAAAAGACTAACATGTAAATTTTTTTTTTATTATAAAACTAAAAGAATTATATAGAATTAAAAATACATTCAATTTGTAAAAAATGACTTATTTCACTCGTTTTTACACTCGATTAAATCAGATTATCAATTTTTTTGATCAAAAATTTTCAAAATTAAAGAAAAACTTTCTTTCTTTACTATTAGCGCTTTTTATCGGTTTTTTTTTTGGTAACTTATTTGGAACACTAATTGATTTCATTAAAAATTTAAATATTCCAACTAGTTTACTAATATTTATATTAATTATTTTCAATGAATTTATTAATTTTATCCTTTATAATAAAGAAATTAGGTTTGAAAGTCAAATACATTTTTATTTTAAAACAAAATTATATAACCTTTTAAATGCATTTAAAATTGGTGTTCTTTTAGGATTTTTTATTGACTCTTTTAAAGTTGGGAGTTAATTCAAAGTGCAAATGATTCAATAAAATTTGAATCATTTGCTGTTTAACTAATAAGCTAATCCCATACTTCGAGTTGTTTCAGACCCTAAATAAACGCGAACACTTAAAAAATCTGTTGGACAAGCAGACTCGCACCTTTTACATCCAACACAATCTTCTGTTCGGGGAGCTGAAGCAATTTGATTGGCTTTGCATCCGTCCCATGAGACCATTTCTAAAACATCTGTTGGACAAGCACGAACACATTGAGTACATCCAATACACGTATAATAAATTTTAACAGTATGTGACATTTTTATCTAAAAAACTTTAAACTAAGATTAAGAATTGCAAGGGTTATCTCTTTTTGAAGACGAGTGTAGAGGGGATTGAACCCCCGACCTTATGGTTCGTAGCCATACGCTCTGATCCACTAAGCTATACACTCGATTTCAGAGAAATTAAACAACGGACAAATTAAATAATATAATTTATAATATTTAATTTAGAAGGGTAGATGATGGGAATTGAACCCACGACTGATGGCGCCACAAACCATTGCCTTACCACTTGGCGACACCTACCACCTAAATCCGTTAACTAATATTAATTTTAAATAAATTTTCTGTCAATAAATTTAGAATTGATTGAACTTAATTTTAGATCAAATTATCATAAATTGATGAAAAAAAGTTAAAATCCAATTTTTATTCTAAAATCAAAATTATGTCTCGATATAAAGGCCCAAGACTTAAAATTATAAGGCGATTAGGTAATTTGCCAGGATTAACTTGTAAAACCTCTATTCGTCAAAAAGTAAAATCAAAGAAAAAACCTTCTCAATATGGGATCCGTTTAGCAACAAAACAAAAATTAAGATACCATTACGGTATTACTGAGCAACAATTAATTCGATATATTCAAAAAGCTCGAAGCTTAAAAGGATCAACCAGTAAATTATTACTCCAATTACTAGATTAAACATACATTAATTCGATTTTATTCGAACAGAATAAAAAATATAAACTGCTTGAATCTATTGTAAAATTAATTCACAGAAAGTACTCATTTTTGATAAGAAGATAATGAATCAACTTGCTTAAAGCTTGGAGTTTTTTGTTTATTAAAGTTTTTTATTTTTCTATTTAAAGTAAAAAATAAAAATATTATAAAAGCATAGCAAGATCTTGTCATCAATATTTCTTTATTTCATGGGAACTTTAATAAAATGAAGACATTTTATTACCGAAGAAAAGAAATCCGAAGCAAATTTATAAAAATAATGAAAGGTTTTTGAATTTGGGTTTACTAAATTAATATTCAAAATTTAATGAGTATGAGCTAAAAGCAATTAATTTTGCCAAATTAGTTCTTATCAGCCAAAAGAATTTTAGTATCTGCGTGCTGTTCAAATGCGATTAGATAATATTTTATTTCGAGTTGGATTTGCTAAAACTATTTCGGCAGCTCGACAATTAATCAGTCATAGACACGTTTTAGTGAATAATTCAAAAGTGAATATTCCCAGCTATAATTGTCAATTTCAAGATCATATTCGAATTGATCTGAAATTAGGCTCTAATAATTGGGAACAAAAATTGTTAAATAAGCAAAAAAAGAAAAGGTTAATTCCTTCGCACTTAAATGTAAATGAACAAGAATTAGAAGTGACTATTTTAAATAATTTTCAGTATCAAGAAGTAGGTCTAGATTTGAACGAACTACTTATTGTTGAATATTATTCTCGTAGTTAAATGGAAGTTGTTAATAATGTGATTGTGTCTCCTTCTCGCATTTAATTAAATGCGAGAAGGAGACACAATCACATTATTAACACTATTGATTTGCTAAAAAGATTGTTTTACGTTATGATTTATGAATCAATTCTTCAAAACTTTTTAGGAAAAATGGCTGAGTGGTCGAAAGCGGCAGATTGCTAATCTGTTGTATGAAATTTTATCATACCGAGGGTTCGAACCCCTCTTTTTCCGTTTTTATTTTTTGTATAATTAATCTGAATTTTAATTATAATGTGATTAAAGCGATGAGCCTAAGCCAACATATGATCCATAAAAAAAGACGCCAACTAAACCAAGAGCGGCAAGACCAATAAAAGTGCCAACAAGCCATAAAGGGATTCGTCCTGTAGTTCCTAAATTAGACATCTACAATTTTCTCCTTCTTCATTCAAATTTTTTAATTTTTTTTAATTTAATTAAATATATAACTCGAAAATAAAACTGCTAAAACAAAAATTAACAAGAATCCCCAATACAAACTGGTACGATTTAATTCAACCGTTTGCTTATTTGGATTTGGATTGGCCATAGTTCAAAATAACACTAAATTGATGTTTAAAAAAGTTTGTTATTTACTTTAACGTTGAATAAATTGCATGGCTGTGATTGCTCCTAGGAAAAAGATAGTTGGGACCGCTAAACCATGAACCGCTAGCCACCGAACTGTAAAAATAGGATATGATTTTTCAGTTGTCATATAAAGATGTTATATAATTTTAATAATTAATAAAAAATTCCAACCGTTATTTAAGTTGTTCAAGAGCATTATAGCGATCTGTAATCAATGGAGCTTGCTGTCGATCTTCCGTAAAGTATTCATTAGGACGAGGGGTTCCAAAAATATCATAAGCTAAGCCAGTACTTATAAAAAGCCATCCTGCTACGAATAGAGATGGTATTGTAATACTATGAATAACCCAGTAGCGAATACTGGTTAAAATATCAGAAAAAGGACGTTCTCGTGGTATTCCAGACATTGGTTTATTTTTTGATTAAATTGAGAAAAATTTTATTAGAATTCGAGCGAAACAGATCTAAAAAACCCAAAAGTAATCCAAGAATAAAGATAAATTTATTTATTTAATCTCTATAGTAAATAGAATTCAATTTAGAATCAAGTTTTATAAAAAGTGACCATTCCATCGGGAATTTTTATGGATCAAAAGCTTTTTAGGAGGTCTCATTATTTTTTTTGATCTGCAGCTTAATCCTGCTTTTTTTCGGTTTATAGAAATACTTAATTTTGAAAAACAATATTTCAATTTCGGACTTTTGACTTTTTGAATACAAAGTCTAAAAAAGTCAAAAGTCCGAAATTTTTTACCTATTTACCCGTTAATTTACAAAACAAGTTCTATAGACAATTATTGATTTCTTACTTTAAGAATATCACTTTTACTGAAATCGATTTCT
>JAAUYH010033977.1_pt1 | contig 18931 bp, 11 predicted proteins | sample 7278061 | NCBI WGS metagenome assembly JAAUYH01 (sample SAMN14350203, study PRJNA611818) | marine sediment metagenome | isolation source: surface marine sediment (0.6m) | place: French Polynesia: Moorea | collected 2018-08 | reverse complement strand
TCCTTCGGACACCCCTCTCCTTACTATAGACACGGAGTGGCTTCCCGTAGGGTAGGAGAGGGGAAGGGGGTGAGGTTCATCTGTATTCTATCCAAGTGAAAAGTGCTATATAACCCTATGTCCTACAGCGAGTTTAGTCTAGCAAGAGTCAAACAAGCTTTTGGTTTAACTACGTTAGAAAAACGCGATATTTTCGCAGGTGTTTCCGAATTAGCAGCCAGTAATTTACTTACAGAAACTCTCGATTATAACCTACCTATCGCTTTAGCTAGTAATAGTGAAAAAGCCCGTTCTGAATTAATCATTGCACCGATTTTAGTTGATTTACGCCGACAATTAAAAGACCAAATTAACTTATTTTCTGGGGTAGATTTTAATGTTGAGGACACGAAAGGATTAAATGGAACTTGTGATTTCATTATTACCAAATCTCCAGAAATATTAATTGTGACTGCACCAGTAATTACAGTTGTAGAAGCAAAAAAAGAGAATATTAATGCGGGTTTGGGTCAGTGTGCAGCAGAAATGGTAGCAGCACAAATTTTTAATCAGCAAGAAGCAATTGAAATTAAAGCAATTTATGGTGCAGTTACAACGGGTAGCATTTGGCAATTCCTGAAATTAGAAGAACAAATATTGACCGAAGGTCTTCGACCTTCAAGGAAGAAGGAAGAAGGAAGAAGGAAGAAGGAAGAAGGAAGAAGGAAGAAGGAAGAACCAAGAGTGCTAAAATATAGCTAGTTACCATTGATTTGAGCGAATATTATCTCAAAGATGTGAATAAAATTCTTGGTATTTTAGCTGCTGGCATTCTTGGATAAACACTGGGAAGAGGGGACACCAAAGCAAGCATCTCCCACAACAAACCCAGCTTTAATGTTGAGAGTTTAAATGGGAGATATTCTACAATTCCCGTATAGATTTAGCACTAAAACCCTACAGACATATTTGTTGAAATTGCAAATAGGGACGCGGAAACCGCACCCTTACTGAATGTTACGAAGACAAAAAATTTGGGAATCCTAATACCATCAGGTAAGGGGATATTTCTGCCATGAGAAGGATTCAGACTTTCCTATCTGCACTCACAACATTTGTTACATAGTTAGGTTTATTTGTGCCTACTTACTTGTGTAATTTAGAATTGCTGCATAATTTTTGTTAGCTAGAGAAAAATTTTGGGAACCCTAATACCATTAGGTAAACGGGGTATTTCTGCCATGAGAGCGATGTCTAAAGATAAGCCGCTACGGGTCTTTGCTTTCCTATCTGCACTGACAACAGGGGTTCTAGTTTCCGGGACGGTTCTACCAGCCATAGCTCAGGTAACATCTGACGGTACAACCAACACACTCGTCAATGCAAACGGTAATAATTTTACTATTTTGAATGGTATTGAAAGAGGTAATAATTTATTTCACAGCTTCAGTAATTTTTCTATTCCTACAGGTGGTTCTGCCAGTTTTGATTTACTAAATACACCTAATATTACTACTATTTTTAGTCGGGTAACAGGTGGAAATGTTTCCGATATAAATGGGTTAATTCAAACTCTTAACGGTAATAATCCGGTGAGTTTGTTTTTAATGAATCCTGCGGGGATTGTGTTTGGGGAAAATGCATCTTTGAATATTGGCGGTTCCTTTGTGGGGACAACGGCAGAAAGTATATTGTTTCAAGATGGGGTAGAGTTTAGTGCTGTAAATGCTTCGGGGACACCGTTGTTGACGATGAATGTACCTGTGGGGTTGCAAATGGGGCAGAACCCTGGAGCAATTCAAGTGCAGGGGAGGGGACATACCCTTTCTTACCTCTTGACAGGCAATACTTTTTCTCCCATTTCTCCTGTCTCTAGAACTGTCGTGAATTCAGGGTTAAAAGTTAATCCTGACAATACCCTCAGCTTAATCGGGGGCAATGTAAACTTACAGGGTGGTATGCTGACTGCTCAAGGAGGACGGATTGAAATTGGCAGTGTCGAGGGTGGAGAAGTAAACCTTGACCCCAATAATGGCTGGACAGCAAGTTACGAAAATGTCACAGCCTTACGGGATATTAATTTGCTAGGGAAGTCTTTAGTCGATGTCAGTGACAATGTATTTACTCGCGCACCAGGTGGTGGATCTATCCAATTGACAGGAGGAAATGTCAGCCTACATGATGGTTCAGTAGCGCTGAATCAAACCCTGGGAACTGTATCTGGGGGAGGGATTAAGGTTAATGCCTCCGAGTCTCTTAACCTAACTGGATTAGATTCGACGACGCGTATTGCAAGCCAGTTGTCAACTGAGACTTTGGGAACTGGTAGTAGCGGCTCAATTACAGTGTCTACCCATCAACTGACTATGGATAGCGGTAGGATTACAGCGCGTTCCTTTAGTGGGGCATCTGGTGGTAATATTGCCGTCAATGCTTCGGAAGCTATCTCATTGAAATCAGATGCCCCACAAACAATCAGTTTTATTATGGCGCAGACAAGTCTTTCTGGAGCGGCAGGGGAAGTTACAGTGTCTACCCCAAAATTGAGCGTCTTCGATGGCTCTGTGGTACTGTCAACCACCTTTGGTAGTGGAAATGGGGGAAACGTCACAGTGAATGCCGCTGATATCGAACTAATTGGCTTGCAACCAATAACATTTGCCCAAAGCAGTCTAAGTACAGTGACGATGGGGGCAGGTAAATCCGGCAACTTAACCGTGAACACCGCAAGACTTTTGGTTAAAGATGGGGGTAGAGTCGATGCATCCACAGTAGCAACAGGTAAGGGTGGAAGTGTCACCGTCAATGCCTCGGAGTTTATTGAAGTGACAGGTAATGTACCAGGTTCTCCCAATCCCAGCCAAATTATTGCCGGTGCGGATATTGTCGTCCCAGTCTTGCAACGGTCATTAGGATTGCCACCCATACCTTCTGGTGATTCAGGAGATGTGATTATTAACACTCCGCAATTGAAAGTTATCAATCAGGGATTGGTGACGGTTAGGAATGAAGGTACAGGAAATGCAGGACACTTAAAAGTAAATGCAGATTCAATTTTTTTCGACAATCAAGGAGGTATTAGTGCATCTACCGAATCTGGTGAGGGTGGCAACATCACCTTGAACCTGCAAAAATTGTTGCTACTACGTAATCAGAGTCAAATTTCGGCAGAAGCGGGGGGTATAGGCAACACAGGTAATGGTGGTAATATCACCATTAATTCCCCCATTATTGCTGGCTTAGAAAACAGCGACATCATCGCCAATGCAGTCCAAGGTAATGGCGGTAATATCAACATTACCACCCAAGGCATCTTCGGGTTGGAATTGCGCGATCGCCTCACCTCGGAAAGTGACATTACTGCTAGTTCCGAATTCGGTATCAGCGGTACAGTGGAAATTAACAATTTTGGCATTGACCCCAGTTCTGGTTTAGTAGAATTACCAGTAGCATTAGCAGATTCATCACAACAAATTGCTAGTAGTTGTTCTCAAACTGCTGGTAGTAGTTTTATAGTCACGGGACGGGGTGGAATGCGGCAAAACCCCACGGAGAAAGTAATTGCCAGCCGTCCTTGGCATGATATCCGGGATTTGTCTGCATATGGTCAGCAAAAAGTTGATGTTGCCCAAGTTACACATATATTGCCGCAACCTGCAATTATAGAAGCTTCTGGTTGGGTGCGTAATGCCAAGGGGGAAGTTGAACTTGTTGCTCAAGCACCTGCTTCTTTGCCCCAGCAAGCTACTTGTAGTGCTGCGAATGGTTTTTACCCCCCGAGAAATTAATTTCCAGTAGTCCACCAAAGCAACTTTGCGCTTGTTTATTTATGGGAGAATAGAGTTCTTTTCTCCCTCTGCTCCCCTTGCTCTCCCTGCTGACCTTCATAGGTGGGTTCCGAGGCTGGAAATGATAAAGTCAAAAGAAAGCGGAGGTTTTGATATGGCTCAAGCTTTACCGAAAGTATTTACCTTTGAAGAATTTATCGCATGGCTGCCGGAAAATACGGGAAAGCATTACGAATTACACGACGGGATTATTGTTGAAATGCCTCAGCCAACAGGGAAGCATGAAAAAGTTACGGGATTTTTAGCAGGGGAAATTACCCTTGAATATAAACGCTTGCAACTGCCGTACTTTATCCCGAAAATGGCATTAGTAAAACCACCGAGAAAATCATCAGGTTTCTTACCAGATGTGGTTTTAATTAATGATGCTAATTTACATAATGAGGAATTATGGGAAAAAGAATCTACTGTGACTCAAAGTGAATCTATTCCTTTAATTATCGAAGTTGTGAGTACAAATTGGGAAGATGACTATTACACCAAATTAGGAAATTACGAAGCGATGAAAATTCCCGAATATTGGATTGTTGATTACGCAGCTTTGGGAGCAAGAAAATTTATTGGTAATCCCAAACAACCAACCATTTCTATTTATCATTTAGTTGATGAAGAATACCAAGTTACTCAATTTAGGAATTCGCAACGCATTATATCCCCTACTTTTCCAGAACTAAATCTGACTGCTAATCAGATTCTTAATGGTGCTTTGTAAAACCTAAAACTTGGATGATTTATTTCTTGAAATTCCCTAATTAATTTCATATAGGATTACTATTTGATTTTTGTTGGCGTAGCCTGCGCTTGCGCTTAAAAATCTCAGTACACTTTCTGTTCCCTGTTAAGAGTTCCCCGTTCCCTACCATCACCAGTAATTTTACAAATCAAACCGGATTCCTATATCATGTGAGCCTAAACTATGGTCAATTGTAAATTTATATTAAAAAAACGAGAATTTGTCATGCTTCCGCAAATCGCTAAAAATAATTGAGAATCTTGTCATCTGGCTGACGGGATTTGAGGGTTTACAGCCGACATTTTTCTGCTATAATGGTGTCATCCTTGGTTTACCCTGGGCATTTTTTTATGATGATTTCATGACATAAGTGCATACAAATAAAATTAAGTAGGGTGTGTCAAAAAATGCCTTGTAGCGAGAAAATTTAATACTTTTGTAGGGCTTTGCCCTTGCCGAAGGCTATTTTGAATTCCCCTTTTTGGGGGTTTCTAACTATCTAATTCCCCAAAGCGATCGCGATACTGTTGCAGCAATGCCTGCATATCTTGTAATTGTTGTTCTGCCGCCTCAGCCCGTTGGCGTTCTTGTTCAGCCCGTTGGCGTTCCTGTTCAGCCCGTTGTTCTAATTCTACGGAACTCAAAAATTGCCTGCCATCTGGACGGTAAATTACCAGTTCATGATTACCCACTGCAAACCGAATCCCCAACCGGGGACTTGTCCATCCATCCATATGAGCAATGGGTAACAACTGCTCACCTTGCCGTTGCCACCCTTTGAGTTCGTAGCGGTCTGGGTCATACTGATAGTATTCTTCTACCCCATAGGTTTGGTAAAATTCCAGCTTGCGTTCCATCTCTTCTGCATTGTTGCTGGGTGAGAGAATTTCGTACACTACTTGGGGTGCAATGTTGTTTTCTTGCCACTGTTTATAAGAACCCCGTCGTCCTTTCGGTCTACCAAACACCACCATGATATCCGGTGCTACTGGTGAAATGAGGCGAGATTTTACCGGATACCAGAGCAAATCCCCGGCGACAAATACATTTGGGTCATCAGCAAACAGAATTTCCAGATTTTCCTTAATCAAGACAATCCAACGAAACTGTTCAGTATTATCTGCCATTGGTTTGCCGTCGCTGTCGGGAAAATGTAAGTCTGCATTGGTGGGGAAGAAGGTAGTCATGGAAAGACCCACAATGACATAGCATTTTATATTTTACCTTAAATTGATAAATTCCGCGCTTTCTTGGGCAATATAAGTCTATAAAAAAATGCCTCTTTTAAATACTGGTAATTATTTATGGCTTTGGGAATAAAACAAAGGCGTTGGCTATATATCGGCTTAAGTATTTTAACTTTATGTTTAGTATCTACTCTGACGCCAGTAAAAGCGTCATCACCAGTAACAACAATCCCTAATTTGGTATCTTCCCAATCTCAGAATTGGCTGGAAGCAGGACGAAAACTTTACCAATCGGGACGTTTTACAGAAGCTATTAATGCTTGGCAAACAGCAGTAAAACAATATCAAAAACAAGGCGATCGCTCAAATCAAGCTCTGACTCTTAGTTACCTTTCCCTGGCACAACAGGAACTAAATCAGTTAAATGCAGCACAGCAATCAGTTAGGGAAGCATTGCAACTGTTAAAAGCTACTAAACCCGCTGCGGATGCGATTCTCTGGGCACAAGCGTTAAATACCCAAGCTAGTTTACAATTACATACAGGTCAGGCTGAATTGGCATTAGAAAACTGGCAGCAAGCACAGAAGTATTACGAAAAAGCCGGAGATCAAATGGGGAGTTTGGGTAGCCAAATTAACCAAGCACAGGCTTTGCAAAGTTTGGGATTTTATCGTCGTTCTCGCAAGCAGCTAGAGGCACTTAATCAAAAGTTGATGGCAATGCCAGACTCGGAAATTAAGGTAAATGGGTTGCGGAGTCTGGGTGTAACTTTGCAGTTAATGGGTATTGCACAACAAAGTCAAGCAACCCTGAAAGAAAGTTTAAAAACTGCCAAAAGAATCAGTGTAAATACGGAAATTAGTGCTATTCTGCAAACTCTAGGTAAAACCGCAATGGATTTAAAAAATCCTAACGCTGCGTTAACATACTTTGAACAAGCAGAAGAGGCTGCTAACAGTCCCCAGGAGAAGTTCCAATCCCGTTTGGATAGGTTTAACTTATTTGTGGATTATGGCGTTTACGATTATGCAATTCCCCTGATTCCTCAATTATGGCAGCAACTCCAGGAACTTCCCCCCACTCACACATCCTTGAATAGCAGAATTAATTTTATTGCTACTCTCAACAAATTAGAGAATCCCAGCCAATTTATACCCCTGAATGATTTAGGGCAAATGCTAGGGAAAACAGTCAAGGAAGCTGGCAAAATTGAAGATAAGCACACACAAGCTTATGCACTCAAGCAATGGGGAGAGTTTTATCGTGCTACAGGTCAAGTTTCTCAAGCTCAAAAGTTAACTCAACAGTCTCTAAACATTGCCCGTCAACTACAAGCTGATGATATCATTGCCCAGTCTGCATGGCAATTAGGGGGTTTATATAAACAGCAGAATCAAACCCAAGAAGCGATCGCCACTTATACAGAAGCTGTTAATGCTCTGCAAGCAATTCGCACAGATTTAGTTGCGGTGAATCCAGATGTACAGTTTTCCTTCCGGGAGAGTGTGGAACCTGTATACCGGGAATTGGTGGGATTATTGCTAGAAGGAGAACCCAATCAAGGTAATTTGGTAAAAGCTAGGGATTTAATTGAAGCCTTGCAAGTTGCAGAGTTAGATAACTTCTTACGGGAAGTCTGCTTAGATAAAGCACAGCAAATTGACCAAATCGACCCCACCGCAACGGTAATCTATCCGATTATTTTACCAGATCGCCTCGCCGTTATCTATTCCAGTGCTGGACAACCATTGTCTTATCACGTCATTAATAAAACCCAAGTAGAGGTGGAACAAACCTTAAAGCAATTATTAGGTGCTTTGAACCCGGTATCTGACATCCGAGAACGTAACCGTCTATCCCAACAAATTTACGATTGGCTAATTCGTCCTGGAGAAACTCAGTCAGTATTCAAGCAAACTAAAACTTTGGTATTCGTTTTAGATGGTATTTTGCGGAATATACCGATGTCTGCCCTCTACGACGGTCAGCAATATTTAATTGAGAAGTATGCCGTTACTCTGTCACCGGGACTACAATTGATGGCAGCACAATCACTGGAATCAAACAAGATTGAGGCAGTAGTTGGTGGTATTAGCGAAGCTCGTTTTGGTTTTGCTCCCCTCCCTGCGGTAGAGTCTGAAATTAAGGAAATATCGCAAAAAGTGCGTTCTGTATCCACTTTGCTAAATGAGAAATTAACAGAACCTACTTTAGCAGACCGGATGAAAAATAGTTCTGCAAATGTGGTTCATCTTGCTACCCACGGACAGTTTAGTTCCCGTTTAGATGAAACCTTCTTGCTCACTTGGGATGGAAAAGTTAACATCAAAGAACTGTCAGAATTATTACAAAATCGTCAAAACGATCGCTCCAAAGAACTCGAATTACTAGTTTTGAGTGCTTGCGACACTGCAACCGGAGATAATCGTGCCGTTTTAGGATTAGCAGGCTTAGCAGTGAAATCTGGGGCACGTTCTACCATTGCTTCATTATGGCCCGTCAATGACAAAGCAGCAGTCCCCTTAATGACCAATTTTTATGACAAACTCAGACAGCCTGGAATCAATAAAGCAGAAGCTCTTAGACAGGCTCAAATTGAGATGATTCAAAAGACAGATTTTCGGGAACCATTTTTCTGGTCAGCCTTTGTTTTAGTTGGCAATTGGCAGTGATAAATTTAACATAGTGATAATTGGGGGATATAAGTAAGTAGGCAGAAATAAACACAACTATATTACGAAAGGTAAATAAAGAGTGAAACCTTTACCAATGACAAATGACGACCCTAACTACTCCCTTCTCGTTCTAAGATTACCGATAAAAATTTCTCCCCCTCTTCCCCCTCTTCTCCCTCTTCCCCCCCTTCTCCCTCTTCCCCCTCTTCTCCCTCTTCCCCCTCTTCTCCCTCTTCCCCCTCTTCCCCCTCTTCCCCCTCTCACTCAATTCGGTAATTTTCTAGCGGGACAGGAGTAGTTCGCTTTATTTGTACCTACCTACTTAAGTAATTTTCCCACAGACAAATAAATAATGGAGTTTGTAGAATATAATTTGCAGATTTAGAATTTATGTAATTCAGCCTGTTTTTAGTAATTTAAAATACTTTTTCCATAGCATATTCACCATCAATCCTCAGGAAATCTGCAACTACCTGATTTAAGAAAAGGAACATAGAATTATGAAACAGAAATTGGCAGGCACCTTAAGTATGCTTGCTTTAATGTGTAGCACTGGATGGATACCCAGCCAAAGTGCTTATGCTATTGGTTTTAATCCTCCCCCAAACCAGGATGCTCCCAGTCAAGCCACAGGAGGAGCATCTAGAGGGACAATTCAGTTTGTTCCACCAGAAAGACAAAAAGCACCAAATCAAGGCACTGGTGGAGCATCTCGCGGCAGTTTATTTACTCCTCCTGTTAAATTTGCTCCCAATTCATCTGTTGGTGGGGCATCTCGTGGTAACCTGTTCACTCCCAAACCAAGACAATCTAGTCCCAATCAAACCACAGGGGGAGCATCCCGTGGAGAGTTGTTTACTCCTGTTTCTGGCAAGAGAGCATCCCGTGGAGAGTTGTTTACTCCTGTTTCTGGCAAAGGTACACCCCAATCTGCTGCTAGTGCTGCATCTCGGGATGGTAGCTACTATTTGAATCATCTCAATGCTAGCACCGGACCTGCTGCAATTTTGGCTGTTGTGCCTCAAACCTATTTTGGCACCACGGTGTCTGAACGTCCCACCATTTTGGTTTATCTTCCCGAATCTGGGGCAAAAGAGGCAATTTTTAGCCTCAAGGATGATGCTGGCAATACTCTACACCAAATGACTTTACCAGTATCTGGTAAAGCTGGAGTTGTTTCGATTCAAGTTCCCACCACCTTAAAAGTTGAGCAGAACTATCAGTGGTTCTTAGCACTGAAACTTGACGAGGAACTCAGTCCCAGAACTCCTTATGTGGATGGTTGGATTCAGCGTATTCAACCTAATCCAGAGGTAGCAAAGGCAATGCAAGAAAAAGACTTACTTAAGCAAGCAGAAGCCTTCGGTAAACACGGAGTTTGGTATGACTGTGTAGCAACTTTAGCTAAATTGCAAGCTGAGGAACCAAACAATAAAAGCCTAAATCAGCATTGGTCAGAATTGCTGGCTTCCGTTGGACTCAAAGATATTGATCAGGTTCCTGTAATTGTGCTGAAGAATTAACATAGGTTAATTACGTAGGAGTGGAGTCACTTCACTTCTACAAGTAATTACGTATTTATATGACCGAAGGCTTCTGCCAACGGATATGGAAGGTAGACGCGGTAGCGGCTTTGAGTAGAGTGGAAGGAGGCACTTATGCACAAGGACGATTTTCCTTTTTCCCTTCTTCGTGATGGATATAGGTTCCGCGTCGTTTACGACTTTATGAGTTTAGGAGCACTCCAAGCTTCTGACAAACATAAAACCGCTCAAACCCTCTTCCTTCTTCCGCTCAAACCCTCTTCCTTCAGTTGACTTTTAAGTTTTGACTCATTCGTGAGGATTAATGTGGCATAAAATTAAAGCCTTTTTTCGACGTAGCCGTAGTATTTTTATTATTACCCCCAGTGTCACCCTCGCTGTGATTGCAGGGCAAGGAATCGGACTATTTAACTTGCCAGAGTGGCAAACACGAGATCAGTTTTTTCGCTCTTCTTCCGATTCCAAATTAGCTCCAGAGGTTGTAATTGTTACAATTGATGAACAAGATATCCAGTCTGTAGGTAAATGGCCTATTCCTGATTGGTCACTTGCTGACTTATTATCAAAAATTAGGGCGCAAAAACCCAGAGCTATAGGTTTAGATTTATACCGAGATTTACCTGAGGGAGCCGGACACGATCAACTTGTAGAAGTATTTAAAACTACTCCCAATTTATTTGGAGTAGAGAAAATTACCGGGGAAGGAGTCAATGCACCACCAGAGTTGAAAAAACTTGAGCAAGTGGGTTTTGCAGATTTAGTACTAGATGGCGATCGCCACGTGCGACGTGCTTTGTTAACAGCGGTAGATACAAAAGAGAAAGACACTCTCAAAGCAGGATTGGCAACCATTGTAGCTTTAAAGTACTTGGAAGCAGAAGGAATTAGTTTAGAAAGTATTGACCCCCAGCAGCAAAAATTTCAGTTGGGTAAGCAAATTCACTTACCATTGCAAAGCCTAGAAGCGGGTTATACTGATGCAGATTTAGGTGGATATCAAATTTTGCTCAACTGGCATGGTTCGGAAACAGCATTTCCCACGATAACCATGCGTGATGTTTTAGCAGGAAAGATTCCTAAAGACATGATGCGCGATCGCATGGTGTTTATTGGTTCCACTGCTGCGAGTACTAATGATTTTTTTGGTACTCCTTTTAGTTCCTCTTGGTTCCATGCTGGGAATCCGACTCCTGGGGTTGCGATTCATGCCAATATTGCCTTGCAATTGGTGCGGGGAGCAAAAATGGGGAATAATAATATATATGGTATTGGTGGGGTTGGTTTCTTAATTTGGGTTAGTCTATGGTCAGCTATTGGTTCTGGGGGAAGTTGGTGGTTAGCTAGCAATAGCAAAAAACGTTTTCCGGGGGGTAATATTCTCTGGGCAACTGTAGGTATGAGTGTAGGTTTGGTTGGGGGTAGCTATTGTGTATTTTTGGCTGGATTATTACTACCAATAACACCAAGTTTAGCGGCTTTTATTGCCAGCGTCATTGCCACAACAAATGCCTATAAGAATAGGAAACTTGAAGATACTAATCGTCAGTTAGAAATTGCTAATGCTCAGTTAATAGACTATTCTAAAACCCTGGAAGTTAAAGTTGCAGAACGTACTCAGGAATTGCTGGAAGCAAAACAAGCTGCGGATAGTGCGAATCAAGCCAAAAGTGACTTTCTTGCCAATATGAGTCATGAGTTACGGACACCACTGAACGGTATTCTTGGATATGCTCAGGTATTGGAACGTTCGTCGAATCTCAATGATGAAAATTTACAAGGAGTGGGCATTATTCGTCAATGTGGAACTCATTTATTAATGTTAATTAATGACATTTTGGATCTTTCCAAAATCGAAGCTCGTAAATTGGAATTATTTCCGAGTAACGTTTATTTACCAGGCTTTTTACAGGGTGTTACAGAGATTTGTCGAATTAGGGCAGAACAAAAAGGGATTGTATTTGATGTAATTTTAGATGAATCTTTGCCCACTGCTGTGGAAGTTGATGAAAAGCGATTGCGGCAGGTATTAATTAATTTATTGGGTAATGCGATTAAATTTACTGATAAAGGTGGAGTGACTTTAAAAGTAGATAGAATCGAGTCTGAATCATCCAATTGTACAATTCGCTTCCAGATTGAAGATACGGGTGTTGGTATGTCACCTGAACAATTACAAAAGATTTTTCAGCCTTTTGAACAAGTTGGTGATTCTGGAAAACGTCCTGAAGGTACAGGTTTAGGATTAACCATCAGTCAAAGAATTGTAGGGTTGATGGGTAGTCAAATTCAGGTAGAGAGTATTTTGGGTGAAGGGAGTATTTTTTCGTTAAATTTAACGATGCCAATCATCAACGATTGGAATATACAAGAAGTAGTTTCCAACCAGCAACAAATCATCGGGATTAAGGGTAATCCACCCCAAGTTCTGATTGTTGATGACGATGATAATCACCGTTCTTTGTTGAGTAACTTGTTGCGAACAATTAGTTTTCGTACCCTGGAAGCAGAGGATGGTTTACAAGGATTAAAGTTGGCAAATGAAAATAATCCTAATGTCATTTTACTAGATTTAGCCATGCCTAATATGGATGGCTTTGAACTGATGGTTAAACTACAAGCTAATCCCCAAACTTGCTCTATTCCTATTATTGTCTCCAGTGCTAGTGTTTTTGATGCCGATCGCCAAAAAAGTTTAGCAGCAGGGGCAAAAACCTTTCTACCCAAACCCCTGCAAGCAGATGAACTGCTTCAGACATTGCAATCTCTGCTGGGGTTGGAATGGATTTATGCTCAATCAACATCTCCAGAATTATCTTCTGTGAAAGAACAAGCTTCTATTTCTGAAAGTGAATTAGTTGTGCCATCAGAAGAAATTTTACAAAAACTGTATCATTTGGCAATGATGGGTGATATTCCAGGAATTGAGGGAATACTAAAGGAAATTAAAGCACAAGATCAGCAGTTTATTCCTTTTGCACAAAAATTAAATAAATTGACTGTCAATTTCCAGACTGGACAAATACGTAAACTACTCAAACAATTTATAGCCAAGGAGTCACCCAAATCATGACTGCAATTCTGGAACAACCAATGCATATTCTTTTAGTTGATGATAATCCCAATAATCTTAAGGTGCTATCAGAAGCTATTCAAGGATATGGTTGGAAAACCCTGATGGCAATAGATGGAGAATCAGCAATTGAACAAACAGAATATGCTCAACCTGATTTGATTCTTCTAGATGTAATGATGCCAGGAATTAATGGGTTTGAAACTTGTCGCAGACTAAAAGCTAATCCCGACACTCAGCATATTCCGGTAATTTTTATGACGGCATTATCTGATACTACAGATAAAGTCAAAGGTTTAGAAATTGGTGCGGTAGATTATATTACTAAACCCTTCCAACAGGAAGAAGTAATTGCCAGATTAAAGTTACATCTAAAGTTATCTCATCTTACCCGCAGTCTTGAACAACAAGTACAACAGCGTACCGCAGAATTAAGCCAATCCCTGCAAGAATTGCAAACAACCCAACTACAACTAATCCAAAGTGAAAAAATGTCTACCTTGGGACAACTTGTTGCAGGTATTGGACATGAAATTAATAATCCTATTAGTTTTATTGCTGCAAATGTTTCTCATATTGAAGGATATACAAAAGACATTTTTAGCTTAGTAGAACTATATCAAGAAAAAAATCCAGAACCAGACGAAGAAATTACTGAGTTAATAGAAGAAATAGATTTAGAGTATCTAACTGAGGATTTGCCAAAGCTGTTGACATCCATGCGTCATGGAGTTACCCGTCTCAAGGATATAAGTCTTTCTTTAAGAACTTTTGCCCGTGGGGATATTTCATGTCAGGTAGAATTCCAAATTCATGAAGGAATTAATAGCACTATAATGCTACTTAAACATCGACTCAAAGCTAATGAACATCGTCCGGAAATCCAGGTAATTAAACAATATGCTCAATTACCCCCCATCAGCTGCTATCCGGGACAAATAAACCAAGTATTTATGAATCTAATTGCCAATGCTATTGATGCCTTTGAGGAATTAAATCGTAACCGTTCTTTTCAAGAAATAGTTGCCGATCCAAATATTATTACTATTACTACAACAACTGACCCTAGTCAAAACATGGTTACAATTGCCATTAAAGATAATGGAATTGGTATGAGTCCTGAAGTGCAAGCACGAATTTTTGACCAATCTTTTACTACCAAAGCTGTGGGACAAGGAACAGGATTAGGACTAGCTATTAGTAAACAAATTATTGTTGACAAACACAAGGGAACAATTGAATGCAACTCTAAGTTTGGTGAGGGTACAGAGTTTATAATTACCTTACCAATTTAGAACAGAAAATGGGGTAAACAATTAAAAATTAAAAATACGAATTTTAGATTTTAAATTATGGATTACTATGGATACTTTGTTTTTATCATAGGAGTAAATAGGTGCTGCACGTCTATGGATTGAAGGTTCAAAAATAAATCTAAAATCTAAAATTTAAAATCTAAAATCTAAAATTGTTAGGACTTACGCAACTGACACATTTTTTCTTGTAGGGTGTGTGACGCTACGAAACGATGTGAACGTAGAAATAAGACTTCCGACCTCACGCACCAGCTACCAATTGTGACACTATCGTAAGTCCTGATTGTTTTACTCCTGTTTTCAAATATGTAACTATAAAAAAGTGGAGTATGATTATTTAACTCCCCGGATTTCTCCCTGGAGTCTTAAATTTTGAATTTTGAATTTGGAATTTGGAATTTTTAATTGTTATAACATGTAACGATAAAAAAGTGGAGTATGATTATTCAATTCCCCGGATTTTTCCCTGGAGTCTGAAATTTGGAATTTGAAATTTGGAATTTTTAATGAGTATGATTATTTAATTCCCCGGATTTTTAACTGGAGTCTGAAATTTGGAATTTGAAATTTGGAATTTTTAATGAGTATGATTATTCAAGTCCCCAGATTTATCCCTGAAGTCTGAAAATTTGAATTTGGAATTTGGAATTTTTAATGAGTATGATTATTTAATTCCCCGGATTTTTAACTGGAGTCTGAAATTTGGAATTTGGAATTTGGAATTTGGAATTTTTAATTGTTATAACATCTAACTATAAAAAAGTTGAGTATGATTATTCAAGTCCCCAGATTTATCCCTGAAGTCTGAAAATTTGAATTTGGAATTTTCAATTTTTAATTGTTAAAACATCTAACTACAAAAAAGTGGAGTATGATTATTTAACTCCCCAGATTTCTCCCTGGAGTCTAAAATTTTGAATTTGGAATTTTCAATTTTTAATTGTTAAAACATCTAACTATAAAAAAGTGGAGTATGATGATTTAAGTTCCCAGATTTCTCCCTGAAGTCTTAAATTTGGAATTTGGAATTTTTAATTGTTATAACATGTAACTATAGCGGTTTTCAGTTGAGTCCAATACACTCGAAACCTCACCCCGTCCGACCGACTCCCCTCTCCGAACTTGCGGAGAGGGGAAAGGGGTGAGGTTTATCTGTATTCTATCCAAGTGAAAACTGCTATATAAAAAAGGAGAGTATGATGATTTAAGTTCCCGGATTTCTCCCTGGAGTCTAAAATTTGGAATTTGGAATTTGGAATTTTTAATTGTTAAAACATCTAACTATAAAAAAGTGGAGTATGATGATTTAAGTTCCCGGATTTTTCCCTGAAGTCTAAAATTTTGAATTTGGAATTTGGAATTTTTAATTGTTAAAACATCTAACTATAAAAAAGGGGAGTATGATTATTCAAGTCCCCGGATTTTTAACTGGAGTCTAAAATTTTGAATTTGGAATTTTCAATTTTTAATTGTTATGACTTATTTACTGACAAAATGCGGGATGTTTGTAATCTATCCATCCACTTTTGTAAATAAACGCGGTTAGCTTGTTTTTCTGATGGTTCTTGAGTATCTGCTGGATAAGGCATTAATCCTAAAATTGCAGCTGTAGTTACACAAAACATTGATTTTTGGAAAGTTGCACAAATTTGTACCCGCAAATCATCTTCTCCCCGGGTACGACGACGATAAACAGCATGTAAATATTCGGGGATATAATGACGCATATCTTGCATTAACAAGGTAGGAGGAATACCTGCACCACCAATTGGTAAGGGATCTGCATATAATGCACCATATTGAAATCGTCCTTGGTCTGGGGGAATTTGATATGCTTGGGCATTATAAGAAACTGTACCGGGGAAAGGTGTTCCTCGAAAGAAAACAGCCTCTACATAGGGAACTGCTGTATCTGCAAGAAAAGTTAAATTTGCCGCTGCAGGAATGATATTATAAACTTGATTTTTAATTTTAACTGCATAGACAATGGGTTTATTTGCTGCTGCTACTAAACCAGCTTTGATATGGTCTACAATTTGAGGAATTGATTTAATTTCACCCCCGTCATATCGGTCTGATAAGTCCAGGAACATATCAGCCATTACTCGCCAAAATTGACCCAAACCGCTGTAATATGCAGACACGCGCAACTGTTCAATTAAAAAATCTGGAAAAAGTTGATTAATTCCCAAAATTAAGGGATTATTTCTAAATTTAGCATTAATAACTGCTTGCGCTCTTTTTACAAATTCCTTTGAATCTAAATATTGATCCAGTCCACCACCACCATGCCAAAACATTGCTTTCATACAATATTCGGCATATTCATAATTAATTCGGTCGTGGCACCAATGCTTGAGTAATTTGTTAACAGAAAATTCCCCATTAAAATATTTAAAAAACGGGAAAAAGACCAGAAATTGATTTTCAGCAATATAAATTAGATTTTTGGAATAAGCATCCAAAACTACGCCATAACTTTTAAGAATTCCCACTACTTCCAATACATTTTCGGGACTATCGCACAGTAGTGCTTGTCCTGTTTGCAAGCGGTTTATATACTCCTCTAAAGGATGGTTTTTAGCCTTGTTTTTTGCAGTTACCATTGCTAGCTCTCCAAATACAAACCGACGATATAATAACAATTAAAAATGCCAAATATTCAAATAATTCTTAATTGTTAATAGTTTCCTGTTCTCTATTCCCTATTCCCTATTCCCTAATACCAATTACCCATTACCAATTACCAATTACAAATTACCAATTTTTAATTCCTTTGCAGATACCGTTCCTACTATCTCATAGGTATTTACCATGGCAGTGGTGGTTGCTTCTGTCCAGCGTACCAGCCAAGAGGGCTGAATACCAAAAATTACAATTAGTACAGCTAAAATTACAGCAGGTATGCGATCGCGACTATATACCCGTGGTAAATTTTCAACTTGGGCAGATAGACGACCAAAAAAGGCACGATTTGTCAAAAGTAAAAAGTAAACTGCTGTTAATCCCGTACCAATCATACACAGTAGGGTTTGCAGCGGATAGACTTCAAAACTGCCCCGAAACACCAGAAATTCCGAAATAAAGCCCACCATTCCCGGAATTCCCGCACTTGCCATTACTCCCAACACCATTAAACTACCAATTACAGGCAAACCCCTCTCTGGGTTTAACAGTCCCCGAATTACATCTAAATCCCGACTACCAGCTTTTTTATATACCACACCTACCAGTAAAAACAACAGGGGAGAAATCAAACCATGGCTAATCATTTGCAGGACTGTAGCCAAAATACTCAAAGGTGTGGCAGCAGCAGCAGCTAAAAGGATATACCCCATGTGTCCAATAGAACTATATGCCACCATTTTCTTCATATCCTTTTGGGCGATCGCACAGGATGCACCATATAAAACGCTAACTACAGCCCAAGATGCCAGCCAAGGAGAGAGAAAACTCCAAGCTTCTGGTAATAAATACATACCAAACCGCAACAAACCATAGGTTCCCAATTTCAACAGTACCCCTGCTAAGAGTACCGAAATTGGAGTAGAAGCTTCCACGTGAGCATCTGGTAACCATGTATGGAAAGGGACAAGGGGAATTTTAATCCCGAAACCGATAATAATCCCCCCTAGGAGTAAGATTTGTGTGGCTAAGGATAAGGTGGTAGTATTTAAACCCTGCAAAGCAAAGCTATCAGCACCACTCAGCCAAACTATACCCAGGAAACTAGCTAAAATCAGAATTCCCGAAACAGCTGTATATATGAGGAATTTTGTCGCTGCATAACCCCGTCGCTGACCACCCCAAATGGCGATTAGCAAATACATGGGAATCAGTTCCAGTTCGTAAAATATGAAAAATAACAGTAAATCCTGTGCTAAAAATGCTCCTGTAACTGCGGTATTTAACACCAGAAGCAAAGAGTAATACAATCGGGGACGGTGTAAGTCTGTATCGCTGCTGTAGATAGCAATAGCCGTCAACAGTCCATTTAACAACAACAACGGCAAAGATAGTCCATCTACCCCAATATGGTAATTCAAACCCAAAACATCAATCCAGGGTAGAAACTCCGTAAACTGTTGATTGACTTGCAGAGGATTAAACTGACTGGCAATAAAAACTGTCCATGCAAAAGCCACCGTCACAACAGTTAAAGCCAATCCACGGGAAACCTTCGGCTTTAAACTAAAAGGGAAAAAAGCAATTATAGCCGCACCTAACAACGGCAACAAAATTAAAACACTGAGCATAAATACAAGTAAATCGGGACGATGAAAAATCTCTTGTTCGTATCTACCCTGGGGGAAACGTAAAGCCCTAAGTGGTTCAATTAAATATAAAAGCACCACTGTCATAAACCGGGTTAATTGCGAATATTGATCTGCAGTTAATCCTAATTTTTCCTTTATAAACCCGGTTTCTCTGTGCTGATTGCAACTGGTGTAAGATGTTAGAGACCATTTATAAAGTAAATATTAAGTCTATGGGTGTAGGGAGAAACCGGGTTTTTATGGGTAGAGTATCGAATCCGCATCGTACTTAGTCTCAAAGAAACCCGGTTTCTTGGGTCTT
>JAAUYH010220371.1_pt1 | contig 18945 bp, 21 predicted proteins | sample 7278061 | NCBI WGS metagenome assembly JAAUYH01 (sample SAMN14350203, study PRJNA611818) | marine sediment metagenome | isolation source: surface marine sediment (0.6m) | place: French Polynesia: Moorea | collected 2018-08 | reverse complement strand
GCTTTTTTTGCAGGATTAGTATTTTGCCGCGATCCTGATGCAGTTAAGTTTGATGCCTCTTTTACTACTCTGTATGAATTTTTTGTCCCTTTCTTTTTTGTTCATATCGGCTTACAGCTAGAAATTGACTCTTTTACTACCAGCCTGAATTTAGTAATTATTTTGCTGATTGTGGCAGTTTTGGGTAAGTTTGTGGGTACAGGATTACCTGCTGTGATAACTACAGATCGAACGAGTGCCTTGTTGCTGAGTATCAGTATGATACCTCGCGCCGAAATTGCTATGGTAATTATGGAAAGGGGACGACAATTAGGAGATTGGGCAGTATCACCACAAATTTTTACCAGTATGATTATAGTCTCGGGAATAACTTGTATTGTCTCGCCATTAGTTTTGCGCCCTTTGTTAGAGAAGAGGAATAATAATTAGCTGTCTAAAATAAATTATCTAGAGTTGATAAGTGTTAGGTTTTTGGTGTTGGGGGAAATGCGTAAACTAATGAAGTGTAAATTGATCAATCAATAGAAGTAGATCGTGTTAGGAAATTTAAAACAAGTGACTGAGCATTCTTGGATGGCAATTTATCTAAGAATTTTAGCGATTATTATGGCTTATGGTGCGTTAGTTCACCTATCTAATCTAATGGGATTTGGCGAAATGCCTTGGGGTGAAATGCCTCTAACTTGGAGAATCGGAGATATTGCCTATGGATTGTTAGACACGGTAACTGCTATTGGATTGTGGAAGAGATCGGTCTGGGGAGTATTCTGCTTTTTGACTGCTATTGCTTCTCAATTTTTGATTTATACTGTTTTTATTGATTATTTTGCCTTTACTGTTGAACAAAGACAAACTATCTACGGACTTTTAGGCACTGAGCTAATTTTATTATTGATATTTTTCCTATTATTGGTTACCAAAAAGTAAAGTTAATTCATAAATTAACCCTACAAGTATCAATAAATAACTTTTAACTATTGGTATTAATAATTTTTCAGTTTAAGGGGTTTATTGAATTTAAAGAAGAAATAAGGGAATTGAAGATACAATATAGCTGTTCTCGCTTCTGATGAAGTAAGAATTCAAATCCTAGTCAACCATAATCAAGTATCTTTTCTCTTTTCCTTCATTAGGTATAGCTCATTTAGTCAAAATAAGATGTCTAGCCAAAATGCGATCGCCACCAATATTAGAACTTATCCTGTAGTGGAAACTTTTCACTCGGTACAAGGAGAAGGTTATTGGACTGGAGTTAATGCCTTTTTTATTCGTCTGGGGGGTTGTGATGTTCATTGTCCCTGGTGCGACACTAAAGAATCTTGGAATGCCAAACGCCATCCTCAATATTATGTGGCGGATTTAGCGAAATTAGCCCATCAGGTATCAACCGCGATCGTTATTATTACAGGGGGAGAACCGTTAATGCATGATCTGTCGTCGTTAACTACGGCGATTAAAGAATTGGGAATGGCAGTTCATTTAGAAACTTCTGGTGCTTATCCTTATAGTGGCAATTTTGACTGGGTAACCTTTTCGCCGAAACAATTTAAATCTCCTCACCCCAGTATTTATGAACATGTTAATGAAATTAAAGTTGTGATCACTGGGGAATATGATTTGAAATGGGCAGAACAACAAGCAGCTTTAGTACCACCTGAAACTTTAAAGTATTTACAACCAGAATGGAATACTCCCAAAAGCAAAGAATTAATCTTTAAATATGTACTCGCTAATCCTCAATGGCGTATTAGCCTACAAACCCATAAATTTTTGCAAATTAGATAGGTAAAAGGTAAGGGGGTAATAGATACTTAAGTAATGAAGCAAAAAAAAGCAGTAGTTTTACTTTCTGGGGGGTTAGATTCAGCGACCGTAGCGGCGATCGCGATCGCTGAAGGTTATGAAGTGATTGCCCTATCTTTTCGTTATGGTCAACGGCATCAAAAAGAATTACAAGCAGCGCAAAAAATTGCTCCTATTTTAGGTATCAAAGAACATCTGATTGTTGATGTTAATCTTTCTCAATGGGGTGGTTCTTCTTTAACAGATAGAGCTATGGAGATTCCTCAAGATGGCGTCCAACCCAATATTATTCCTTCTACTTATGTCCCTGGAAGGAATACGGTTTTTATTGCGATCGCGCTTTCCCTGGCAGAAGCTAAAAATGCCGAAGCAATTTATCTAGGGATCAACGCTGTAGACTATTCTGGTTATCCTGATTGTCGTCCTGAATATTTGGCAGCTTATCAGCAATTAGCTAATCTCTCTTCTAAAGCCGCAATTGAAGGTCATACTATTGAATTAAAAGCACCTTTAGTTAAAGATTCTAAAGTAGATATTGTGAAACGAGCCCTAAGTCTGGGGGTTCCCATCGAGCAAACTTGGTCTTGTTATCAAGGTAAGGAAATGCCTTGTGGGGTATGTGATTCTTGTCGAATTCGCGATCGGGCTTTAATAGAAGCAGGGGTATATTCTGGGGATCAAGAGGAATATTTTAATAGTTAATTTTTCTTGACTTTTTCTTGATTTCAACCTCTTTCATATCAGAAGAGTTATTTATAGATGCAATCCTCAAATTACCTAATACTTTTTTAGCTAGTATTTAGAAGTTTTTACTGCATAGAAGCAATACGTGTTAATCTATTTTGTAATCGTCTACGAGAATTATTTATTAATTGATTATTAACACCTTCAATATTTTGTAACATAAGTCTTGTCTCTGTACAGGACAAAAAATAGACTCGGAACTTGCAAAGCAATATAGAAAAAGGGTTTCATGAAAAGTAACTACACTTTCTCGAAACCCTATGAATCAGATTAGCTTACTTCGACAAACACTGAAACCACTCTTGGGGTGGCATGGCGCACGTCTCAATTTTTTAGCTTTATTTCTGATCGCTTTATTAAGAGTCAAAACGATTAATCTCATGGAATTGGCTACTGGTTTTAGGAGTGATGCTAAGACCGAATCAAGCTATAAGCGGTTACAACGATTCTTTCGTCATTTTGACTTAGATTATGAGGCGATCGCGTTTTGAGACAAGATATCTAAAAAAGCGATTAATAAATATATTTGGTTCTAGACTATCTTAAAGAAGATGCCACTTTTTGCCTAACTCAAACTCTGCTCCATCATTTTCAAAGCGATTCTTAAATTGGCTTGTGTCCACAAGAGAGGAGTAGCATCTCCAGAGACATATTGACCATGTTGCAGGTAGTAGAGTTCTGGACATTTAAACTCACCAAACCCAGAGTCCTTTCCTGTTAATTGCCCTAAAGAACGATTCAGATAATAAGTCTGCTGTTCAAGATACTCTTTTTGACCAGTCTTTTGAAACTTTTGTCCAAAAATAGCTGAAACAATAGGATCGAAAATACACCATTGAGCCTCTTCTCCTATTTTTAATTCTCTGTTATTCTCTTTGAACCATTGTTCTCGTTCAATGGAGATAGTCGTGCGAATTGCTTCTGGAATGTCTTTGTAATCCCGACACCAAAATGAGTCTCCTAGATATCTACTGATGCCATAATCTCCTTGTAAATTTTCGATGACATCATTGAGGATTTGGTTTGTTATGTCATCTTCAATGTCTATGACTTGTAAAGGATAGATTAAAAAAAGTAAGGCTGCATCGTATCTTCTTTCTTGAGGTGCTGGTTGAATACACTCTGAGGGAAGAATACTGTCCAGTGATGTTTTTCCTCGATCAATTAGCTCATCTAGAAACTCGGCGGTAACAGACTTGTCTTTGTATTGGCAGTGAGCAGAGAAGCGAGCATCTGTTAGTAGCTGTTTTAGTTCTTTGAGTCCAGCTATCACTACTCCAATACTGGAAGCTTCGATTTTTCTGTCTTCTTCCCAATGTCCACTATCTTCATCTTGCCAATAACTAACAGACTGAAAGTAGTGAGGGAAAAGTGCTAAGGTTTCCAGGTCATCTAACTCAGGTTTAATAGATCCTTCTCTAACTAATTTGCAGTAAAACCAGAGAAAATATCCTAAAGCATCATTCTGAGCATGATTCCAGTCTTGGTCGATTTCTTCAAGATTATTGCCATCGAAACGAATATTAGGTCGTTTCATTATTTCTTCGGGATTAACTTCACCTTCAATGATGTTTTTAAAGCGTTGTTGGTATTTCTTGAAATAAGTCATTAAGGTTCTAATATTCTTTGTAGCTACCTCAATTTGACCTATCAAGTAGTGAGAATAAGCGACATAAATATTATCTCTTACCCATACACTGGAATATCCTGTATATTCGGTTTCTTCTGCTAATGTCGCAGCAGAGAACAAGCCATTATCTAGCTGAGGAAATTTGAATGTTTCCTGATTTTGCAAGAAGCTAGAGATATTTTGAATATCTCCCAAGGTATAACTAGATTTAAGAAAATCAAGAAGTTTTTCATTTTGTATGATTAGCATGCTTTTGTCTAAAGGTTTTGGTTATGACAGAAACGAATAACTTTAAAATACCGAGAATGTGATATTGCATAAATTCCTTAAGAGAATAATTTCTAAAGGCTAAGATCCAGATGAGACAAAGCTTTTACTACTTTTTAAAAAGTCTAAATCTCATCCGCTGGCAGTATAATTTTGTCGAAAATTCCCTCTTGTAAGCCCTTTTGTAAGTTGTTAACTTTACTTTTATATACTGCACCCGTTATCAATGCCATTAAAATGCCTACAACACCTGCAAATAAAAACCAAATAGCTTCTGGTCTATCTTTTTGAAACCAGTAGATGATAATCACAAGTATCGATAAAAATAAGCTAGACCATGTAAGTGCCCAAGAATCTAATATAAACGCGTTAATTTTTTTATCTTTACGGACTTCATCACATGTTTGTTCATATTTCTTAAAAAGATAGATATCTTTATGATTTTTCCAGGTGTCATTGCTATCTAGTTCTAAGCGTTTGAAAAATATATTGATGACAAACATTCGTAAATTCATTTGATAGCACAATAGATCAACATAGGCACAAACAAATGGTATTAAACAAAAAGCTAAATCAACAGGAAAAATATCGTTCCCATCTTTAGAACTTTCGAGTCCCAATCCTACTGCTCCTAGAGCAGCACTAATAATCAATTTCCATTTCAATAAATCCGATCTGACTGCTTGAGCGTCTCTAATCTCTTGTCTAAAATCTTGCATGTTTCTACGGAGGCAACAACTTGAGATAAAGAGCAGATGTGATAAAGGATTGAATAAAGTAGCCACTAAAAAATAAGAGACTATTATCAATAATCTTGATTTGTTAAAAACATCATGCTTCAATTTCCTGAAGTATATAACAGCCCCATCAAGAAACAATTCAATGATTCGATCTTGTTGACTAACTTTACAAAAGAAAGGTCAAATAATTGTTTTCTATCGCCTCACAATAAAAGTATGAAGATTGCGATCGCCAATTCTTTCGTATTGCAAATCATCAACGTTCTTGATAGCTAAGTAAATGCCCAATCCGCCCATTGCTCTTTCAGTTAACGGTTGCTGCAAATTACTGGGTGGAATATGTTTTGGGGAATTGTAAGCGACTCCCCAATCTTCAAGGGCGATCGTTAAATGAAAATGGTCAAGTTGGGCAGAGCAGATTATTTGTCCCGTTAAACCTGGTTCGGCGTAGCCATGTTGAATAATATTGGTGGCAATTTCATCAACTGCTAAACGTAATTTATAGGTAGCCTTCTTATCTAAGTGCGCTAAACGAGTAGCGTTTATGACATAGTTTGCGATCGCAGTTAAAGATTCTAACTTGCCAGGAACAGTTAAAGGCTTAAGGCTCATAGGGGGCAGAGGAAGGGTGGGGAGATAGGGAAGGGTGGGGAGACGGGGAAGTAATATTTATTACTTTTTACTCCTGTACGGACGTGTCGCCGACACGTCTCTTCTTACTAATTAAGCAGGTTGATATTCATCGGTAATAATTACACTATGGTGAAATCCAGTGTTTTCAATAGTTTCTTTGACCATTGCTTGGGGTTTTATTAGATAGATATCGACTGCTGCGCCTAATTTCTGTTTGGCAAAAATCAATACTCTTAAGCCCGCACTTGCCATATAGTCTAGGTCTTGCATTAGTAGAACCAAACTTTGAATATTTTCTGTTAAAGCTTTTTCTACTTGCTCTTTAAAAAGGGGAGCAGTATTGGCATCTAATTCGCCAGCTAAAGTAATTTTGGCGATCGCGTTATTAATTTCTAAGTTAGTTTTGAGTGTCATGGTTTTAATTGGTTAGTGGGTAGAGACGTAGCATGCTACGTCTCTACAGTAATGTTATTTGCCTACTAGAATGACCACAGAGCGATCGCCTAGTAAAATACTTGATTGATTGGTTAATAATGGTTCGGTGCCAGGTTCATAGCAATCATCAGGAGGATTACAGCCAGTGTTAGCAAAAATATGCCATTGCAGATCGTTTGGTAAACGAGGAATTTCGAACCAGTGGGCTTCCCAGTGCATATTCATCGCGACATAAATATAGTTGTCTGCTACTGTTCCTTGCAGAGCATGTTTGCCACAAAGCATGAAAGCTAAAGTGCGAATATGGTTAGACCAATCAGCTTGCCAAGCTTGAGTACCGTGCCAGCTAATATCGGCATACCCACTGCCTACATAATCGTGATTTTGGAAATGCTGGCGGTTTCTCAGAACGGGATGGGCATGACGAAAGGCAATACAGTTTTTCACAAAACGGAATAAAGCAGAATTTTGCTGGAGTAAATCCCAATTTAGCCAACTTAACTCATTATCATGGCAGTAAGTATTATTATTGCCGTTTTGACTACGCCCGAATTCATCACCCATCAACAGCATTGGGATACCTTGACTAACCATTAATAAAGCGATCGCATTGCGAATTTGTCGTTGTCGCAGAATATTTACTCCTGGATTATTCGTCCAGCCTTCAACCCCGCAGTTCCAACTGTCATTGTCATTAGTTCCGTCGTTGTTGTTTTCTCCGTTGGCTTCGTTGTGTTTATGGTTATAGGAAACCAAATCAGTTAGGGTAAATCCATCGTGAGCCGTAATAAAATTAATCGAAGTAGCGGGAGTACGTCCTGAAGTAGCATAGAGATCTGGCGATCCTTGCAAAGCTTGGGCTATCTCTCCCACAAGACCATCACCTTTGAGGAACTGACGAATGCGATCGCGATATTTGCCATTCCACTCTAACCAGCGTCCGTAAGCAGGAAATGAACCTACTTGATATAATCCCCCAGCATCCCAAGCCTCAGCAATTAATTTGCACTTCGCCAAAATGGGATCGAAGGCTAAAGATTCTAACAATGGAGGATTGGTTAAAGGTGCGCCCCAAGGATCGCGTCCTAGGATGGAAGCCAGATCGAAGCGAAAACCATCAATATGATATTCACTTGCCCAATAGCGCAGACAGTCGAGTACCATATTGCGCACAATGGGATTATTACAGTTGAGAGTATTACCGCAACCACTGAAGTTAAAGTAATATCCCTCTGCGGTCAGCATGTAGTAGGTTTTGTTATCAATACCGCGGAAAGAAATATAAGGTCCATTTTCATTGCCTTCAGCAGTGTGATTAAAGACTACATCTAAAATGACTTCGATGCCGTTCTTGTGCAGTTCCTTAACTAAGGCTTTGAATTCATCAACCTGCATTCCCAATTTTCCTGTGGCAGCATAACCAGCTTTCGGGGCGAAAAAACCTACGCTACTGTAACCCCAGTAGTTAAATAACTGCTCCCCAGTAACGGGAGAAGGGCGAGAATTTTCAAACTCATCAAATTCAAAAATAGGCATCAGTTCGATCGCATTAACGCCTAACTCTTTGAGATAGGGGATTTTTTCCCTAATGGCAGCAAAAGTACCAGGATGTTTGACTCCCGATGAGTGATGTTGGGTAAAGCTACGAACGTGCATTTCATAGATAATTAGATCTTCTGGGGGAATTTCTAAAGGGCGATCGTCTTCCCAGTCAAAATCATCGAAGGCAATTCTGGCTCGATGTTGATAGATATCATTCCAGTCTGGCGTTACGCCCCAAACATCTCGTCCGCCAATAATTTTGGCATAGGGATCGAGCAGAATTTTACTCTTATCAAACCAATGACCTTCAGCAAAGTTATCGGGACCTTCAAAACGGTAGCCGTATTCGAGATTTTCGTAATCGAGATCGAAAACTACCATACTGTAAACATTACCAATGCGAAACTCTTCAGGAAAGGGAATTTCAACCATTGGTTGAGGAGCATACTTTTTAAAGAGTACTAAGGTACAAGAAGTAGCATAACTGGAATAAATTGAGAAGTTAACTCCTCCTGGTACCAGGGTGGCACCGAAAGGAAAGGGACGCCCACGACGCAGCTTGAAATGTTGGTATCTATGGGTAGGATGGATATCGATTCTTTCTATTACCATTAGTTTCAAAGTCAAAAGTTATTTTTCGTAGGTTGGGTTAGCGTCAGCGTAACCCAACAAACCATTACCTGTGTTGGGTTTCACTCCGTTTTACCCAACCTACAATCTACAATCTAGAAAGAAATTGACGGCGCGGATAGAGCCACCAAGCAAATAGTCGAGTGATACGGGGCATAACAACGTAAGTCATTAGTGGTACTAGTAGTGCGGTCATGATTAAACTACGCAGTAACGATGGCAAACTGTTCAGGATAGATCCTAGTAACAGATTGATAATATTAACTAGAGGGAAGATCAGGATTATTCGGATCGGAGTTACGGAATACATTCGTTCCCAAATGTCCCTCAAAGGTCATTGACGCATCAATAATTTCTGAAAGCAACTCTTCAAAATTTTTCACAGATGCAGGTTGAACCCGTCTGAACACAGAAACTGTGACTGGAGGATCGAGGGAATTATGGGAATTTTTAATCTGAGTTTTCATAAGTTCCCTAACGAATTGCCACTAAGCCTGCTTCAATGGTGTCGCTGGTAGTGAAAAAGTCTAGGAATCCAGTTATTGCCATAATATCGGCGATTTCTTCTGAGAGTCCCACCAGCACTAGTTTCCCGTCTTTAGACGATGTCTGCCGATACAGCATGAGTAACACCCGCAATCCAGCACTGGACAGATAAGCCACCTTAGTTAAATCCAAGAGAATTTTGCTTCCTGGTGCAACAAGTGGCAAAACTTTATCTTTAACGTCTGGTGCAGTATTCCCATCTATATCGCCCGTGAGTTCTGCTACCATTACTTCTTCATGATTTTTGAGGTTAATTTCCATTTTTTTAATTCTCAATTTTGAGCTTTTTTTCAAAAGAAGTCCCCCGCTTTAGCAATGGGTATATCAAAGGAAGGAACAAGGGAGAAGTTATCTCAATCCTTCAGCCCTCATATCAATTCACTTTAAGAAAGCTATAGATATTTTCTGATAAGACAAGGAAGAAAAGGGAGACAAGGAGGACAAGGAAGATTCATTAATGGCAAATACTTAGTGATTTGATCTCAACCCTCAGCCCTCAGCCCTTATTATCCCGCTTGACGGGACAGCCCTCAGCCTTCAAGAGCGAAGCCCTCAGCCCTCACCTCAGCCTTCAGCCTTCAAGAGCGAAGCCCGATTGGAACAATTTGTACCTTGACCTTCACCCTTTCATTAGTATCAGGTAACTTCACAATTAAATTCTCAGCATCAAAGTTACTATAGACTTCTCCGTTTATTTCCACTGAGCCAATTTTGATACTTCCTGGAGGCAAAATATCAGGAGATACCCGCAGAATATTGTCAGGAAAACCTCCTGGTAAAGGTTTAAAGTAAAAATCCATCGGCTGTTTAGCGATCAGTAGATTAGTGTAAACCGCTGCCAAATAACATAATTCAAAAGCGTGATAACCACTCATCGCATGACTGCCTTTCCCCCGTTCATTGCCACCAGCCAAATAAGGAATCCCATTCGCGAGCACATTGTAGTAAACTCCGCCATCTTCTGTATCTAAAAACCAAGCATTGTAAAAGGCAGCAGATTCGCGAGCCAAGCGATGATACTCATCATTATCAAGACAGCCAGCTAAAATAAAATAAGCTAAAATTGCCTGTTCTTGTTGCCACCAGGCTTTGCGATCATGCCAAACAAAGCGATGACTTTCTTGCCCGGCACCGAGATATCTTTCCACTACGTCGTACCAACCTCCTCTCTGGCGATCGCTACCTACTTGGGGCATAATGCTAGCAATCTTAGTCGCTAGGTCAGAATATGCTGATTTTGGTTTTAAAGAATTCATCCGCATCAAATTCCAGGCAATTTTGAGGTTATGACCGACTACCGCACGATTTTGCTGCCAACCCCAGGTAGTGTCCTGCGACCAGTCTTCATTAAACCTTTCTTGAACAAAAGGACTGTTTTGATAATCGGGAAAATGCTGAAGAATCGTGTCAAAGTTATCTTCCAACATTGCGGCATATTCTGGTTTGCCTGTCGCTAACCAAAGATTAATTAAATAGGCTGGAGCATGATCGCCGATGGAGTTCCAATTTTTCTTGGCTTTATTTTGTCCTAAAGTATCGCTATGGGGATCTAAGGTAATCGGGTCGATATGGGAGAAATATCCACCATATTCACTTTTGTCACGGAAGAATTTCTCAAAAAGTTTAATTGTTAACTCTGTGTCTGACATAATCCGAGGATCGCCTGTAACTCGGTAAGTTTGAACGAGTCCAGCCAGGGCATAGATCTGTTCATAGGCAGGAATCGCATGATAATCATCGCCGAATTCCGAGGCAAATATTTTTTGTTCTCTGATGCCTTGAACATCGATGCCGTGATACCAATAGACAATACCTTCATCTAAATCGAGAAATCTCATATGCTCCCGCAGATATTCCGTGCCTTTTTCTGCGGCTTCAAGATATTGATCTTCCCCTGTCATGAGAAAAGCAGTAGCAAATCCATAGACAAGCCGGGAAATGGTGTCGGTTTCTTGACTAAAATTGTCAGGCGATCGCTCTCCTGATAGAGTTAAATTGGTACGATAGTTCCGATAGTTAATCTCTTCGTCATTGAATTGAGATTTAAAGTAAAAATTAGCCAAGGAAGAGACTTGATTAATCCACCAATTGGGCTTTTCAAACAAATAGTTTTCGTTCGTACGACCGACAAAAATAATTTGTTTGGCTTCAAATTTGGGACTATCGGGATAGAAAACGCCGTAGGTAAAGAGATAACGCCCAGGTTCAAGCAGCGATCGCATTGTGCCTGTAGCATCGGGGTAAGGTTCGTCTAAGTTTTGAATCAGTTTGGCATAGGTCATGGGAGTCAGCATGGCTTGAAACTCCCGACCGTCTGAGGTTTGGATGCCAAAAATATCATTATCGCGATCAAAGTGGGTGACGTAGCCCGCAATTAAATCAGAAAAGGGAAAATTGATCGAATTCATAAGTATTTGTGGAAAATTAACTAATGACTAATGACTAACGACTAATAACTAACGACTGTTAAGGAACTTTTTTTTGCTCTATGCCATCTATTTTGTAAATTCTGACATCAGCAGATTCTTCAAGAATTTCAGAATATTTTCCGGTTAAAGATTTGGTATAACTTTTCTGGAGATGTTCTTCAAAGGCGGCTTCATTTTGCCAGTCTTCAAAGAAGAAAAATAAATTAGGAGTATCTTGACTTTCGTAAAAGGTATAACTGTTTGCTCCCTTTTCAGTCTCATTAGTTTGTTTAACTACATTGTTTGCTAAATCTAGAAAGGTTTGACGATATTCAGGTTTAACTTGTAAATAAGCAATAACAACTAAGGGTTGTTCAGCTTGTTTATTTTGTTGAGCATGAGCTGGTTTTAAAGTTAAATCTCTTGGGGAATTTATCTTGGGAGCTGCCACTCCGATTAAGGTAATTAAAACAAGAGTAGGATAGAATATTTTGAGCGAAAATTTCATCTTTTTTCTCAAAGAATTTTTTGTGGTTGGCTATCTAAATAATCTTGAAGCTGAAATCTTTAGAGCCTAGAGCCTAGAGCCCAGAGCCTAATCTTGACAAGATGTACGTCACTAATAAGAGAAAGGCTATACTACGTGGCGGAGTTTTCCCAGGGACTTTCTGAGGATGTCTCCAACTTAGAGTTTAGAAACTCTCTTTTTACAGCTAAAAGCGTAATGTCATCAGACTGTTCAGAATCTCCAATATGAGCTAATATTTCCAGTTTTATGGTCTCTAAAATTTCCTGAGCAGAAGCAAAGGTTTGAGCAACAATTTTTAAGAGGCGTTCTCGGGTAAAAAAATTCCTATTATTATCACGAGCCTCAGTAATACCATCGGTATAACCTAATAAAATATCTCCTGAATCAATACAAGTTTGCTCAATTTTAAAATCTGTATCAGGGATAATTCCTACCGCAGTTCCAGTAGATTTCAGAAATTCTTTCATATCTCCATAAGCATCAATAATTAGTAAAGGCTCATGTCCTCCATTAATATAAGTTAGGATGCCAGTTTCGATATTTAATACCCCAAAAAACAGGGTAGCAAACATTCCTATATCACCGTGATTTTGCACGATATAACTATTGGTAAGTTTAACGGCTTTGAGAATATTAAAGTGCAGGTAATTAATTTCCTTGTTCTCGTTCAGAGAAGAGTTTTTATGGTTAAGACATCCCACCTCATCTAGATAGGTTTGACCCGAAAAAATGCGAATCAAACTGCGAAAAAGTCCCATAAATAATCCTGCACTAACTCCCTTGTCGCAAACATCAGCAATGACTAGACCGATATTGTTATCGGGAAGTTCAAAAACATCATAGAAGTCACCAGCAACCCGACGAGCAGGAGACATAAAAGCAGAAATTTCCCAGCCAGGTTTCTGTAAAATTTGTGTTGGTAGAAAATTCTTCTGCATTAGACGACCTTTTTCCAACTCGCGATCGAGAGCTTGGGAATAGGCTGCCTCTCTCTCTAAACTCAGTTTTAGAGCTGCTTCTGCTTGTTTGCGAGCCTGAATCGCTTCTGTAATTTGACTAAACATTTGCTTAAAAGCAGCAATCACATCTCCCAATTCATCTTGACGTTGAATAGCAGCAGAGTAGAATTTAGGCGAGTTTTGGTCATGATAAATGGCTTCTCCTGCAACTAGTAAGTCACGCCGCAGACGGAATATGGGAGTAATCACGAGCGGTTCTAGGGCTATCCAAACCGTTATGGTCATAAAAAGGGAGATAATTACAACTAAGCCCCCTATCCTGAAGACGTAGGCAATTAATTCCCCTCTCACACTGGAGGCATCATGACGAATGACAATTGTGTAATCTGTCATCATCTCAGTGCCTGACCAAACCACGTCATCATAGAAAGAACCATTCCGTCTAGGAGAATAGTTATTGATTTGAGACATGGAAAGTTGTGGCGGTTCGCCAAAGGTGCCAACCAGTTGCCCAGAAGATTGATAAACTGCCCCACCTTGGATGAGAGAGTTGTTTTGTTGCAGTTCTCTTAAGTGATTTATGAGGTCTTCGTCAGAAACGTTAGGATAGGTAATCAAAATCCAAGCAAGTTTTCCAGAAGAAACCTCTTTGAGTTGGGAAAGAAGCTCTTGTTCTCGGCGTTGAACTGAGGGAACTAAAATAATACCTTCAATGACAACAATTCCCATAAACACCCAAAAGACAATTCTTCGGGACAGAGGAGAGTTGAATCGAGTGGTAAAGCCTTTGACAAATCTTCTGAGATGAGCAGAAACCATCTTCATTCGCTCCGACGTGAGTTTAGATGTTAGTTCGTAGTTCGTAGGTTGGGTTAGCGACAGCGTAACCCAACGAAACCATGTCTTGTGTTGGGTTGCATCCTTCTTCTTACGAAAGTTGCTCATGGGGGAAAGCCCCGCCCAAGACCGCACTTTCGCGCAACCCAACCTACAATTTAAAACTGTCTAAGAGCTATTATTAAGCTAATTGCCGCTGTTGAGTTTCAGAAAGAGTAGGATAGTCAATATATCCTTGTTCTTTTTGAGTGTAAAAAGTAGAACGATCATAAGGATTTAAGGACGCATCAAGTTTGAATCGCTCGGGTAGATCGGGATTAGCGATAAACAATCTGCCATAGGCGACCAAATCGGCATTTCCTGAAGCTAGTACTGAATTCCCCATATCGCGGGTGTAACCTCCTGCCGTGATGAGAGTGCCTTGGAAAATAGGACGAAAGAATTTGACTCCCAATCCGTTAGAATCGTCCTCAATATTTTTATCGCCTTGAATTCTGGGCTCTACGATATGGAGGTATGCCAAGCTAAAACGATTGAGTTCTTTTCCTACATAGCCAAATAACGCCTGGGGATTAGAATCCTGCATACTCATAAAAGTACTAGAAGGAGATAGCCGAACCCCAACACGATCGCCTCCCCAGACGCTAGTGACAGCTTCGGTAACTTCTATCAAGAAACGAGCGCGATTGGCAATCGACCCCCCATAGCGATCGCTACGTTGGTTAGAACCATCTTGCAAAAATTCATCCAGGAGATAACCATTGGCACTGTGAATTTCTACTCCATCAAAGCCTGCCTTCATAGCATTTTGAGCTGCTTGGCGATATTGCTCGACAATCTCTGGAATTTCTGCGGTTTCTAAAGCCCGAGGAACTACAAAAGGTTTTTCTCCTTCATAGGTAGCAGCCATGCCTTCAGGGGCGATCGCGCTTGGGGCAACAGGAAGTGCACCATTGGGTTGTAGGGAAGGATGGGAAACTCGTCCGACGTGCCACAGTTGTAAGAAAATCAGTCCCCCGCGATCGTGAACTGCCTGAGTGACTAATTTCCAACCTGCTATCTGCTCGGATGAATGAATCCCTGGAGTGTAAGGATATCCTACTCCTTGGGGAGATATTTGAGTGGCTTCGCTAATAATCAGCGCGGCTGAGGCGCGTTGGGCATAGTATTGAGCATTTATCGGTTGGGGAACGTTGCCAGCTCCTGCTCGCATCCGAGTTAGAGGAGCCATGATAATGCGATGAGGTAGGGACAAAGAACCCAGTTGAAAAGATGAAAAGAGATTTACTTGTCTATTCATAAGTTGCTGTGCCAAATAAATTGCCGAGAATTGATAGGTGTTAGGTGTTAGGTTTTGGGAATAGAGAAGAAAGTCTAATGCGAAGAAAAAAAGCTAATAGCTAATCGCGAAGCGATTTTAAGATTCAGCAGAAGCAATAAGCTCTCGATCTTTTTGGTTGACTTCTTGTAAAAAGACTTCCATGAATTCTTCAACTACCCCAGGATGTTTTCCCGTGATCAGACTACCATCGACATAGGTAGCAGCTGTTTCTTCTCCTTGGTAGATGACAATTCCTCCAGAATTTTCTACATCACAGATAATGTTGTGAGCACAGGTTACTTTACGACCTTTGAGTAATGCTACATCGGCGCAAAAAAGCCACAGGCTATGGCAAATCGTGCCAATTTTCAGAGTATGATTGTCCATCTTGGCTACCGCATGGCGCAGAAATTCAACCGCAGGAGACTTATTAGGCTGCCCTGGTTGAGGATTTACCTGATAACGCAGGCGATCCATCGCATAGCCACCAATCAAAATAATGCCTTCGTAATCCTCAGGAGATACATCTTGAAAGTCTACAGTTACAGTAGCTTCTTCTTCGTGGTCATTTCCTTTAAAGGTTAGTTGTGGTTGTCCCCAGAGATTAGAAAGATACTCCACCTCATAGCCATGTTCGGGAAAGAATTCATTAAATCTTCGATACTCAGTTTCATCAAAGTGTTCTTCGATAACAACCCCGATTTTTCCTTTCGTTTTCGTTGACATTGCTAACTAACTCCTGATTGATTATCTGCAAAAATCTCATTCAACATTCCGAAACAGCCTGCTGCTTTGTTAAACCCGGCATAGACGCACATAAACAACAACAATTCTTCGATTTCCTCTCGGGTTGCACCTTGTTTTAGAGCCATATTGACATGGGCGCCAAAAGGATTACCAGCTCCGGTTTGGTCTTGATTAACCACATCAACTGCGATAGTAATCAAGGCTTTTGTCTTCTGGTCGATTAAGGGCAATCCCCAGACTTCACCTGCCACACGAGTACATAATTCACCAAATTTTGGGTTAATACTGTTTAATCCTGTTTGCAATTCTTGATCATCTAGAACTGCATTTTTTAACATTACTTTTTCTGTCATAATTTTTAGGCAACTTTAATTAATTTGAGCAATTGTTCTGGAGCAAAAACATCACGATAGAAAGTTAACTGTTCAGTTTTTAAATAACAGCCACCTCGATGACCACGACGTACCCAAGTAACACTTCCTTTGGCAATAGTTTCGTTAGTTTCATCATCAACACACTTCCATTCAAATAAAGTATGTTCACCAGAAAACATCACAATAGGCCAACACATAGTTACCCCAGGTTGAGCAATTAAAGCCCACCAGTGTTGTTCTCTTTGTTGCTGCTCTTTTAACCCGTGATAAGGGCCATCTTGGCAAAGATAGATCAGGTCTTCTCGATATTCTCCTGTCAAAATATCGCCTCTTCCCTGTCTTAATGCTTCACAATGACTAGGCCACCATTCTTTATTTTCTTTTTCTATTTGCTCTAGAGTATAATTAGAATTTATTTCTGGTAATTTGTCTTCTTTTTTACTGATTAATTCCTCAGCTAATTGAATAAGCTTTTCTTGCATATCTTTTGAAACTAGCCCAGGTCTAGAATAATCTGCTGTTAGTTCCTTGTAGTAATTGATTCGCTGATTCATAGGGGATAAATCTCTTTTTGTGTTCAGTAAAAATTTAACTTCAATAATTATTAACTCATGGAGTTCTGAGATTAATCTGAAAAATTTCCTGAATTTTCTGAGAATTAAATGAGAATGGCTAGTCGTGCATTTGCCATTGGTTTTTGTCAATATATGTATTACTTTTGGATTAAAACTCTGGTAAAAACTTCAATTTTTCGCTAATCGCTGTCTATTCTTTTATGCTGCAACCAGACAAAGACTCCCAAATTAAAAAATATTCCATGCCTGCGCTGACCGCATTCCGCGGTCAAAAATTGAATAATTGATTTTCTGGAAGTCTCTAAGCGCAAGCATCAGTTCATGGTTAGACTCTTATAAGGCAAGTTTAGATAGAGTTTGAACAATTATTTCGGGGTCAAGCCGTTTTGTATAGTCGGAATCGACGAAACAGTAAACTACTGTACCTTTGCGATCAATAATATAGGTTGCAGCAAGTGGTAGTTCATAGGTTTCATCGCCATTGTGAGCAGGGAGATTGATCCCAAACCCTTCGTAGATAGGACGTAGTTGTTCGGGGAGGGTGAAGATAAGTCCAAATTTCTTGGCCACTTGATTGCCGACATCGCTGAGGACTTCAAAGGTTAATTCATTTTTTTCTGCAGTCGAGAGGGAATTATCAGGAGTTTGGGGGGAAATGGCCACAAGAGTCGCTCCCTGCTCTTGAATTAAGGGTAGATATTGTTGCAAAGTTCGCAATTCTAAGTTGCAGTAGGGACACCACTGACCTCGATAAAATGAAATTACTACTGGCCCAGCTTGCAAAAGTTCTTTTAATGTTACTGCTTTCGTAAGCGCATTTGGCAAAGTGAAATCTGGCACTTGCTCCCCAACTTTTAAGGCTTGCTCAATGATGTTGGAATTAAGCAAATCTTGGGTTGCCTGGTTCATGGAAGCTTTGATTTCGTCTGGATGGTTAGCAACCAATTGATTTCGCAGATTAATGAGGTCTTGAGTCAAACTCATGGTTAATATTCTCCAAAAAAGATATCTGATAAGTATAGTTGGCTGCTTCACATGGAAGCACTCAAGTCCTGAAATTGATAAAAATTAAATGATTAGATAACTGTAAGGAGTTTCAACAACAATCCTTGAGAAAACTTTACAGAAAGACTAATCTAATAGCAAGACGATTTTCGCTATCAAAACCATAGCTATTATCTATAGAAGCGAAGCTCCGAAAATGTTAGTTTTTAGATATATAAAACAACACCTAATTCATGGATTTATATCAAATCGAGTATTTTCTGGCGATCGCTGAATACGGAGGATTTTCCCTGGCAGCAGACCGTTTAAATGTTTCCCAGCCTTCTTTATCCAATGGCATCAAAAAACTAGAAAAAGAATTAGGAGTACTTTTGTTTGAACGGGGAGGGAGAAGGGCGCTACTAACCCCAGCAGGAAAATCTTTTGTGGAACAAGCAGAGAATATTCGACAGCAGTATCAATCTGCCTTAAGCAAAATCAGAGATTTTCAAGCCCGTCCCATTCTGAAGTTGGGCGTGGTTTGTACTCTTCGCATCAGCACTATTAGCAATCTGGTTAGTAGATTCCGTCTGCAATATCCCCATATCGCGATCGAACTGCGAGATAGCCATCGAGATGAGATTGATGATTGGTTAGAAAAAGGGGAAATTGATCTAGCCTTGACAGTTTTTAGAGGAAATGAGAATACCAAAATATCTCATCACTTATTCTTGCAGAATCTCAGACTGGCTGTTCCCGAAACTCACCCTTTTGCAACAAGAGATCGTATATCTTTAGCTGAACTAGATGGGCAACCCTATATTAAGCGTATCAATTGTGAATTTTGGCGAGAATCTCCTCATCTATATGATTCAGCTGGAGTCTATCCTCACATTGTTTATATTGCCAATCAGGAAGAATGGGTTATCCATCTTATTAGAGCTGGTTTAGGGATTAGCGTCATACCTGAGTGGAATAATTTATGCGGAATTAAATATGTTTCTTTAGAAAGTATTGATTTATGGCGCACTATTGGTTTGAAATGGCGACAGCATCAAAACTCAGAGCTGGTGAATTTATTTCGGAATTTCACCACAACTCAGGATAGTTGTTTACTGCTTTAACTTCATTTATCTCTCTTCTAAAAGAAGACCCTCGGCTACGCCGATGGGACGGGGCGTATAAACACTTGGGGAAACCCCAAGTGACAGCCCCTCATGAATTTTGGTCATCCATGAAAT
>JAAUYH010202336.1_pt1 | contig 18945 bp, 10 predicted proteins | sample 7278061 | NCBI WGS metagenome assembly JAAUYH01 (sample SAMN14350203, study PRJNA611818) | marine sediment metagenome | isolation source: surface marine sediment (0.6m) | place: French Polynesia: Moorea | collected 2018-08 | reverse complement strand
GCGAACGAGAAGAGCCAGTTCTACATCCACAATCCCTCTCCCAATCTGGGAGAGGGCTTGTGGGATAGTCTGCATCCTTACTGGGTGAAGGGATATGTGGATAAGCCAACACTCCAGTAAGGATGCAGACTATCCCACAATCCCTCTCCCAGATTGGGAGAGGGATTGTGGATGTAGAACTGGCTCTTCTCGTTCGCTTTTGGCGTTCCCGAAGGATAGAGTGGGCGGAAGCAACTCCGGGTCTCGACAGAATTAATCACTCCGCGGGTCAAAATCACTATCCATCCCCATAAACTCCATTCCCATAAACAAGGCGAACATCACCCACACACCTGACTCGCAATATAACTTCACAGAGTGCTGTCAGCGAAATGTAATGCAATGCAGTGCGAATATTTTTGTTCCTGGAAATCTTCTTGTGCTCGAGATTGTTGTGATGAGAGGGCGCAAATATCACTCTCTGTAGCAATACAGATCATATCTGAATCTAATTCAGATCATTTATGAATCAATTATGGATCACAAAAGATCATTAATCTCAAAAAATTGAGCGGCGGCGAGTGTTTAGAATCTAAGTAGACCGCTTTTCAGAGCGGAGCACCGGATCATAATTCAGAGGACCGTTTGTGGACACGCCGCTTAATTTAACCCGAGACCGCGCCATTTCTCCTTTTCAGTCTGGGGATCTGATTCGTCCCCGCACGCCTCGCCATCCTTGGCGAGCGCATCGCATCCAAGTTAAAACGTGCTATCAGGATAAGAATGCTCGTTGGGTTATGGAAATTCGTACCTATATGGGCGACACTTTGACAACTCTGGCTCCTGCAGTTGACTTTGAGAAGGCGCCTTCCATTAGATCAGTCAGTTAACCCCAAAATTTCGTGCTAACGGTCAAGCGCTGAAGTCTTGATTTCGCCTCTCACAGAATGCAACGTTTCAGGGTGCAGGCCACGTCCAACCAATTCCCAACATACCCTCCATTGCTTGGGTAGAGTATAGGATAATTGAATTTTGACTTCTATCCCCGGGTCAAGGCTTTGGGCAACACATCCCGATAAATGGGATTGGCGATCATTAAACCGTCCCGCTCATCCAGCCGACACAATCCCAAGTCCAAGACATACTGAATATCGTCCGGGGGCACATTGCCCAAATTCCGCCCCGCCATCATGGGCTCAATAATCGACCGCACTCGAGGATCCCTTAACCGCTCCGCCAGACTATCCAGATGCGTATCCTGCCGCTGGATCAAATTCTTCTCTGCCTGGTTGATGTGCGCCCGGGTAATCTCCGTTTACAGGTCCCTCAACCACTTCCTTAGCCAGGGTATTGACCAGCCAAGGCTGTCCCTGAGTCAACTCAAAGGCATCGCGGATCGCCTCATCGGAGAAGTTTTACCCAGTGTCCTCCATCAGTTCAATTCTAGGCGGAGCCTAGGATCGAGAGAAAATCCTTGTATTTCAAAGATTCAGCTTGGAAACCTGCTGATTAAACCAAGCAGCCGCGCTGATATTACTCCCCTTCCCCAACTGCCTAATCGTTTCTTCCAGCAGGCTAATCGGTAAACTCGCTAATACCTGAGACTGCTCACAGACTTTGTATTTTCCCTCTGGTTGCAAACTAAATGCAAAAATCCGCTGTCCCCGCACATCCACCACCCAATATTCGGCGATTCCGAGCGCTGCATAGAGTTGCTTCTTTTCATCTAGGTCGGTCGGAAGAGAGGTATCAGAAATTTCGCCCACTAGATCGGGGGCTCGCCACTTATTCAGATCAATCCGTCTCGGTTCACCCGATCTCCATTGAGGATAGTCATCCCCTAAATACAACACCAAATCCGGCGCACCTGACTGGTCGGTTTCTTTTTCTAGCAGGCATCGTCCTAGCGAACTGGCTGTTTGCTCAGAATGTAGACCGAACCAGAACCCAAAGATAATGATGAATAAATCACTCAGCGCAGCATGATCGATCCCTTCCCAACCCATTTCAACGATGAGTAAATTGCCCTGATGGAAAAACAGCCGATATTGATCGGGATCTAGCCTGTCCCGATACTCTAAATAGTCTCGCCAGCTTGCTTTATGCCATTGTCCAACAATAAAAGGCTGTTCAGCGGCGTTGAGAACAGAGGAGGTCATGGCGCTGTCCAAACGGAATTGCCTCTTGCTATTTTATCTCAACCCTCGTTGAGGAGATTGATGATCAGTCCATTAACCATTGTTTGTATGACAGATCTGTATAGTCTGAAGGACTTTGACGATTCATCCCTCTTGGCAATTGACGATAGCGGTTCCGTAGGTGGAATCTAGAAAACCGCAAAAATACATCTGTAAAACAGGAATTTCCTGCTGGCATCTTATCTTAACTCTGGTGTAAAAACAGGAGAAACGAACCCACTGATCGCCAATATCAACGACAGGATAAGTGACGATGGGCATGAGTCAAGATGATCTACTGGCGCTGATTGATCAGGCGGCTGAGAAAGGCTGGACGGAGCTAGATCTGTCAGGCCAGGGGTTGACCGCGCTACCGCCTGAAATTGGCAAATTGACTCAGCTAGAAAAACTGATTCTAGGCAAGGTAGTTGAATGGGAATATCCTGAAGGGCGACCCACGCCTAAGCTGATTACCAATGCCCTGAGTGCTCTTCCTGCCGAAATCGCTGCCTTGGAGAGCTTGAAGGTTCTTGAGTTGAGTGGTAATCCGCTGGAACAGATCCCAGAGATTGTTTTTGAGTTTAAATCGCTCTCTGAATTTTATGCGATCTCCATTAACCTACCAGAAATCCCTGACTGCATCGGCCAGCTCTCAAACCTCACATCCCTTGGGCTCGGCAACAATCAAATTTCACAGATTTCCGATTCCATCGGCCAGCTCAAAAAACTCGCCTCCCTTGGGCTCTCTAGCAATCGAATTTCGCAGATTCCCGATTCCATCGGCCAGCTCTCAAACCTTACTCACCTTGGGCTCTCTAGCAATCGAATTTCACAGATTCCCGATTCCATCGGCCAGCTCAAAAGACTTGCTGAAATTGCGTTTGCTAACAATCGAATTTCGCAGATTCCCGATTCCATCGGCCAGCTCTCAAACCTTACTCACCTTTGGCTCGGCAACAACCAAATTTCACAGATTCCCGATTCCATCGGCCAGCTCAAAAAACTCACTCAACTTGGACTCCCTAGCAATCAAATTTCTGAGATTCCTAATTCCATCGGCCAGCTCTCAAATCTTACCCACCTTGGGCTTGATGGCAATCAAATTATTCAGATTCCCAATTGTATTGGCCAGCTTACCAATCTCACTCAACTTTGGCTCGGCAACAATCAAATTTCACAGATACCTAATTGCCTTAGTCAACTCACCAACCTCACACTTCTGATTCTTAATAGTAATCAAATCACCCAGATTCCCAATTGTATCGGTCATCTTACCAATCTTACCCAACTTGGAATCTCTAGTAATCAGATTTGCCAGATTCCGGAAAGCATTGGCCATCTCACCAACCTCACTCAACTTTGGATCTCTAGAAATCAAATCACCGAGATTCCAGAATGCTTTAATAAGATGACTAACCTCACTCAACTTGCACTCTCTAGCAATCAAATCACCGAGATACCAGAGTGCCTTGGGAAGATGACTAATCTCACCGAACTTTGGTTCTACAGCAATCAAATCACTGAGATACCAGAGTGTATTGGGAAGATAACTAACCTCACCCAACTTATACTCTCTAGCAATCAAATTTCAGTGATTCCAGATTGCATCGGTCAACTCACTCAGTTAGAGAAACTTGATCTAGACAACAACCAAATTGAAAAGTGCCCTGAGTGTCTTAAACAGCTCCCCCACCTCAAAACCCTCGATTTACGCAGAAATCCGCTCCCGATTTCACCAGAGATTCTGGGACCAAAGGATACCAATCAAGATCCCGGATCCATCGCCGAGATTTTTAACTACCTGCGTCAACTGCATAGCGGCGAAGTCCGCCCCCTCAACGAGGCTAAACTTCTCCTCGTCGGCCAGGGCAGCGTCGGCAAAACCTCCCTGATCCAACGATTAATCGATAACCAATTCAATCCTAACCAACCCCAAACCGATGGCCTCAGCGTCCGCGATTGGCAAATTCACGTCAATACCAAAGATGTCCGCCTCAATGTTTGGGACTTTGGCGGCCAAGAAATATATCACGCCACTCATCAGTTTTTTCTCACCAAGCGTAGTCTCTACCTCCTAGTGGGCAACTGCCGCACCAGCGAAGAAGAAAACCGCCTGGAATATTGGCTGAAGTTAATCCAAAGCTTTGGCGGGGAATCGCCCGTCATCATTGTTGGCAACAAATGTGACGAGCAACCCCTCGATATCAACCAAAAAGCACTGCGCGATAAATATCCCAACATCAAAGCGATTCTTGAAACCTCCTGCCAAACAGGAGAAGGCGTTGAACAGCTCCGCACCGCGATTCTGCAAGAAGCCGCTCAACTGCGAGAGGTGTATAACCTGCTCCCTCTGTCCTGGTTCCAAGTCAAAGAACAGCTTGAGATCCTGGACCGAGATTTCATTACCTACAACGAATACATCGGCATCTGTCACCAGAACGCCATCCCCGACGAAAAAAATCAGGAGCAACTGATCGACCTGCTCCACAACCTGGGCCTGGTGTTGAACTTTCGGGAGCATCCCCTCCTGCACAATACAAACGTCCTCAATCCCGCCTGGGTAACAGAGGGCATTTACGCCTTACTCAGCGATGACGACCTCAAAGTCAAAACTAAAGGTCAGCTAACGTTGGCGGATATGAGCCGAATTTTATCTGCAGATCGCTATCCGCCTGATCGCCACCACTATCTCAGAGAGCTGATGAAAGAATTTCAGCTTTGCTTTGAGCTGCCCAATTGCCAACCCATCCGCCACCTCATCCCCGGTATCCTCCCCAAAGAAGAACCGGACAGCACTGATCTGTCAGGCGACATCCTGGAGTTTCAATACCACTACCCAGTCTTGCCTAGCAGTATTATTTCTCGCTTTATCGTTCTCACCCACGAAAAAATATACCAGCAAACCTACTGGCGCAGCGGTGTCATGCTGGCCTATACCGAAGGCGATGCAGTCTACAATACCGCCCGCATTAAAGCCGACCCCGCCGACCACAAAATCTTTATCGCTGTCGGTGGACAAGAATCCACGCGTCGTCTGTTCCTTGGCATCATCCGCGATGTGTTCAACAAAATCCACGCCAATTTCACCCAACCCACGGAGTGGGTCCCGATTCCCGAGCATCCCGAGCACCCGCCCCTTGACTATCAAGAACTACTGGGGCTAGAAACCATGGGTGTTAACGACTACCCTATCGGCAAGCTCCGGATCAAGGTGAATTTACGTCAATTGTTAGACGGCTATGAACCCATTGAAACCCGACGTCGCCGACAACACCCTGAGTTGGATGAACTAGAATCAGACTATGGATTTCCACGGGATCGATTTCAGATTGTCAACCAGATTATCAATACAAATCAGCAACAACAGACTCAAAAACGTGAGGACAAGTCCATGACTGACATCACTAACAACCTGCAAGGGGCTAACATTGGCAATCTGGTAAACGAAGCGAAAGATAACGCCCAAGTCACCGCCTCTCATTTCACCCAAACCAGTGGAGCCAATACCGCTGAACTGTTGCAGATTATCGCTAACCTACGCCAAATTACAGCCCAATTTCCACCAGACGTCCGAGAAGATATCACCATTGATCTGGACGATGTTGAAGCGGAAATCAACAAACCTGATGATCAACGCAGTCAGGCGAGATTAAAGAAGCGCCTACTGGCTCTGCTTGCGGCGACCTCAGTACTTGCGGGGTCTGTTGCACAGGTAACTGACTTCGTTAACAACATTACAGATTTGGGTAGTAAGGTGGGGATTGAGCTGCAGTTGCCTTCGTCGCCTTAGGGAGTCGTGTGAAAATTAAATCCCAGTAGAAGGCAGTGGATGGGTGGATGAGTGGATGGGTGGTTTTTCTCGGAGGGTTCGTTAGGCTGCGGAATCAAGTCAGCCATTTCCGTAGCTCTCGGATGGCAGCTCCTGTGTTGCGGGCATAGGCTGCTTCAAAACACCGGACCGTCAAATCCATCACATCCATGCCAGGAAAATATCGGCTATTTGACTTGGCGATGTAAGTCCCCTCTTGCAATTCATAGATATGTAAGGCTTGCTGTTTCAGCAGCCAAACTTCTGGAATACGATAAGGAAGATAGTCCTCAACCTGAGTAAAGCTGGTCACATCCACCTCAATCACCAAATCCGGCGGCGGATCCGTCTGCCAATTGATTCGTTGCTTGCCTGCGGCTGCTTCCCAGTTATTGATGTAAAAGCAATAATCGGGTTCGATACCGCCTTCTTCGGGGAGTTCAAGCGTTACGGGGGTAAAGGCTTCATAGTCTTGATCAAGATGATCTAGCAGTGCTTTCACAATATCCGCAATAATATTGGCGTCACGCCCATGAACGGGTAGAGGCGACATCAATAAAATCTCTCCGCGACGGTACTTTAAGCGGGGAATGGAAGTATCTCCCCGCTGCTGAGCTAGCGTTTGATAATCCCGCCAGCTCCCCAGCAAACGTACGATTGTTCCAGGCGACATTTGAACTTGGTCAGGCGATACGACGACTTGCATATCCACTCTGCTCTAAACCTGATTCTATTGTAAGGAAATTATAGCTCTCATCTCAAGCAGCTCTCCCAAGTTTGAGGGCTACCGTGTACACAGATCTCGAAACGGGCTGTGAAAGTTGCTTGATCCCCCTAAATCCCCCTAAAAAAAGGGGGACTTTGAGCTTGCCCCCCTTTTTCAAGGGGGATTCGGGGGGATCTCACCCTTAGCGGAGGAGATTAGATGACTTGTATGTACACCGTAGAGTTTGAGAGAGGGAAGAAAAAACAATTCCCCTTCTCCCAAACTTGGGGGAAGGGGTTAGGGGATGAGGGCTGAAAGACATCACACCCGAAATCTCTCTTGCAGCAATATACAGAAGTCAGAAGACACCCAAAATGTGCTTCCCGACTTCTTCTCGATCGGCGCCTAAACTCAAAGGTATTAAAACTCAGACACTGACCTCAGAGCGATTCACCCAGATGTCCACACTGGTGAATTCCATACCGGAGGACACTCGCCATATACTGAGGAGCCGATCGACAACCCACTGATTGGGAGCCCCCTTATGAATTCACAGTTAAAAACTTACCAAGATTTAGAACTTATACCGGACTCAGACCTGGAACCCCAAACCACTCGATCATCATTTATCTCCCGTCTTGACACCCTGTGGAAATCTTTGACAGGGAACTATCGAGGAACAGGCAAGAGAACTCTTCCCCCTGTAACCCATCGCACTCACTACTTGAGTGTGATTATCCATCGATTGACCGCTGTTGATCCCTGGGACCAACCCTTTGAACATGACTGTAATTTCTGCGTTTGGCTCAATATCAACGACGCTCTAGGCGGCGTCGCTGGCATCGAAGGCGATGGAGACCCACCCCACTGGCAATCTAGCCGCATCACCATCAAGAACCCTCCGCCGAACTACCAGGCGCCCATTGTCATCAGCCTAATCAGAACCGATGATTCTAGCGATGCGAAGTCAATCGATATTGCAGAAACTCAACGGATAGAACTTGCTTACAACCTGGAAACAGAAATGGTAATGGGCTCAGGCGTAATCGGACGCCAAGGACGCCCAATGTTCTACGTGAGCCCATTTAATCCAGACAAGCCGTTCAATCGGATCGGCGTCTGGTTTAGTGTGCGGCATCAATCGGAGTAAACCTCACCCATTTTTCATGGCGTTTAGCAAGACCGTCAGCGAACTATTAACATCCAAATTGATATGCTGATGTAAAATTGCAATCTTAGTCGCTTGAGACAGGGCTATTTCAGCCACATCTGGATCCAGATCCTCCGTACACGGATCAATAATTTGGGGATTTTCTAGGGCTGATTTGACCCCTTTCAGCATCGATTCATCGGGGTCAATGACACGAAGATGCGGATAAACCGTTTCCCAAAGCACATCCTGATCAGGGGAGCCTGACCGGATCAAATGCGCTAAAATCTGGTGGACTTGCTGTTGTTGATCGGGGGTAATATCTCGGTACGTTGGCGGTTTGGATTGAGCGTTGTCGATACTTTGGCGCAGATTATCAATCACCTGCCTCCATTCATCCGAATCCGTATAGTCAGGTTTACCGACTGTCAAACATATGTGAATTTGGTCAGAGTCAGTCCCTATGCGGGTCACTTGCGCAGGAATACCCACATAGTTCAACATCCACTCTTTGACCATTGAACTGAGTTTTGATTGGATAGAGGAGGTTTGACCTAACTGTTGGATTTTAGTGTTAACTAACGGCCTTAAAACCTTAACAACGATATTCGCCATAGTCGCCATACTTGTCGCAGAAAAACAGGGAAGCAAACACAAACATGAATGCTATTAGACGGTGACAAACCCTGAGCTGAGAAATCGATGACGCTCCCTCCGGAGAGTGTATTCAATCCCCGAATACACCGACGAGTTAGATCGTGGCACAGTTCCAGGCAATCGGTCTGTGATGGCCGTGAATATTCTTAGTAGAACAAACAATTATGAAATTTGAGTAATGATCCGGGTGAAACAACTCACCTCAAGTGAATTGTTTCATTATTGCTTTCCTTTCCCTTCAAGTCGAGTCCGAATAGAGTCCAGTTCACGCTGAAGCATTTCTAAATCACGCTGTGGAAAAGGTCGCTGGCGCTGGGGGAAAGGCTCTCGCGAAGGCGGAGTGGTTTGAACAGGCGGCTCGATCGCATCGGGTGGGGAGAGACGCGGTTTAGAATCATCCGCAGACACCCAATCTGGGGGCTCCGATCTGGGCCGACCCACAGGTTTAGTCAGATCTAGAATAGCTTCTGGCTCCGGCTCCGGAGGAATCTCTGACGACGGCTCTAAGAGTTCTGCGGGTTCTGGATAGCCAGGATCGTCATCAGTCTGTACTTCATAGTCCTGAGCATAGTTTTGTGCAATATCCAAAACTGATTGGGCATGCGATAAAGCGAGTTGGGCCGCTTCATAATTTCGAACTGCTTTTCGCCATTGATAGACAGAAAACCCCGCTAAGCTGCTTGTCACGATGACAGCCAAGATCGCCCAATGGGTAATGCTCGCCCTTAATTCCAGCTTTTGGCGGTTTTGCTCCTGCTGCTGGAGGCGATCGCACATCGCCCGCCCAGCCTCGATAAATTCTTTCTGCAGATAAGTCACAGCGGGTTTTTTGGCCTGGGCTTCCGCATCCTGGAGCCAACTTTCCGCAATGATCAGCTCACTGCATCGCAAGAGTAAATCTTCATTCCGATCTTTTTCCTGCCATTCCAACGCCCGCTGCAGCCACTTCGTATGCTGCTGCACATGCTCCCGGTCTGTATCCAGCGTTCTCACCAGCTGATTGAACTGGGAAGTAAATCCAGGCTCTGCTTGAGTGAAATCAATCCAATGCGCCTTAAAATCCCCCATTTGGTGGGAAAAGACACCAGTATCTCGGCCAGAAAGCAGTTGATCGCTGGACCCAATGGGTTCAAGCGGACACAACAAAGGCGTCAGTTTGGGATGCAGATCTTTGGGATTGATGGAGCGATGCAAAATCGCAATCACTCGCTTATTCAGCTGAGCTGCATACGTCAGCGCGTTGATACAGGTTGAAGACTTTACAGAACTCGGTGAGAGAAGAAACAAGAAGTTATTTGATCGTTCAACTCCACGAGACATTTCTTGCTGAAAATTGGCTCCGACAGCCATATCTTCCTGGGCGAACCAGGTGGTTTTCCCTTGCCCCTGGAGTGCGTCGTTTAACCGACGCGCAAAGCCTGAATCCACCTCTGAATAGGCAAAAAATACATCTAGCGCGGTTGCAGGCGGTTGTCTCAAACTCTGCTGGATAAAACCGTCCTGCAAAGCAGTCGGCGGGTGTTGCGTTCTCTGCTGGGCGATTTTCAGCCAACCCTCCGCATCTTGTAAGTTATGACCCCGCAATAGGATGCTAGGGTTGCGGCCCTGTCGCTCCCACCTGAGCGCTTTCACCAAGAGAATCTTGTGCTTCTTGTAGTAAGCCGCGTCCTGCCACAGAATTTTCAACAGTTGACTTTCGTCCAACTGGTAATCCGCCGCCTCAACATTGTCCGTCAGGTTAATATATTGCAAATCCCTTAATGATTCTGGAATCTGCGCCGGATCCAGCGGTCTGGCCAACAATGGAATAATCCGTTTATTGAGGGACAGCGCATAGTTAATTTCATGTTGGCAGTAGTTCGACTGAAGCGAAGAGGATGATAACAAATACACGACATTATCAGCTTCTTCAATCGCCCGATTAATCGCCGCCTGGAAGTCTTCCCCAGTTTCAATATCCCGCCGACTGGTCCAAACCGTGATGCCCTCCCTGATTAAGCTGCGGTGAACCTGTTCGGCCAACACGGCGTCTTCTTCTGCATGGGCCAAAAACACCTGACTCATCCGGTTATCGGCGTGCTTAATACTCTCGGTGATAAATTCACAGTGCAAATCGGTTGGGATGCAAGGCGGCTGGTCATACTGAAAGTGGATCTTCAACCAGTTTTCCGCCTGTTGCCGCTCCTCCCCGATCAGCAAATAACGAGATTGCTTGCGATGCTGTTCCCAAGTCAGGGCCTTAGTCAGCAAGTCGGTATGCTGATGCACATAGCCCCGATGCCGTTTGAAAATATCAAAGAGCCCGGCAAAAGACTGTTCAAAATCATCAACGCCTTCACGGAAATACACCCAGTTGATTTTACGAACTTCTGGATGCATATTTTCCAGAATAACGTGCTTCCCAGCTGCTTTATATGCTTCCCATTCCTGATCGGTTCCGTTGGGATTGCGCTGTCGCCAGGTCGCTTGATTAATCTCTTCAACATGCAAGAGCGGAATAATCCGCTTATTATGCTTAAGGGCGTGTTCAATCTCCTTACAGCAATATTTTGAATTGACGGATGAAGGGGAAATAATGAACAAGACGTTATGGGCCTTTTCAATTCCCCCATTAATTTCACTCTGAAAGTCTACCCCTAAAGGAATATCTTCATAGTCAAACCAAACTTCTAGCCCTTCAGCCATTAACCGTTGATGCAATTTGGCTGCAAAGGCTTTACTATCAGCACGTCCATATGAAATTAAGGCATCTTGAAAACCAGTCATGGATCTTGGCGCCTCAGGGGAAAAAATGCTAATAACCTACCTCAAACAACAAACTGATCACGCAACTTTCCGTAAACAGTCTATGGTTAGTTAGCGGGTATATTTATAGTTTGAATGAAGTTGAGTAAAGATGACAACAAGGGAGCCAGTTTCTAGATCGGTCCTCAGAAACCCGAACCCTACTTTTTTGGCAGCCATGTACGACACACCTTCCCAGCTCTCCTTGCTGCTGGTGTTTCAGGAGTGACTAAGAGAGGATGCGCCTGCAGGCGATCGCACCCCAAGCCTAACCAAGTCAGCAAATCACCCCCCTTCCACCGTTTCAGGAGGCCGTCATGGCCGCCGCTGACGATAAACTGGCCATTGGGACTGAAGGCCACCGCCCGAACGGACCCCTGATGGCCCCTAAACGGCTGTCCCACTGGAACACCCTCTAAGTCCCACAAGCGAACCGTTTGATCGCGACTAGCGCTGACGATGAACTGGCCATCGGGGCTAAAGGCGACATCCTGAATCGTACTCTTATGACCCCTAAACGGTTCGCTGATCGTCCCATCAGCCAATTGCACTAGGCGGAGTGTCTGATCGCGACTGGCGCTGACAATCGTTTGACCATCGGGGCTAAAGGCGAGGGCGTTGATGTCATCCAGATGGACTGAAAAAGAGGGCCCGATCAGATTGCCCTCTACATCCCATCGTTGAATGACGCCGTCATCACTGCCGCTGGCCAGGGACTGCCCATCCGGGGCGAAGGCGATCGCATGAACCGCATCCCCCTCCACCTTGAAGGGTTGCCCAATCGGTTTCCCCTGGCGGTCCCACAGACGCACCGTTGCATCCTCTCCAGCGCTGGCGATCAACGGCTGAGACGGATGCAGGGCCACCGCGTAAACCCTCCCCCGATGGCCCTGAAAGGGCGGCGCCATCAGATTCCCTATGCGATTCCATAAGCGAACGGTTTGATCGGCGCCGCCACTGACAATCGTCTGGCCGTCACCGCTGACATCAACCGAGAGAACGGGGGCGGTATGGCCCTGGAATGGCCGTCCGACCGGTTGTCCGTCTGGACCCCAGACCCGAATCGTGCGATCCACACTGCCGCTGACGATGGTTTGACTATCCCCGCTAATCGCCACAGAGGCGACGTCTTCTGAATGGCCCCGCAGGGGATTGTAAAAGAGAGCGTCCTGGACAGGCCACAATCGCAGCGTCTTATCCTCACTCCCACTGAGGAGCGTCTGGCCATCCGGACTAAACGCGACCGTATAGACATAGAATTCGTGGCCCCGTAGCGGGCGACCCACCGCGCGTCCCTGCCAATCCCACAGACGCACCGTATTGTCATCACTGGCGCTGGCGATCAGCCGCCCACCCGGACTAAAGGCGACGGCCATCACCGCATCTTCATGGCCCTGGGCCGTTTGACCGAAAGGATTACCCTGCAAATCCCAAAGGCGGATAACCCGATCAGCGCCGCCGCTGGCGATCAGCCGCCCATTCGGGCTAAAGGCGACGGAGTTCACCGCCTTCTCATGCCCCTTAAAAGGTTGACCGATGGGATTGCCCTGCAAATCCCATAGACGGACCGTCTTGTCAGCGCCGCTGCTAGCGATCAGAGTCCCATCAGGACTGAAGGCGACGGACAACACCATCCCCGTATGCCCCCTAAAGGGTTGGCCAATCGGGTTGCCCCACAAGTCCCACAAGCGGACCGTCTTGTCAGCGCCGCCACTGGCGATCGCATCTCCACCTGGGCTAAACGCAACGGATTTGACATGATCGGTGTGGCCTTGGAAGGGTTGGCCAATCTGTTCTCCCCGCAGAGTCCACAGCCGAATGGTCTTGTCCGAACTGGCGCTGGCGATCCGTTGGCCATCAGGACTAAAGGCGACGGACCAAATCTCCTCTGTGTGACCTTCAAACGGTTGGCCGATAAGATTGCCTTTCAAATCCCAGAGCCGAATCGTGCGATCAAAGCCGCTGCTGGCGATCCACTGTCCATTGGGACTAAACACTGCTGACCAGATGGCGTCTAGATGCCCTTCAAACCGATTTCGTTCTACTGGGACGGCGATCGCATCCCGCAAGCTAGAGCGGACCGAAGGCCGAACGGTTTGAAGGCGCGCTTGACTTTTCCCCACCAGATTGAGCGCCTCCAACAACCCGTCAACCGGCTGGGTAGACAGCAAATTGACGGCCTCATCGGCTTGCTGATCTAAGTCCAACTGGGTACGCTGCCGCCAAACCCACAGGCTCGAGACCACGGAAATGCACAGCAACACACTCACCGACCCGAGTAAAGATTTAAGAACCAGCATCTGCCGCTTTTCGCGCCGCCTCTCCGCCTGAATCGCCGATTGGCTAGCAGCGATAAATTCCTGTTGTAAGTCGGTGACGGGCGGATGTTTCTGCTGCTGCTTCGCTGTTTGTAGCCACTGGTCTGCGATCGCAAATTCGTTGCCCCGCAGTAATAAATCGGCGCTTTTATCTTTCTGGGACCAGGCCAGCGATCGCTGCAGCCACTGGGTATGACGGCGGACGTGCTCGCGATCCGTGTCCAGCGTTCTTACTAACTCACTGAAGTTAGCGTAGAAATCCCCGCCATGGCGATTAAAATCAATCCACTGCAGATTCGCCAGCGATGGCGGCAGGTCTTTGGCGGCGACCATGCGGTATAACACCGTCACCACCCGCTTATTCATCTGCTGGGCATAGGCCGCCTCGTCGGTGCAGTAGTTCGATCGAATGGCGGTGGGGGAAATAATAAACACAAAGTTATCCGACTGTTCAATGCCGCGCTGGATCTCCTGTTGAAAGTCGGTCCCCGAAGCAATGCACTCCTGGTCAAACCAGGTGGTTTTCCCTTGGGTTTGCAGCGCATCGTTAAGCTTACGGGCCAGATCGGAGTCGGCGCGGGAATAGGAAATGAACACATCCAGCGACGCATCCGCCGGTCTCTGGGCGCTGGCTTCCAGAAACTCAATTTGTAAGGAGATGGGGGGATAGTCCTGACGCTGCTGAGCGACTTTTAGCCAGGACTCGAAGTAGTTCAAGTTATAGCCCCGCAATAAGATGCTGGGGTTTTGATCCTGCCGTCGCCACTTCAGGGCTTGCACCAGGAGGGTTTTATGTTGCTGGTAATGGGGGGCGTCCTGGTTTAAGACTTTGAGGAGTTTATTAGCGGTCAAGGCGTATTTCGCCGCATCTTGATGGGCCGTACAGTCAATCAAGATGCGTTTGTACAAACCCGATACATTGACCCTAAGCGGCTCAATGAGCAGGGTGATCACCCGTTTGTTCAGGCTCATGGCGTACTCCAGCTCTTGCTGGCAAGCGGGCGATCGCAACGCCGCCGGGGAGAGCAAGAAAACCACATTATCGGCTTGTTCAATACCGCGCTCGATACTTTCCTGGGGGTCTACGCTAGTTTTTTGCAGGTCGGTCTGCCGCCGCCAGATGGGAATCGCCCGCCGCATCAGCGTTCTCCCCACCTGATTGGCGACGGCTTGGTCGGCGTCGACATGGGAAAGAAACACCTGAGTCATCAAGTTATTGGCGTTCTTGATGCTTTCTGTAATGAACTCGCTGTGCAGGTCGGTGGGAATGCATGGCGGCTGCTCATCTTTGAACTGTTTTTTTAACCAGTCCTCGGCCGCTTGACGCCCTTCGGCGATCAGCAAATGCCTGGACTGCTGCTGATTCCGCCGCCATTCCAGTGCTTTGGTTAGGAAGAAGGTGTGCTGATGCACATAGGTGCGGTCCCGATCAAAGATTTCCAGCAGGCCCTGCAGGGATTGCTCGAAGTCATCAATCCCTTCTCGGAAAAAAACAAAGTTAATTTTTGCGATCGCGGGATGTAGGTTTTGATAGCTGGAATGCAGTCCTTTGGCTTTGTAGGCTGCCCAATCTTGATCGGTCCCGTCAGGATGCCGTTGTCGCCAGCTTTCCTGGGTAATTTCCTCCACATGCATCAGCGGAATAATCCGCTTTTTGCGTTTCAGGGCCCGGGTAATCTCTTTGGCGCAGTAGGGCGAATTGACGGCATGGGGGGAAATTACGAACAGGAAGTTGTGGGTTTTATCAATCCCGTCGTTGATTTGATTCTGATAATCGACGCCTAGGGGGATGTCTTCGAAGTCGTACCAAACGTTCAACCCTGCTGTAATCAATCGCTCGTTGAGTTTGGCGGCGAAGGCTTTGCTGTCGGCGCGGCCATAGGAGATAAAGGCGTCTTGGAAAACAGGCATGGGGGTGGGGGCTGATAGGGACTGATTCTGGCGTCGAACTCCTTGAGAAGGTTAATTCGCTAGATCATTTCCATTATCGGAAATCGTATCCCCATTGAACATGCCCCTCCGTGGGTATATTTCTGAGAGAAGTTGTAGAGTTGGCAGCGATTTAGTTAACGTAGACATAGAATAAGGGAAGTCTTGGGGCTAGTGAATCGCCAAAGCTTTTTGAAGCAGATGAAATTTTTTGATGAGAATGACACTAACCCTTTTGGATGAAAAATTTGGAATTGATGGTCGATTTTTAGCAGCATGAAGAGCGATTTTACGATTACGTTGGATTCGGAGCTGAAAGCTGCGCTTGAAGCAGCTGCGATCGCCGCAGGACAGTCAGCGGAAAACCTGATGCATCAGGCTATCAAGGATTATCTATTTACTCGTCAGTTTCGAACCTTGCGGGCGTATCTCATCGAAAAACCGCAAGGCGCCTACACGGATGAGGATATTTTTGAAATGGTGTCGTGAAGATTGTACTTGACACCAATGTCCTAATCCAGACGACGATATAGTTTTAGCAACAGCTTTTGCTGGAAATGCTAACTGTATTGTGCCTGAGGATAAGGATTTGCTGGTGCTGAAGCAGGCCAGAGATGTTGAGATTATAAAACCAGCAGATTTCTTAGACTACGAAGAATCTTTTGAGTCACTACAAGAGAGAGGCTGAAGTGGTCAAATAGTGAACTTGTACTTAGCGTAGGCTATCTAATTCTTCGGCTGTAAAGGGATCCTCGCCAGCCCGGAGCGCTTCAATCCAGCGTTGTCGTTGCGCTTTCGCTTCAACTTCATTAGTCCAATCCACAAATGCCTGGAAATCCTCTATAGCTCCTTGAGTATAACCTGTGAGGGCTCTGGCCAGTCCACGGCTGTTTCGAATACCCCCATTTTTAGGCGCTAGGCTCACTGCTTTCTCGCAGGCGTCTAGAACATCAGCGGCATGGCCTTGCAAGCTGCCAAACCAGCAGAGTATGTTCCAGGAGCTAACGGAAATTCTGAGTTCTGGATCAATGGTTTGGGCTTTGGTGTAGGTTTCCATTGCTTCATCAATCTTGCCTCTGAATGCAAAGGTCTCTCCCTTTTTAATCAGCACTGGAGCAGCAAGCCTTCTCGCCTTAGTTTCTGGATCAAAATTTAAGCTTGAATCTATTTCAAGAGCTGACTGGAACTTAGCGACTGCCTTCTCAAATTCTCCGTCTTTAGCTAATTGCTCCCCTTCTCCAATCAGCCGATATTGTTGCGCTCTGACATCTGGATTGATATCCAGGGTGGCGTCCCATTGCAGCGCTGTGCGGATTTTTTCAAGCGCCCCCTTTATATCTCCACTTTTTGCTGCTTTTTCTCCTTCTCGAATCAATTTAGGCGCTGCCTGAGCAAGAAAGTTTTTAGTGTGACAAATTTCTAATTCTTCTAAAGGCTCAGGATGACTCACAAAGTAGTTTTCAAACCAGGTGCAACCACGAGCCACCAAATTTTCAGGATTTAGATTCCAGAGTCTGACGGTGCCATCGTCACTAACAGAAGCAACAATTTGGCCGTCAGGACTAAAACTCACGCTATAAACCCAACCGCTATGCCCTTTGAGCGTTTGTAGTTCTGTACCGTCTAGACCCCACAGCTTCACTGTGCCGTCATTACTACCTGATGCAAGGAGTTGACCGTCAGGGCTAAAACTGACGCTTCTCACCCAACCGCTATGCCCTTTAAGGGTTTGTAGTTCTGTGCCATCTAGCCTCCATATCTTCACTGTGCCATCCCAATTGGCTGATGCAAGCATCTGACCATCCGGTGAAAAACTTACACCATTGATTTGATCCGAATGTCCTTCAATTGTTCGGAGTTCCTTCCCGCTAAGATCCCAAAGCTTTATCGCACCATCTCTGCTAGCTGATGCAAGCATCTGGCCATCCGGCGAAAAACTTACACTCCAAACCCAATGCGAGTGCCCTTGAAAGGTCTGAATTTTCTGACCTTTCAAATCCCATAACTTTACCGTGTTATCACTGCTAGCTGATGCAAGCATCTGGCCATCCGGCGAAAAACTGACGCTATTGACCCAATCCGAATGACCTTTGATGGTTTGGAGTTCTCGACCATTCAGATCCCACAGCTTCAGTGTTCCGTCTACGCTAGCTGATGCAAGCATCTGGCCATCCGGCGAAAAACTCACACTTACAACACTATTTGAATAGTCTTGCATTGTTTGCAGTTCCTGACCATCCAGATTTAATAGCTTTATCGTTCCATCCCTACTGGCTGATGCAAGCATCTGACCACCGGGAGAAAAACTTAAGCTAAAAAGCTCATCCGAGTGGCTTTGAAGGATGTGGTGTTCCTTACTACGTAAGTCCCATAGCTTAATTGTTTGATCTCCGCTGGCTGACACAAGTATTTGAGCATTTGGTGAAAAACTCACACTATTGACCCAATGTGAGTGGCCTTGGAGGGTTTGGAGTTCATTGCCTTTAAGATCCCACAGCTTCACCGTGGTATCGTTGCTAGCTGACGCCAGGGTTCGACCATTTGGTGAAAAACTGACACTGAAGACTTGCCCTGAATGGCCTCGAAAAGTCTGGATTTCCCTACCGCTAAGGTCCCACAGCTTCACACTGCGATCGTCGCTGGCTGACACAATCATCTGGCCATCTGGTGAAAACCTCACGCTATTGATCCCGTCCGAATGCCCTTCTATACTTTGAATCTCTCTACCGTTAAGATCCCACAGTTTTACTGTTCCATCGCCGCTAGCTGACGCAAGCATCTTACCATCTGGTGAAAAATTCACACTCCAGATGCGATCGGAGTGTCCTTCAAGGTTGCGGAGTTCTCTACCGCTAGAATCCCATAGCCTAACCGTTCGGTCAGCACTAGCTGACGCAAGTATTTGACCATCTGGAGAAAAACTCACATCTGTGACCTGCTGTGAGTGGCCCCGGAGAGTTTGGAGTTCTTGACCATCCAAATTCCAGAGCTTAATAGTACTGTCTACGCCAGCAGATGCAATAACCTCACCATCAGGGCTGAAGCTCACATCGGAGACACCTCTATAATGACCTCGAAAAGTTGTTAGTTCATGTCCCTCTATCGTCCAAAGCTTGATAGTTCCATCAGCGCTGGCCGACGCAAACATCTGACCGTCCAGACTAAAACTTACGCTTAAAATGCTCCCATCATGACCACTAAAACTATTACGCTCTCTAATGCTGTCAACAACCTGATTTATCGCATCCAAAGCTTGCATCCGCGTACCGGTTTCAACAAGCTGGGCTGATTTCTCAACTTGCTGCCAAGTCTTTAAGCCTTGGATTAGCGCCTCGATCTCTTGTCCTGTAGAAAAAAGTTTTTCTACACGCAAGCTTTGAGCAACAATTTCTGCATTAATTTCTCGTTTTTTCGCCACCTGCCCTTGCTTAAAGGTG
>JAAUYH010008923.1_pt1 | contig 18947 bp, 13 predicted proteins | sample 7278061 | NCBI WGS metagenome assembly JAAUYH01 (sample SAMN14350203, study PRJNA611818) | marine sediment metagenome | isolation source: surface marine sediment (0.6m) | place: French Polynesia: Moorea | collected 2018-08 | reverse complement strand
GCGTTTGTGCTGGTTTACCTGCTGGCGGTGCTGCTGGTGGCCATTCCGATACTGATCGGCGAGACCATGCTGGGGCGCATGGGCCGGCGCAGCCCGCCCGAGACCATGCGGCACCTGGCCCGTGAGCGCGGACGGTCCGGGGCCTGGGCCGTGGTGGGGTGGCTGGGTATGCTGGCGGCCTACCTGATCCTTACCTACTACAGCGTCATCGCCGGCTGGACCGTGGCGTACGTGTTCAAGGCGGGCTCGGGTGCACTGGACGCCATCAGCGCCGAAGCGGCCAACGGATTGTTCAACGAGTTGCTGGCGGACCCGGTGCAGATGCTGATCTGGCACGGTCTGTTCATGCTGCTGACCGTGGTTATCGTGGGGCAGGGGCTGGAGAAGGGCATCGAGCGAGCCGTGAAGGTGCTCATGCCCATGCTTTTTGTCTTCCTGCTCATCATGGTGGCCTATGCCGCCGTCAACGGCGACCCGGGGGCAGCCGTGGCCTATCTGTTTGATTTCGATTTTTCCAGGATCACGCCCCAGGTTGCCCTGATCGCGGTTGGCCAGGCGTTCTTTTCCATCAGCGTGGGCATCGGGCTGATGATGATCTACGGGGCCTACCTGCCTCAAGACTTTTCCATTGCCCGGGGCTCTGTGTTCATCGCCGCGGCGGATACCCTGGTGGCGCTGCTGGCCGGCTTGGCTATTTTCCCGCTGGTGTTCGCCAACGGGCTGGATCCCGGAGAGGGGCCAGGCCTGATTTTCGTCACCTTCCCGCTGGCCGTGGGCGGCATGCCGGCCAGTACACTGTTCGGCACCCTGTTTTTTGCCCTGATGGTTTTTGCGGCGGTAACCTCCACCATCGCCATCATGGAGCCCATGGTGTCCTGGGCGGCGGAAAAATTCGGCATGGGGCGCAGCATGGCGGCCGCCATAGCCGGCTTCGTTGCCTGGGTGCTGGGCATTGGCAGTATTCTGTCGTTCAATGCCTGGGCCGGCTTCTACCCGCTGGACTTTATCCCGGTCTTCTCGGAAGCAACGGTCTTTGCCCTGGTCGACTACGTCACTGCCAACGTCATGATGCCCGTGGGTGCCCTGCTGATGGCGGTGTTCGTGGGCTGGATCCTGTCCCCGGCGGCACTGGAGGAGGAGCTGGCCATGCAGCATTCCTGGCTGTTCCAGTGCTGGCTGTGGCTGATTCGGGGGGTGGCGCCACTGGCGCTGCTGCTGGTGTTCGTGGTTAACCTGGTATGAGCATGCAACAGAAAATCGAAGCACTGATCGAGGAACTGCAGCCTGCATTTGGCGATCGGATTTCCAGCGCCGCCGGGATATGCCAGCAGCACGGCGAAGACATCTCGCACTTTCCCGCCACGCCGCCGGACGCCGTCGCGTTTCCCGAGAGCACCGAGGAAGTGCAGCAGCTGGTCAGGGCCTGTTCCCGGCTGGAGATCCCGGTGATTCCATTCGGGGTGGGCACCTCGCTGGAGGGCAATATCCTGGCGGTCAACGGCGGCGTGTCGGTGGACCTGTCCCGCATGAACCGGATTCTGCAGGTCAACGAACAGGACCTGGATGTCACGGTCCAGGCGGGCGTGACCCGGGTGCAGCTGAATCAGCACCTGCGGGACACGGGGCTGTTTTTTCCCATTGATCCCGGGGCTGACGCCACCCTGGGGGGCATGGCGTCCACCCGGGCGTCAGGTACCAATGCCGTGCGCTACGGCACCATGAAAGAGAACGTACTGAGCCTGGAGGTGGTGCTGCCGGATGGGCGCTGCATTACCACCTCGCGCCGGGCGCGAAAGTCCTCGGCGGGCTATGACCTGACCCGGTTGTTCGTGGGCTCGGAAGGCACCCTGGGCATCATCACCGAGGTCACGGTTCGCCTGTATGGGTTGCCCGAGGAGATGTCTTCGGCCTGGTGCGTATTTCCCAGCGTGGAAGAGGCCGTTAACGCCGTGATTGAAACCATCCAGTTCGGTATCCCGGTGGCGCGGATCGAACTGATGGACGAAGCCACGGTTCGGGCCATCAACGCCTACTCAAAAACCGATTTCCAGGAACAGCCCACGCTGATCCTGGAGTTCCACGGCAGCGAAGTGGGCGCCAGGGACCAGGTCGAGCAGTTTTCGGACATTGCCGGCGCCCACGGGGCCGAGGACTTTCAGTGGGCGCTGCGACCGGAAGACCGCAGCCGCCTTTGGCAGGCGCGTCACGACGCCGCCCACGCGGTCGCGGCCTTCGCGCCAGGCACCAGCCAGTGGTGGACCGATGTCTGCGTGCCCATTTCGCGCCTGGCCGAATGCATCACCGCCACCCAGGAAGACATCGCCAGCACCGGACTGGTGGCGCCCATCGTGGGTCACGTGGGTGACGGTAACTTTCATGTGGGGATCTGCGCCCCGGAAGATGACCCGTCACTGCAGCAGGCGGCAGACGAGCTGCATCAGCGGCTGGTGGAGCGGGCCCTGGCCATGGATGGGACCTGCACCGGCGAGCACGGAATCGGGCTGGGCAAGAAGGAGTTCCTGAAAACCGAGCTGGGTGACGCGGTGGACGTCATGCGCCTGATCAAACAGGCGCTGGATCCAGGCCGGATCATGAACCCGGGCAAGGTATTCGACTGAGGACTATCCTCGCGCCGCGGCAGCCAGGTTCAGCGCCTCGGTGGCCAGCCCCGTGATTTCGTCGAATCGGCCCTCGGCAACAGCGCTGGCGGGGGTCAGCCAGCTGCCGCCGCAGGCCAGCACCGCCGGTACCGCCAGGTAATCGGCCAGGTTATCCGGCGAGATCCCCCCGGTGGGCATGAAGCGAAGGTCGGAAAAAACCGAAGCCAGGGCTTTCAGCATGCCCGGGCCGCCCGCCCGGGAGGCGGGAAAGAATTTCACCGTGCTGACGCCGAGGTTTCGTGCGCGCTGGGCCTCGGTTGCCGTGGCAATTCCGGGCAGAACGGCGACACCAGCCTCGTGGGCTGTCGCAACCACACCCTCGTCCAGTCCCGGTGACACGATAAAGCGGGCGCCGGCGGCGATGGCCGCGCGGCACTGCTGCTGATCCAGCACGGTGCCGGCGCCTACCAGAGCCCCCGGATTGTCGGCGGCTACCCGTTCCAGGCATTCCAGAGCAGCCGGGGTTCTCAGCACCACCTCTATGACGGTCAGGCCGCCCTTCACCAGGGCGCCGGTGATCCGGTTGGCCGTATCGGCGTCACTGGCCTGGACCAGGGGAACCACCGGTGTCCGTTCCAGTCTCTGGTGCAGGTCGTTCATGCCGTTTGTTCCTTATTACATATGGAGGGGCCAATGGTGAGCGCCCCCTCTTCCGGGGTGGTGGAGATGGCGCGCATATGCACAAACAGTTCGCGGCCCATGCCGGTGGCCGGGTCGGGCGAGGCTTGGCTGTCGCTGCGCTGCTGCAGTTCCTCATCCGGCACCTGCAGTTCCAGTTCGCCGGTGAAGGTATCCAGACGGATCACGTCGCCATCCCGGACCCGGGCCAGGGGGCCGCCCATGGCGCTCTCCGGCGTCAGCTGAATGGCGGCCGGTACCTTGCCCGAGGCCCCCGACATGCGTCCGTCGGTGACCAGCGCCACCTGAAAGCCCTGGTCCAGCAGTGAGCCCAGGGACGGGGTCAGCTTGTGCAGTTCGGGCATGCCGTTGGCCCGGGGGCCCTGCCGGGTAACCACCACCACCACGTCACGGTTGAGCTCTCCCGCCTGGAAGGCGTCCACCACCTGGGCCTGGTCGGTAAAAACCCGGGCGGGGGCTTCCACCACGCGGTGTTGCTCCGCCACGGCGGACACCTTGACCACGGCGCGGCCCAGGTTGCCGGTCAGCAGCTTGAGTCCGCCGGTGGCGGCAAAGGGCTTGGCCACGCTGGCGACCACCTCGGTGTTTTCGGACTCTTCAGGTCCCGGAATCCAGTTGAGCGAGTCTCCAGGCTCCGGGATCTGCAGGTAGTGTTCCAGTCCATGGCCTGCCACGGTCTGAACCTCCGGGTTGAGCAGGCCCGCCGACAGGAGTTCCCGTACGATCAGGGACAGTCCACCGGCCCGGCGGAAGTGATTCACGTCGGCCGGACCGTTGGGGTAGACCCGGGCCAGCAGCGGTACCGCATCGGACAGCTCTTCGAAGTCGTTCCAGTCGATAATGATTCCGGCGCTGCGGGCAATGGCCACCAGGTGAATGGTGTGGTTGGTGGAGCCGCCGGTGGCCATCAGCCCGACGATGCCGTTGACCACCGCGGCTTCGTCCACCACGTCCGCCAGCCGGACATTTTTGTCGACGTTGTTCAGCAGGGTGCGGGTGGCGGCGGCGGTCAGCAGGTCCCGGCGGGGATCGCCGGGGTTGATAAAGGAGGACCCCGGCAGTTGCAGGCCCATCAGTTCCATCAACATCTGGTTGCTGTTGGCGGTGCCGTAGAAGGTGCAGGTGCCGGGTGAGTGGTAGGCTGCTGATTCCGCTTGCAGCAGTTCCTTGCGGCCGATTTTGCCCTGGGCGTAGGCCTGCCGCACGGCCGACTTCTCCGGGTTCGACAGCCCCGATGGCATGGGGCCGGCCGGCACGAAGATGCAGGGCAGGTGGCCGAAGGCCAGGGCGCCGATCAGCAGTCCGGGGACAATCTTGTCGCAGATGCCCAGGCACATGACGCCGTCAAACATGTTGTGGGACAGCGCGACCCCGGTAGCCATGGCAATCACGTCCCGGCTCAGCAGGGACAGCTCCATGCCGGGCTGCCCCTGGGTCACGCCATCACACATGGCGGGTACGCCGCCGGCAAACTGGGCCACCCCGCCGCCGTCCCAGGCGGCTTTCTTGATGATCCCGGGGAAGCGCTCGTAGGGCTGGTGCGCAGACAGCATCTCGTTGTAGGCGGAGACGATGGCCAGGTTCGGCCGCTCGTTTTCAGCCAGGGCGCCTTTTTCGGGCCCGGCACAGGCAGCGAAGCCGTGGGCCAGATTGCCGCAGGACAGGGCGCCGCGATGGCGGCCGTCGGCGGCAGCCTGGTCCATGCGGGCCAGGTAGGCCTCCCGCGAGGCCTTGCTGCGGTCACGAATTCGGCGGGTCACGCGTTGAATGGTTTCGTGGGTCATGTTTTATCTCAGGGAGCGTAGTAGGTCATCGGCGGCACCCGGTCCTGGTGCAGCATCGAGCGGACAGGGAACTGTTGGACATCACCGGGCTGCAGTGCCTGCTGATAGACGTCCAGCTTATCCTCGCCAAAAAACAGCAGCGCCAGGAATTCCGTATCCAGCAGGGCTGCCGGCGTCAGAGTCATGCGTTTCTGGTCGATCTGGGGTACGGCGACCGCTTCACACATCCGCTGGCTGCTCAGGGCCATGTCCAGCTCAGGGGAACCGGGGAAAAGGGAAGCGGTGTGGCCGTCCGCCCCCATGCCCAGCAGCACCGCGTCAAACGGCCGCGCCATCGCGCTGATGCGCTGGTGTGCCGTATCGACGGCCTCTGCCGCACTTCGGTCCGGCACGAACAGCCCGACCAGTTCTGCCCCGGCGGCCGGCCCGCGCAGCAGTTCACGACGGACCATGGCTTCGTTGCTCAGTGGATCGCCCAGGGCAACCCAGCGCTCGTCTGACAGGGTCACGCTGACACGGCCCCAGTTCAGTTCCAGGTCGGCCAGTGCGTTCAGCGTGGGCAGCGGCGAACTGCCGCCGGACACGACCAGGCTGGCGCGGCCGCGCCGGTCAATGCCGGCCTGCAGCATTTCAGCGATGTCCGTGGCCAGCTGCTGGCTGGCCTGAGAGCGGGTTTCGAATTGCCGGAGCTCGGCGGCAGCCTCAGTCATCGACCGGGTCCCTCCAGTCGCGCCCATCCCGGTCCAGCAGCATGGCCGAGGCCGTGGGGCCCCAGGTTCCCGCCATGTACGGCTCGGGTTTGACCTGCTGGGTCTCCCACCCCTGGATGATCTGATCGGTCCAGGCCCAGGCGGCCTCGACTTCGTCGCGCCGCATGAACAGGGCAGGGTTTCCGCGGATGACCTCCACCAGCAGCCGCTCGTAGGCATCGGGATAGCGCAGCTGGAACGCTTCTGCAAACGTGAGATCCAGTGGCAGGGAGCGCAGCTTGAAACCGCCCGGGCCAGGTTCCTTGGTCATCAGGGACAGGGTCACCCCTTCATTGGGCTGCAGGCGCATCACCAGTCGGTTGGGCAGCAGGCTGCCCGCGTCGGGTGCAAAAATCGAGTGAGCCACGGGCCGCAGCTGGACCACGATTTCCGAGCACTTGGTGGGCAGGCGTTTACCCGTGCGCAGGTAAAACGGTGTGTCGGCCCATCGCCAGTTGTCGATCTCGACCTTGAGCGCGACAAAGGTCTCGGTGCCTGAATCCTTGCCGGACTCCTTGCCGGGCTCTCCGTTGCCGATCTCATTCCGGTAGGCATCCACGGTTTCGCCGTCCACCGCTCCGGCCTTGTACTGTCCGCGCACGGTCTTGCGTTTGACGTCGTCGCCGGAGATCGGCCGCAGGGCGCGCAGGACCTTGATTTTTTCGTCCCGGATCTCATTCTGGTCCAGGCTTGTGGGCGCTTCCATGGCGACCAGGCAAAGCAGTTGCAGCATGTGGTTCTGCACCATGTCCCGAAGCGCGCCGGTCCGATCGTAAAAGTCGCCCCGGGTTCCGACCCCAAGCTTCTCGGAGACGGTGATCTGGACGTGATCGATGGCGCCGCGCTGCCACAGGGGTTCAAACAGCGAGTTGGCAAAGCGCAGCGCCATGAGGTTCTGCACTGTTTCCTTGCCCAGGTAGTGATCGATCCGGTAGGTCTGCTGCTCACTGAAGACTGCCCCCACCTCCCGGTTGATGGCCCGGGCCGACTCCAGGTCAGTGCCTACCGGCTTCTCCAGAACAATGCGCGAGTTGTCGTGGATGACGCCCAGAGTGCCCAGGCGGGTCGCCACCGGGCCGAAAAACCCCGGTGATGTGGCCAGGTAATAGACCTGGATGCGGTCGCGCTCCTGGTTGACCATTTCCGCCAGCTGCGCCCATCCGTCGTCGCCGGTGAGGTCGATGGTCAGGTAGTGCAGGCGATGGGCAAAACGCTCCCACACCTCGGGCTCAATGCAGTCGTCACCCAGACTGTCGATCAGGCACTGCCTGACCCACTGAACGTTTTCCTCGTCGCTCATGGTGGACCGGGCCACGGAAATGATTCGACTGGACTCGGGCAGCTGCTGGTCGGTGTCCCTGTGGTACAGCGCCGGCAGCAGTTTGCGCCGGGAAAGATCGCCGGTTCCACCAAAAATCACGATGTCGAACGGATCGACGGGCACAAAGCCTGCCATGGCAATATCCTGTAGTTTTACTAGAAATAGATCCCAAATAAGCCTATATTCCACTCCATACCGGATGATTTGTCTATAGTTTTACTACAAATGTTGAACCGAATCCGACAGGCGAGGGCCGATCTGACCGAAGCCGAGCGGCGGGTGGCCGACTGGGTCCTGGAAAACCCGGACTCTGCGGTGGAAACCACCCTGGCCCTGCTGGCCGCCGCTGCCGGTACCAGTGAACCCACCGTGGTGCGTTTTTGCCGGGTCATGGGCTGCAGCGGATTCACCGACTTCAAGCTGAAGCTGGCGCGCAGCCTGGCGGCCGCCAGCACCTACGTCCGCAGCGACATCCGGCCTGACGACCAGGCGCCGGAGATCATCGCCAAGGTCACCGACCAGACCATCAGTGGCTTGCTTCGGACCCGGGACAACCTGTCGCCCCAGTCCGTGGAAAGCAGCGTTTTGATGCTGCGGCGGGCGCGCCAGGTTTTGTTTTGCGGCGTCGGCGCTTCGGGTGTCGTGGCCCTGGATGCCCAGCACAAGTTCTTCCGGCTTGGGCTGCTGTGCACGGCTCACCGGGATATCCCCACCATAATCCAGGCCAGCGCCATACTGGGACCCCGTGATTGCCTGGTGGCTGTATCCAACCAGGGCCGGTCCAAAAGCCTGCTGGAGGCGGTGGGGCTGGCCCATCGCAACGGCGCCAGCACCATCGCCGTGACGGCCGCCTCTTCGCCCCTGGCCCAGGCCGCGGAGATCGCGCTGACCGTTGAGGTACAGGAAGATGCACAGACCGATACGCCCATGAACTCGCGCCTGGCGCACCTGATGGTGCTGGACGTGGTCCAGGTCAGGCTGGCCCTGTCTCTGGGGGCCGGCGCCGCACAGCGGCTGCGGACCACCAAGGAAGTCCTGCAGGCACGCAGCTCGTTCTGATACGTTTCGTCACAGGGCTCCTGGCAGTCTGTCGGACTTAGGATGAATCGACCAGAAATCCGCTGAATGGGTCTCATCCTGCGATCCCTTTCCTTAAATAGCTACGGCTATTCGCGTCAACGGATCGCAAGATGATCCTCCATTGATCGGATTTCTGCCTCGATCCCCTAAGTCCGACAGACTGCCAGCCTGTGCTTCTCAATGTCCGGCCGCCCCGGCCGATAAATGAATTACAACAACAATATCCCGATGGGTGAGCCGCGGGTTCACGCAAAAAGGACATTGGACGGTCTAGCCTGCGATTGACAAGCGAATCCCAGGCCGGGAAACACGAAAGGGATCAGGAGGTGCAGGATGCAGTTCAGTTTCAATCAGCGGGCCAGTCTGGTCACCGTCACAGTTCATGGCGAGCTGACCCTTGAGACGATGAAGGGCGCGTTTGCCCGGCTGGTGAACCACCCGGAGTTTGAGCCCGGCATGAATGCCATCTGGGACCTGCGGCAGACCACCATCAATATCCGGCCCGGCGACCCGTCCAAGCTCGCAGAATATGTGCGGACCCGGCGTTCGTCGCGCGGCTCCCGCTATCGCCTGGCGATGGTGGCGCAGACTTCGGAGCAGTGGTCGATGGCGCGCACCTATCAGCTGGTGTCGGCACCGCTGCCGTTTGAGTTTCGAATATTCAGGGATGAGAAGGCTGCTCGTGAGTGGCAGCTCGCCGGCAGCCGGGAATCCACGGAGCCTGCCCAGGTGATCACTGCCATCCGGCAACTGGGTCAGGTATTCAGCCCCCAGGGCGTGTAGGCGATTTGGGGCTGTAGTACCGCTTGAGGTACAGACACAGGCCGTCCAGGCCCGGGAACAGCACCCGTTCATTGATATTGGACTGGTCCAGCTTGTCCCGGATTTCCCATTTCAATTCCGCCGGGATGACAACCTTCCGGCACAGACCTTCTTCACCGAACCAGCGGTCCATGGACTGGCTGGGGTCTGACATGACCGAGAACAGCCCGTACTGGTTGACGATGCGCGCGTCCAGGGATGGCGGCTCGATAAAGACCACGAAAGGCGAGTTTTCCTGCTGATCAAACTCGGTCAGTGACTGGACCTCGTCATTAAGCATGCCGGTGGTGAACACCCGGGCGCTGGTTTTTTCCAGTTTGCTGCGCAGCTGGGGTGACAGGAACTGATTGGTTTTGACGAAGTTCACGCACCAGATGGCGCCGTCCTTGTCGAACTGATAGGTGTGGTCGGTGACGAAGTGCAGGGCGGCATAGGGGGAATAGGTCCAATCCAGCAGGCGGGTGGGCAGCCCGTGATGCTGGGCCAGGGCCAGCCAGTTCCAGATGGACGACTGCTCGTGCATCTCCAGGTGGGCGTACTTCTGGAAACTCCGGATGATGTGGGGCTCGACACTGGCGTGATCGGGCCCCAGGCGCATCAGCGTGGTGGCCAGGTCATAGGAGGCGTCGGATACCCCGCGGAAGGCAAAGTTGGAGCGCCAGCGGCCCAGGGTCGGGTGCAGGGGTTCATCGAACAGGACTTCGTTCAGCTGGCTCCAGCTGTCGACCGTGATTTCCTCGATTTTCATGGAACGATTTTAGCGGGTCTTACCAGATATACGAGAATCCCAGACTGAGCTGCCGGCCCGACCCCGGGGTTCCGGGGAATTCCTGGAAGTCATCGTCGCTGACGTTGTCAGCGACCAGGCTGACGGTGAGTCCAGGTGCCAGTTTCGGTCTGTAGTAAAGGGCCAGGGCAGCCAGGTAGGCGTTGTCGCTGCCGGAACGCAGGGGGTTGTCGATCTGCTCGCGGTATTCATTGTCCCAGCGCAGCTCCAGCCGCCGGGACAGGTCGGCCCGCAGGCTGAAGGTCAAGCGGTGGCGGGCGTAGTTGAGGGCGTAAAAGCTGGCATCCACCTGGGCGGTTCCGTAATCCGAGTCTTTGTCCAGATAGGTGTAGCCGGCAACCCACTCGGTGCGGCTGCCGCGGCGTGAAACCGCGGCCTGGACACCGTCGATGTCCAGGTCCACCGCGTTGGCCTGGCGGGCAAACGGCGCCCCGGCCAGGAACGTCCAGTCCACCAGGTCGTCGTCACTGCGCTGAAACACCTCCAGCTCGGTGCGCCAGCCGGCCTTCTCCAGCCCCAGGAACAGCGATGTTTCCCGGCTGGTCTCGCGGCCCAGGGCATCATTTCCGCCGAACAGGCCCGCCGGACGTGATGCCAGCACGGTATAGCCCGGCACCTGGCTGCTGTGGGCGTACTCCAGCCCGGCCCGCAAAATGGCACCGCTGAGCGGGCGCTCCAGCTGCAGGCGAGCCAGGGGCGAAACCTCGCTGGAGTCCCGGTTGCTGCGGTCGTAGCTGGCGCCGGCCGCCATGGAGAAATCATTGCTGCCGGCGGTCCAGTTCCACTCCGGCAGCAGCGTCAGTTTCAGGTAATCCCGGCTGGTGAAGGGGCCGGAGGTCAGGTCGGTGGATCGAACCAGTTTGTCACCGGTCCACTGGGCGCTGTAGTTGAGCGCCAGCGCCGGCAGTTCGTGGCGGCCCTGGATCGCTACCGCCGAGGACCTGGTCTTGTGGTCGAAAGCGCCTGGCTCGCCGATTTCCCGGGTGCTGCGGTCGAAATCATAGTCGTCTTCGATCTGCCGGTGATACGCGGTGAGCTGGAACTCGCCCGAGTCGTAGCTGCGCTGGTGATTGGCCACCAGCAGGGTCGATTCGGGATTGTCCGTTTCGGCCAGGCTGGCAAATCCGGTGTACATGCCGGGCCACCCGAAGAACTTGTCCTGGTAGCCTGCGGCCAGGTCCGTTTGGGAATCGCCGGACACCCACTGGAGCCTGGCGCTGGCCCGTTTCAGGCTGTGGTCGCCGTTGTCCAGAGTGCCGTCGGATTCGGAGCGGTCCATGGAGACCTGAACACCCAGGGTGCCTCCGGGTCGATCGAAGGTCTGCCCAAGGCTGGCCCGCTGGTAATTCAGGTCGTTGTCGCCAAACCCTGCAGCCAGTTCCCGGTAATCGGATACCGGGGTCCAGTCGAAGCCCACCGTGGCCGCGGTGGAGTTGAAGCCGTACAGGCCGTTTTCTACGCCGGTGTCCACCCGGGGCGCGGTCAGCATGCGCGGGTCCAGCGGCACTTCCAGTACGTAGTGACCGGTCTGGGGATCGAACAGGGTTGCGGCGCCGAGCCGCACCGCCGTCCCCTCGAAGATTCCGCCGCGAATGGTGATATCAGCCTGGCCTTCGGCAAATCCCCGGGACTGGATGTCGATGGCTGACTGGTAGCGCAGTGCGGTAACCGGCGCCGGGAAGCTGTCGGCCGGGCGTTCGTTGGCGATGCCATAGTCCCACACCGAAATTGGCGGAAGCGTTCGCTTGTCGTCGCTGTCTTCCCCGGTGTCTTCTCCGGTGTCGGACTGGGCCAGCACGAGCGTGGGGGCCAGCAGCAGCGGCCCCATCCACAAAGCAGAGCGCCGGGCGCCCGGCAGGGTCCTCAATACAGATTTCAAGATGATCCCTCGCGGCGGTAATGCCAGATGAGAATGATTCCGGATTATATAAAAAAGGGGCCGGATTCGGCCCCTTTTTCTGCAATGTTCTCGCTGGTTCAGAAGCGGAAACGAACGCCCAGCTGTATCCGCCAGGTTGACGGCAGGCGAGCCACCGCCGGACGGGCCACGATCTGGGATCCCGAGGCGCCGGGTGCCGGCGAGTAGATGTACTGGGAGCCGTCGGGGCTGATGGATACATCCGCCAGGGCCACGTTGGACGGGGCGGTGTAGCTGTTGACCCGGCCCCAGTCGTCGTTCAGCAGGTTGCCGAAGTTTTCGATATCCATGATGAACTCCAGCTTGTTGCCGTTATCGCCGATGCCGACTTCCTGGGTGAACCGCAGGTTCCACAGGTGGATGAAGTCGGTGGTGCAGGAGTTGCGCTGAACGATCTGGCCGCGTGCGCCTGCCAGACAGCCGACGTCGTCGATGAAGGAATCCAGGTTGGCCAGGAAGCCCGGGTCACCGGTCACAATGGGATCGTTGACGCCCGTGGGAACGTAGAACAGCTGGCCACCGGGGTTGTCACCCTCGCTGCCGAAGTCGGCCAGGAAGGTGCCGCCAAAGGCCGCGGGTCCGCTGCCGAATACCGGCGTCCAGTGACGGCCGGAGCGGCCCTGGTAAATGACGCTGACCGAGGTGTCATTATCTCCCCAGATCTGGTTGCGCCAGGTGCCCGTGGCGATGAAGCGGTTCTCCACCTCGAACTTGGAGGGGGCTTCCACCGGGTTGTTCAGGTCGAACTGCGCGTCGAAGGCGTAGGTCTCGAAGCCCACGAAGCGGTTGTAGGAGCGGACCTCGTCCACGTCCTGGTAGGTGTAGCCTAGGAACATGTCGATGGTGCCGATGTCCAGGTCCCAGGCCTTGTCCAGGCCCAGGGTGAGGATCTCGCTGCTGCCGTCGCCGGTATTGGTGACGATGTAGTCACCGTCGGCGGGGAAGTCATAAATCGGTCGGCCGTCCGGCGCGGTACCCACCTGGATGCGGCGGCCTTCGTAGATGTCGTAGCCGTCCTTGACGTCGGTCAGGATGATGTCGGCGGAGATGTTCCAGTCGTCACCCCAGCCCCAGCCGGACAGGTCCAGCGCGTAGTCGGCGCCAACGCTGTATTTCCAGGAGCTGAGAATCTCGAAGTCCGGGTCGATGGCGTCCACCGCGGTTAACGGGTTGACCCCGATCAACGGCTGAAACAGGTCGAATCCCGCATTGGGGTCCGGCAGGCGCTGGCCTGCTTCCGCGATGATGTCCGACACCGGCGGTCCGAAGAACTGGGCGAAGAAGGACGCGAAGGTCCGGGTGATGCCGTTACCCGAGTAACTGTTGGACAGCACGATCAGCGGGGTGCCGCCACCGAACAGGCCGGCGCCACCGCGGAGCGTCAGGCGATCCGTGGGGGTCCAGGTGAAGCCGATGCGGGGCGCCACCAGGTCTTTGCCGTCCAGGTTTTCGGTGTTGTCGAAGCCGTTGCGCTCGGCAAAGGCCGGGTTAAACGGAATATCGTCGTCGTTGGACAGTTCGTCGAACCGCAGGCCGTAGGTCAGGGTGAAGTCCTGGTTGACCAGCCACTCGTCCTGGATGAAGAAGCTGTCGGTGGTGAGGGAGAAGTTGGCCTCGGCGTCCACGCCAACCCCGGTATTGGAGTTGCCGTACAGGACGATAAACGGATTGCGGTTCCGCAGGTCGTCCAGCGAGTTGAAAATGTACTGCCCCTTGGAGAAAGGCAGAAACAGGTTGCGGACGGTCTTCTTCTCCCGTTCCCAGCCCGCCGTGATGGTGTGATCACCGAGAATGTAGTCGGCCTTGAACTTAAAGATGTCCGACTCGTTGTCCAGCTCGTTAGTGTGGCGGAAGCGGTCGCCGCCTGCGGCAATGGTGCCGCCGCCGGGGGCGGTCACGGCAAAGTCAGGGTTGACCGTGTCCACGCTGATCTGGCGGTTTTCCACGTCCTTGGTGCCGATCTTGAACTCGGTGGACAGGTTGTTGGTCCAGTTGGAAAACAGCTGCACCGAGTAAGCGTCCAGCTTTTCGTTGATGTTGTAGCGGTTGGACTGCAGCGCCGCGATTTCCGGGAAATCGTCAAACAGCACGTCACCGTCGGCGCGCTGGTAGCTGGCCACGGCGCGATGGTCGTCGTTGATGTTCCAGTCCAGCTTGATCAGGAGCTTCTCGTCTTCGTCCACGTCGGTGTCGGCGAAGCGGCCGGGATCGAAACCGTAGACCGTGTTGAAGATCTCGATGGCCTCGTCCACATCGGCCTGTTCCACACCTGCGATGTTGTCGATGGTCTGGGTGTTGGAGGGCAGGGTGGTTTCAAACTTTTCATAGTTGACGAAGAAAAACAGCTTGTCTTCGATGATGGGCCCACCCAGGTTGAAACCGTAAACGTCTTCGTCGAAGTCGCCGATGCCCAGGTCAGGCACGTCTTCGGTCTCGTCGCCGGTGAGGCTGTCGCTGGTGGTGAAGCCGAAGATGCTGCCGTGGAACTCGTTGGTGCCCGACTTGGTGACGATGTTGATGTTGCCGCCGACGAAGTTGCCGTAGGTGACGTCGTAGGGCGCCAGGTTGACGTTGACGGCTTCCACAGCGTCGATGGAAATGGGTGAACGCTGGGTGGCCGAGGCGTTCTTGGACAGGCCGAAGTTGTCGTTCTGGGCCACACCGTCGATGGTCACGCTGTTAAAGCGGAAGTTCTGACCTGCCATGGATACCGCGGGTCCCCGGGCCACGCTGTTGTCCACCAGGACCTTGGGGTCTGTGGCGATGGTGCTGACGAAGTCTCGCGAAATTGACGGAATCTCTTCGATGCGGTCCGACGCGAAATCGCGGCCGACGCCGGCGCGCAGCTTCTGGGTCAGTATCTTGGCGGTGACCAGGACCTCTTCAATGCTGGCGGCAGGCACCAGGATCATATCCACCACCCGGGTTCGGCCCAGCTCCAGGAAAATGTTTTCCACGGGGTCAGCCTGGAAGTCGGAGCCGCTGACCAGTTCAACCCGGTACGGGCCACCGACCACCAGTCCGCCGGCCGTGGCCAGTCCGGAGGCGTTGGAGGTGATGGTTTGTCCCCTGGCAGTAGGCAGGTGGGTAATCCGGACGGCCACGCCGCTGACCGGGTTACCGCCCGAATTGACCAGGGCAACGCGAATATTCGCAGTGGTTTGCTGAGCCCAGCTGCCTGTTGCTGACAGCAGCAGAAGCAGGGTGCTGAGTATGAGGGTGGATCTCAAAGCGGGGCGCTGAACGCGCAGGAAAAAGGTCATTCGTGGGTCTCCCAGTCCGCGTGAATGTGCCGGGAGTATAACGAGTTTTTAACGCCTGCGCGCGCGAGAAATGTGCGGTTTTTCAGCAGGCATTGAATGTTGCAGTTCCATGACATAAGGCCTTGTATTAACAAGGCTTCCAGCATTGTTGAAAACGCTGGGGTTTTTCGGGAAAACCGGACCGGCAGCTTTTTAATCCACGGTCTTGATCAGATCTCCCGGACGGGGCTGGCCCGTCGGATAGACGCCGTTGAGCAGGCGAATATTCTGTTCGGCATAGGTGGGCACCGCTGAGGTCCTGGCCAGGATCTCGTAGGTGGTGTCGGGTTCAGCCTGGATAATCTTGAGGCGGGGTGCCTCCGCCAGGGTGCGGTCGGCGGCGGTCATGCGGCCAAAGCTGAAGATGGCGCCGATGAAGTCCCCGTCAGCGGCGATGCGGCTCAGGTCGCGTTTGCCGGTGCCTGCAAACACGTAGGCCCGTCGGACCCGGTTGTCCAGGATGGCGGCCATGCGAGCCGGGCGGGCGCCGTAGGGACCCCCGGAGTACCGGTCCACCGTGGCGATATGGGCTCTCATGCCGGCAATGGTGATGTCTTTGCCGTCCTTCAGCTTGTTCTGCGCGAATTTCTTCATCAGCACGTCGGCCGCGGTCATGGTGCGCCCGGGCACCACCACCGAGACTTCCAGGGCCGCGTCGTTGTTATCCGAGATGGCCTGCAGTCGCGAAGCTGACCCTTCCACCCGCCAGTTCTCGGGGAACTTCATCTTGATACCGTACTTGGCGTTGTAGAAATAGTTGCTGCGCAGGGTGCCCGGGGTCCGCTTGGGACCAAAGGCAATGCCGTCAATCATGTTCAGAAACTTGGCCGAGTTGTCCGGGCGGAGCTTGGCCAGGTCGGGCGTGTAGGCCTGGGCCGCCTTGACCGCCTCTCTGAATCGCTTGTCGTTGTCGGGGTGGGTGCGGTAGGAACCGTGGGGGATCCGGGGTTCGCGATCTTCGGCCCGGGCGCGCTCCCGTTCGAACTGTTCGCGCTGCTTCAGCAGGGCCACGGTGGCGGTAACCGCGTTGGTTTCGTAACCGGCCTTGGCCATGAACTTGGCGCCCAGCTCATCGGCTTCCAGTTCCTGATCGCGACCGTATCCCGTCACCATGACCTGCCCGACCATGTTGGTGGCTTCACCCGCCAGGGTGCTCTTGGCGGCGATGGAGGTAATGGCGGCCAGGGCGCCCAGCAGCTTTTGCTGGCTGTCGCGCTTGACCGAGTGGCGGGCGGTGACGTGCCCGATTTCGTGGCCCAGGACGGCCGCCAGCTCCGCCTCGGAGTTCAGGTGGGCCAACATGCCGCGGGTGATGTAGATGTAGCCCCCGGGCAGCGCAAAGGCGTTGACCAGGTCATCGTCCAGCACCGTGAAATGGTATTCCAGGTCGGGCCGATCGCTGATGGCGGCCAGCTCCTGGCCGATGCGGTTGATGTACTCCTGCAGCTCCGGATCGGGGTAGGGGCCAACCTCGGCCAGGATCCTGGGATGGAGTTCCTTGCCCAGCTTGATTTCCGCTTCCTCGGACATCAGTGCCGCGGCCTGGCCGGACAGACCCAGCAGTACCAGTCCAGTGAACCAAAAAGTCATCCGTTTTGTCATTGCTGCGATTTTCCTTGGAGCTCCTGCATTGGATTGTTTTGCCGGCCGGGAGTTCCTGGTGGGGCAAACGATCAGCTGCCCGCAGACACCTGGACCGAGACTCCCTGCTGCCACTGGTCCCAGTAGGCCATGATCCTCTGGGAAAAAGCCTCGGGTGACTCAACGTACAGCCGCTTTCCGACCTCAATGGCCTGGAACGCGAAATCCCGCCGGCGGTCAACCAGGCCGTTGATCAGGGCCTTGCGCTGGGCGGGCTTCAGCGGGATGTCACCGTGCAGGATCTCCTGGTGGAACACCGCCAGGTCGTGATCATCCCCCAGCAGTTCAGCCAGCTCCGACAGGATGGCGGCCTGGCTGCGGATGCCCTGGGGCCAGGCGGGAGCCATCATGCGCAGGTGGTACCAGAGGTATTTCACCCGCTTGCGCCAGTCATGAAAATGCTCGTCGCTGACCTGGTGCTGCAGCTGCGCCAGTTCTTCCCTGCCGCGGCCGTAAATGGCCTCCAGACCGCAGCGAAGCACCTCCCGCGGCCGGTCGAATTCCGGCCAGCGGGACACCGCGGCCAGCATCACGTCCAGCCGCGCCAGGGCGTCCTGCCGGTCCGGTGAGTCGCGGTAGTCACTGATGGCCTGCTGGTGCTCCTGCTCCAGCTCTTCCTTCAGCACCGCAATGTCGGCTTCGTGCAGTTGCTCGAATTGCTGCTGCATGGCATTGAGCAGCTTGATATGCACAAATGCCTCGCGCATCAGGGCCAGGGTGCGGTTGAGGTCCCGCAGGAATTCATTGTCCCGCCGGTACACCAGGTCTCCCAGGCCAAATCGGCCCAGCCGAAGAATCGCCCGCAGCTTTTTGACGTTCTTGCGGGTTTCGTGGATGTCCTTGTCGGGTTTGCTGAAGTGCGCCAGTCGGAAACGGGCGTCATCCAGCAGTTCTGTAGCCATGCGCCGCAGGCCCGAGCCCGCGCTTTCCTCGCGATGGAAGGCCAGGGCCATGGGCCTATCCGGCCGGATGCGCGGCAGGGTCGCCGGCGTTGAACTGCGGTGGGGCCATGTCGGGTATCTTAACTTCAGCGCAAAAAAAAAGCCGGTTTCAACGCGAAGCCGGCTGAGCGATCGCCCCTCGTGTCAAGAGAACGTGGGGAGGGAGAGGGGCCTTAACAATGGGCAAAGATTAGCCGGGCAGTGTGACAGCAGGATGACGACGGGCCGCCCACCTTCTTGCACAACTCAGGCACGCGGCGTATCCAGCCCAGCCGGAATACCATGCTCCTGCAAGGCCTGAACACCCGCGAATCGTGGGTGTCGATGGCCTGGTTGTGGCCCTGGTTATGCCGGACGGCGGCCGGGCCTCGGTATCTACTGATGCGGGTCCAGGGGTGCGGCGTTAGACTCAAAATGCTTGAAAAACAGGCATTTTTTGAGAAAAGCGTTGCGCCATTTCGTACAGCAACTGCGGGAAGAACACGAAGAAATGATCCAGCTTCTCGGGCTCCTGTCCCGGGAGGAGCGCCGCATGGAGCAGGGTGAAGAACCGCAGTACCCGGTCATGCTGGACATACTGCTTTACATGACCCATCACCCCGACCTTTTCCACCATCCCCGTGAAGAGCTGATGTTTGCGCGCATCTGCCAGCGCCTGGAGCAGCCCAGCGAATTGATCGAGCAGTTACGCGAAGAACATCGGATCAACGGCCAGCGCAGTCTGAAGCTGCTGGACATGCTGCGTGCGGTGGTCAACGGCAGTCTGGTCAGTCAGGAAGAGCTGGGTGAAGCCTGCCACGAGTACGTGCGCGGTCAGCGTTTACACATCGCCCGGGAAGAGTCCGGCCTGTATCGTCTGGCCGAGGCGCACCTGACCGAAGAAGACTGGGAAAGCCTGGACGTGGATGCTGAAAAGCGCGCGAACCCGTTCGCTGACAAATTGCGGCGCCGCTACCTCGACTTTTACCAGGAAATCTGCCGGGCTTCGGAAGTCAAACCCCTGCATACCCACTGAGCCTCCCATGGATCACCGGGAGGACCCGGTCGGTGCGCTCTTGCGCGACAGGGTCCACAGGATAGACAGCAGCACCGTCAGCAGTATCACCAGCAACACCGTAATGACCACCTGGGCCCCCTGGTCGAAGGCTTCCAGCGTGGGGGTGTCGCTGGCGGCCGGATCCAGTACCGGCGGCAGGCCCCGTCGGGCCATGGTGGCGGACACCAGGGCCGCCGTCAGGGCCACGCCGATGACATTGCCCGCGTTGCGCGACAGGCTGATGAAACCTGCCGCCACGCCCAGCCT
>JAAUYH010059446.1_pt1 | contig 18959 bp, 19 predicted proteins | sample 7278061 | NCBI WGS metagenome assembly JAAUYH01 (sample SAMN14350203, study PRJNA611818) | marine sediment metagenome | isolation source: surface marine sediment (0.6m) | place: French Polynesia: Moorea | collected 2018-08 | reverse complement strand
GTCACAATCTACTTTGACGGATGAGATGGATTGAAAGTTATTTGGTCGTCTCAATTTATCCATAACATCAGTGTCACAATCTACTTTGACGGATGAGATGGATTGAAAGTTCCATAGTTCTAGTTTTGCGCTCGGTTTGCGTCCCGTCACAATCTACTTTGACGGATGAGATGGATTGAAAGTAAACCCCAATTAGCCCGTCAGGAGTTTGAGGAAGTCACAATCTACTTTGACGGATGAGATGGATTGAAAGCTTCCATTCAGTATGTGCTGCTTGAAGTTGGCAAAGTGTCACAATCTACTTTGACGGATGAGATGGATTGAAAGCCGAATATAATAGCGTTTGCCCGTTCCCCGTTCCCCGTGTCACAATCTACTTTGACGGATGAGATGGATTGAAAGCCTGTGGCACAGTGGATCGGTGAAAGGGTTCTAGCTCTTGTCACAATCTACTTTGATGGATGAGATGGATTAAGAGTTATGTCTTTATGTAGTTGTTATATTTGGCTCGTGAAAAACAATCGCGCCGTAGTTCATGTTTTAAACCTCTGTGCTGCGAAAAATGAGGGTTAGTTTGGTTATTGAAAAATAATCTTGCTTTCTGACCCTAGTAACTGCTCGCCCTGACGCTGCTACTAATTAAAAAATTGGTAGGAATAAGGTGCGCTCCCAGCAATAGGGGTATGGGTTTACCATAGTAGTGGTTCCTGAATCATCTTCGAGCAAGAAGAATTTTTTTGAGAAAATTGAAAGCAAGTCCCTCCACCACCTTTGTGATTATAGAAATTAAGCAGGATGCCAGCCAATTTGTTATCAATGACAATCAATTCGTTAAAGTGACATTAATTTGTTACCGATGACAAATAAAGTGTTAACGTACAACATCCTGTCACAATAGTCCCTATACCTACTGCCATAAAAACTAATGGGGGTGGAGGGACTTGAACCCTCACTCTCGATATGAGAAACAGATTTTAAGTCTGTAGCGTCTACCATTCCGCCACACCCCCTTGCTTAGCTGCAAGAGCTTTGTTTTTTGAGACTAATCTATCATACAGTATATTCCGTATATTGCAACACCTTTGATCGGGAAAAAAATTAATACCCTATTTTTCTGTTTCTTTATCCCTTAAAGCTAAAATACAATTATTAATATAAGCATTTCCCTGCAAATGCTTAAGCTTGCCAAAATCGATCGCTGGCTAGTCTCAGTAAATCTTATCTTATAGATCAAATCAAAATGATGTCAGATATAAATGCTTTCATAAGTACATTAGAAATAGACACTCTCATAACTGCTCTGCTATATCTAGTTTTAAGTGCAACTTATCTACTAGTATTACCTGGCATAATTTATCTCTATCTAAAAACTCGTTGGTATGTTGCTGGTTCAGTGGAAAGACTTTTAATCTATTTCATGGTATTTTTGTGTTTCCCTGGAATGTTATTGCTAAGCCCTATTCTTAATTTTCGCCCTAAAAGACGCAAACTAGAAGCTTAATTTATAAAAATGCGTAGAATTGATGCTATTGGTATTACCCTTGGTATTTTAGTTGCTGGTGGGGTAGTTTATGTAATTTTCCAAGTTGTTGGACTTGATGGGGTTTCAGCAGGAATTTGGACTCAAACTTTATTAGTAGTCGGATTAATTGGCTGGGTTTTAACTTATTTATTCCGTGTATCTACTAAGAGTATGACCTACAATCAGCAACTAGAAGATTATGAACAAGCAGTATTACAAAAACGCCTAGAAGAAATGACACCAGAAGAACTAGCTAAGTTACAAGCAGAAGTAGAAGCTGAAAAACAGACTCCAGTAGATAAAAACTCATAGCTAATTTCACTATGGGAACTTAACTGTGAGAAGATAGCCATTGAGTGTTTCTCTAAAAGCAACAATTGGGTTGCTTTTTTTGTGTCATAAACCTCGTGCTAAAGTAAATTTTTACTTAGAAACAGTCGAGATTATTAATTTATATGCGTAGGTTAAATTTTTGTCTTTAAAGTTGATGATAGGAGTAAAAAACGTGAATTCTGTGGCTGATTGCTTTAAATCTCTCCGAACTAATAATCAATGTGCCTTAATTCCTTTTATAACTGCTGGCGATCCTGATTTGGAAACCACTACTAAAGCATTAAAAGTACTAGCTCAAAATGGAGCAGATATAATTGAATTAGGTGTTCCTTATTCAGATCCTCTAGCAGATGGTCCCACAATTCAAGCAGCAGCAACTAGAGCATTACGAAGAAAAGTTAAATTGGAAGATGTTTTACAAGTAGTCAAAGAAGTGAGGAAAGAATTAGATACGCCTATTGTTTTATTTACTTATTACAATCCCATTTTTTATCGAGGAATTAAGTCATTTCTAACCGAAGTTAAACAAGCAGGAGTACAAGGTTTAGTTGTTCCTGATTTACCCTTAGAGGAAGCCTCTACTTTGCTTGAGCCAGCTAAGGATATGGGAATAGAAGTAACTTTATTGGTTGCACCAACTACTCCTATAGAAAGGATAAAAGCGATCGCTACTCAGTCTCAAGGCTTTATTTACTTAGTTTCTGTTACTGGAGTTACAGGAATGCGCTCTCAAGTAGCTAGCAGAGTAGAAGAATTATTATCGGAATTGCATAGTAATACAGACAAGCCGATTGGAGTGGGTTTCGGTATTGCTAGCCCGGAACAAGCCAAACAAGTTAAAGATTGGGGTGCAGATGCGGTAATTGTCGGTAGTGCTTTTGTCAAACGTTTGGCTGAAGGTACACCAGAAGAAGGATTAGAAGCGATCGCTAAATTCTGTCATAGTCTTAAACAGGCAATTGTTTAAGTGGTTAGTAGTTAGTAGTTAGTAGTTAGTAGTTAGTGGTTAGTAGTTAGTGGTTAGTAATGACTATAATTTTGACGAATGATGATGGGATAGATGCCCCTGGTATCAAAGCTTTAAAGCAAGCTGTTAATGGTCAGAGTATGATAGTTGCACCTACGCAACAGCATTCTGGTTGTGGACATAAAGTAACTACGAATCGTCCTTTACAATTACAATCTCGATCGCCCCAAGAGTATGCAGTGGATGGCACTCCCGCAGATTGTACCCGTATTGCCCTAACTCACATAGCTAATGATGTGGAATGGGTATTATCAGGAATTAATGCTGGGGGAAATTTGGGTATAGATGTCTATATCTCAGGAACAGTAGCAGCAGTGAGAGAAGCAGCTATCCACGGTATCCCTGGCATTGCTATTTCTCACTGGATTAAAAAACCTTTGGTAATTGACTGGGAGATAGCTACCCAATGGACAGCTAGAGTTTTAGATAAACTACGCTATCATCCTTTACCTGCTGGTAGTTTCTGGAATGTTAATTTACCCCATCTTGAACCTGGTGCTAGTGAACCAGAAATAATTTTATGTGAGCCAAGTACCGATCCCTTACCAGTTAATTATCGTGTGGAACAGGACTTATACTATTATCACGGAGAATATGCCCAGCGCGATCGATCTCCTAATACAGATGTGGATGTATGTTTTGCTGGCAATATTGCTGTTACTCAGATAAGCCTCTAATAAATTAGATCGAAAAAAGAATCGTCGATATCGTAACCTAACATTTTCGCCATAGATTGAAGGCGAGATTTAATGGTTATATCTTTTTGTTTTAGCCAATCTCCTATCACAAATATCTTCTGCATAACAAAAATTTCTAAGGCTTCTGGATTAAAAATAATACCTTCACTCCGACTAAATTGATGAGGTACTAACATCGCTGTATAAAGTGCTAATTCTCCGTTTTTCCAATCTAATAAGAAAGGTAGCCAAGGATATACTGCATCTAGACGCAAAAACCATAGTCTAATTTCGGGAATTTCTGACAATTCTCGTGGATCGGTTTCTTCTTTTTGGTAATTAATCGCAAATTTTAGCTTTTGTTCATATTCCGCGATCTCTTGATTTTTGGGTAATTTTTCGATCGCGCTCAAAGCCGAAGACAAATCGAGATTGTTAATAGAATCAGTATTGATATTAATTATTAGGGTCATTAATCTTCGATCGATAGTATATAGAATTACAATTGAGCTAAGATAGCTTTAATCACTTGCAGTAGACATTTAAGTCAAGTATAAGCTAAAGTGGTAATGAGTATGTATTAGTTTAGCAGTTTGAGAGCCTCAACTATGAGCAAACAAGAGGCAATTACCAAGCCAATTCGTTCTTTAGATGATGCACTCCTTCGTTGTCAAAACTTAGGGATGCGTGTAAGTCGTCAGCGTCGTTATATTTTAGAACTTCTGTGGTCAAAACAGGAGCATCTTTCAGCGCGAGAAATATACGATCTTCTCAATCAAGAAGGAAAAGAAATTGGCCATACATCCGTCTATCAAAATTTAGAAGCACTATCTAGTCAAGGCATTATTGAATGTCTAGAACGGTGTGATGGTAGGTTATATGGAAATATTAGTGATTCTCACAGTCATGTTAACTGTTTAGATACAGCGCAAATTATTGATGTTCATGTAAATTTACCAGAAGACTTAATTAGCGAAATTGAAGCTCAAACTGGTGTAAAAATTACTGATTACCGCATTGATTTCTATGGATATAAGGGTAGTTAGTAGTTAGTAGTTAATTGTCTTCCTTCCTTACTCCTCTGCTTCCTCCGCCTCCCCTGCTCCCTCTGCCTTTCCTCATTTTCAAATTAATTCCTACCTACTTAACTGAGGGCTGGGTTCTTGAGCCGATAAATTTTTCACTTCAGAATCGATTTTCGTATAAGTTTGTCCGTTGTCCCATAATCCTCTAGCTTGAGTCCACACAGCATCGAAAAAACCCAGACAATAGAATATTCCTCTGATAATAATTTTGATGGGAGAACCACTCTTATTACAAGGCGGATTGCCTAATACATGGCAATCAAATAATTTGGCATAGAGACGTAATTGCTGAGATAGATTAAGATTTTTTAATGCCATCAGAAAGTGATTGTGATAGAAGGTAAGTTGATATTTAGGCGATCGAGTAGTGATATCGTGGCATCCTCCTGTCTCTTCTCCCAAGTGAACAAGATGGGCTTCGGGATCGTACCAAATCTGATAATCAGTTTGCCTTAATCTCAGACAAAAATCTGACTCTTCTCTTACTGCACTACCGCGAAAGCGTTCATCAAACCAAATATTGTATTTAGTAAAGATGTCTCGGCGAAAAGACATATTGCAACCCCTAGCTGAGATAACTCTTTGGGGTTTAGTAGTATGGACTAAATCAATGTGATACCAAGCAATACCAGGATCCATTGCTTCAGGTGGTAAATAGTCGATCGAGTAAGGAGAATTATCCTCAGTTTTTTGATGAGCATAGTCTGCTAGTTTCATACGATCGAAAACTCGACCTGCCACTGCACCAATAGCTGGATTTTGTTGAAAATTTTGACTATGGGCGTGTAAATAGCCTGGAGGTAATTTAATATCATCATCAATAAAGATCAGAATATCCCCTTTAGCTCTTCTGACAGCATAATTTCTCGCTCCAGGTAGGCTTGCCCAATTAACCCTAAACCAACGAATTTTGTTGAGTTTATCTAAATTTTCTAAATATTTTTCTGTTTCTGGTTGATGATTTTGAGTTTGATCGACGACTACAATTTCAAACTGAGGATATTCTTGCTGAAGAACATCTTCGATCGTGTTTCTTAAGGTTTCTTCTCTTTGATAAGTCGGTATAATTACAGAAATATAAGACAAGGTCATAAGGATTTCAAGTTTTTCGAGCGATCGTCAACTCAAATATAAACTAGAGAACTAAGTCCTTGCTATCAATAATCTTAATTTGTAGCTAAAGCTATGAAGTATTAGAGAATAAGGATAAGTAAAATCAGAAACGTCTTCCAAATCTTTTTCTGGATTTCCTTGGATTAGTTGTCCCTAATAAATCTTCTCCTTCTTCTAATCTTAATTTTTTACGTTCTTCTTTATCGATCTCTGGTAGTCTTAGCAATACCCCAGCAAAGAGCCAGTAGTATACCGCTACTGGATCGGTATCTAAGGGATACCAATAAGGAAAATAGGTAATAATTAAAATAAATACCCAGAAACTAGAGCCAAAACTGCGAATACTCGGAATTTTGACCGAACGATAACTTTTAAAGGTAGTAAAAGCCAAATTACTAACGAACACCATAAAAGCAAATAAACCTATATACCCTATTTCAAAGAGAACTTTAGGATGAAAAGTTTCTATCAGTACAGTAGAGCCAAAAGAACGAGCAGAATTAGTTGCCTTACCCAAACCTCTACCTAAAATACCTTGTTGTGCATTCATAGCAAATTGAAATTGTTCTTGAATAAATAGGTGAGGAGGGGAAGTATTCCAACGTTGGACAAAACTATCTACTCTTTCTTGGACGATTTCTGGATGAGCAGTAATCACAACTGCCAAAATTAAACTGAGGATTATTGCTGCGGGGATAAAGCGTTTAAGGTTAGCTATTTGCCCAGTCAGAATTAACAAAACAAACACTGCAAAAGGAACAATAGCAAGAGCAATTCTTTGACCCGAAATAACTGCATTAATAAAAACTAATGCCAGACCTATTAATCCTCCTGTCCGCCAGAAAAAGGAGGTATCACTAAAAGCAACCGTATAAGTAATAAAGCTATTAGCAATCAAAAACCATGCCCAGTGCCAAGGAGAAACAAAAGTTCCTGGTAGACGGATTTGTCCTTGAGCAGGACTGTAGAGTAGTGAACCACCGACAAAACACCTTGCCTCAAGACTAGCTCGGAACAAATTAATACCTGATGCTCCTCTAGTACCTGCACAATAACCACTAGTCAACATGAGATACTGAATTAATCCTAAACTACAACAAACAATTGCCAGGACTAATAACACCCTACCCAAAAAAATCAATTGTTTTTTATCTTCGATTAGGTAGTAACCACAAAATATTAAAGGAACATAGCCCATCAAAACTTTAAGTCCTAATATTCCTTGCAAAAAAGGACTTCCTTCTTTACAGGGGGTTTTATAAACAATTCCTGTTTCTGGGTTGAGTAAGAGAGTTCCATCTGGTGCGCGTAGAAACTGTTCATACTCACTTAAATTGTCGCAGTAAGGTAAAAATGCTTCTTGTACCCCATTAACTAAGAGCAATACAGTTAGACAGATAATAGATAGTATAGATAGAGTAAGTAATAGTTCTTTAGAAACTATAATTGGTTTTCTTTTACGCCGACATTCTTGAATTAGGGCAAGTAAAGCGGGTATGTAAAAGACATCCTTACTAAGCTGAAACAGAGCATTACCACCCCCAATCGTGTATGTAACAGTCCCACTAAAGGGCATATAGATGAGGAAAAACCACAGAGCTTTACGGGGATAAAAGTAAGAAACAACTAGACTAGGAATGAGTAGAGCAACAGACAAACCTAATTTAGTGCTGACAGTAAAAACAAGGGGAAGACCAATTCCCAAACCAATGACCAGACAAGTAACCGTCAGTGTAATTAGCTTTTTGCGTTCTTCTCTGGCTTTACGTTTCTTTGCTAGACGTTCTTTTAAGCTTAATGTTTGTTTTTGGCTTTTTTTAGACTTTTTTTTAGGACGACGGTTTAATCTGACCATGATAAATTTGCTAACTACACTCAAGCTTAAGAGATTAGGTTACAGCCAACTTAATCTTGTACTATGTTTTCTATAATGCCAAGCTTAATTATAAAAAACTGAACTCCAGCAACTCCTCAATTTTTTTATATGAAACTTTTTGTTCCTGGTCGTCTTTGTTTATTTGGAGAACATAGTGATTGGGCAGGAGAATATCGTAATCTAAACCCACAATTAGAGAAAGGATACACTTTGATTGTGGGGACAAATCAAGGAATTTATGCAGAAGTAAAACCTTGTCCTGACCAACTTATTGTACAAACCTACTGTGGCAAGGGGATTCCTCAACTATCTTATCAATTACCTCTGAATTCTCAGGTTTTATTAGCAGAAGCAAGACAAGGAGAATTCTTGAGCTATGTTGCTGGAGTCGCTTATCAATGCGTGACTTCTTATGCTGTAGGTGGGTTAGAAATTAATAATTATTTAACAACTCTGCCAATAAAAAAAGGATTATCTTCTAGTGCTGCTATTTGTGTTTTGGTAGCTAGGGCTTTTAATCGACTATATAACTTAAATTTAAAAATTCGTGAAGAAATGGAGTTAGCCTATTTAGGAGAGAGAACTACACCAAGTCATTGCGGTAGGATGGATCAAGCTTGCGCTTATGGCGATCGACCGATTTTAATGATTTTTGATGGAGATAAGGTAGAGGTAATTGAGTTAACTGTCTCTCAAGACTTATATTTGGTAATTGTTGATTTGGGAGCAACGAAGGATACGCAACTTATTTTAAATCAACTCAATCAGTGTTATCCTTTGGCACAAAATTTAATCCAGCAAAATGTGCAAAAGTATTTAGGAGAAATTAGTTCTAGCATCATCCAACAAGCAACAACAGCCCTACAACAAGGAGATGCAGAATTGCTTGGTTATTTAATGAGCCAAGCACAAACAGAATTCGATCGCTATTTAATCCCTGCTTGTCCTAGTCAACTGACTGCGCCTATTTTACACGGCATTTTGAACTATGAACTAATTCAACCTTATATTTGGGGTGGTAAAGGTGTTGGCTCTCAAGGGGATGGCACTGCGCAATTTATAGCTAAAGACCAAGACAGTCAACAAAAAGTAATAGATATTATCACTAAATACTTTCCGCAAATGCAGTGTTTAGAGTTAACTATCACAAGTAAGAACAAAACTTAAATGCTTACTCTAGTACTTTACTAAGTTGGGTTTCCACCTACTAGTTTTATTCCCACTACCTGGTGGAGTATAATCTGGGTGTTTAGCTAATAATTGTCTTAGCTAAATATCGTCGTTGATACAGCCCGATCGTAATGTCTTGCAATATCTTTTATATTTAGACAAGAGTGCAGTAATCAGATAAAGTTTGACAACATTTTTGATACGATTCCATTGCTTTTTCTACAGTAGCTTCCGTTACTTCTATATCTAATTTTCTTTTTTGGCGAACAATACGACCAGACTTAATATTTTCTGTTTGATCGCCTACATAGCGCATACCTGTAGTTTTTTGCACATTATATTTTTCAGAAAATCCTGTTTTGGTGTCAAGAAAATTTTGCAAAGCTTGAAAAACATTTTCTGTATCTTCTAAAATTTTCTCTTGCTGAATAAATAGACTATGATTTTTATTATTAATAAATTGAGCGTGTTCTTCTAGTTTGGCTAATCTTTCTATATAGTAATTTAAAGCTTTATTTTCATCCCAATCAGACTTAAGATCGAGAATACTGGCAATAGTTCTTTGAGGTTTCCTAACTATAAAAATAGAATAAACTTGTTCATGTTTAAGAAAACTATCATCAATAAATTTATTATTATGCAAAACTTTATCGAGTATATATTTATGACTCATCGTCATGTTTTCTAACTGATAATAATTCCGATATACTTTTAACATTAATTTTTTTAAATCTTGATCGCCATAGTATTGAGTATGAGTTTCTCCATAGCCAATAATTTCTGAATTAGAAGTAAGAATATGGGATAACAACGAAGAAGCAGCCCGCATATGACCTAGAATAAATAAAATTCTGTAGGGGTTTTTACGGAATAATACTCGGTAAGGATTATTATTATTGTTAATTCTCAAGTTTAGATACCTATGAACTATAGTACTTTTTAGTTCTCTAAACTTTTCTCGTAGGACTATGATTTTAGTCATGGTATCTTTAGTTAAAATAGCAAATTCATCTAATAGTCTAGACGTTGTTAAAAATATCGACAAAAGCATCCACTAATCTTATTGAAAAGGTTTGGCGTAGATTAAAACGCGATCGCCCTGCCCTAATTGGTATTTTTGTATTATTGATAATCATATCTGCGATTATTTTTGTCCCAATAATATATACTACCCCTGCAGACAAAATTGATTTTAGTCAGTCAGCTATTCCTCCTTCTTGGGAGCATCCTTTTGGTACAAATGCTCTAGGTCAAGACCAGTTAGCGAGGGTTTTGCAGGGTGGACGTATTTCTCTGACAGTAGGAATAACGGCGATGTTGGTGGCTATTTTTTTAGGGACATTAATTGGTGCTATCGCTGGTTTTTATGGAGGATTAATTGATAATCTCTTAATGAGGTTAACAGATTTATTTTTAGCTTTACCTCAGTTACCGTTACTACTATTAATTGTTTATTTATTTCGCGATACCATCAGAGCGATCGCTGGACCAGAATTAGGTATCTTTATCTTAGTAGTACTAGTAATTGGTGGTCTTAATTGGATGTCTGTTGCCCGACTAGTAAGAGGTAATTTTCTTAAACTTAAGGGAATGGAATTTGTCAGTGCTGCTAAAGCTCTTGGTGCTAGTCCTCTGCGCTTAATTTTGATTCACATTTTACCTAATGTCTTCAGTGTTATTATTGTTGCTGCTACTTTGGCTGTGGGTAATGCCATCATCACGGAATCTACTCTAAGCTTTTTAGGGCTTGGGTTTCCTCCTGATGTTCCTACTTGGGGAAGGATGTTATTCGATGCCCAGGATTATATTACTTCTGCTCCTCATATGGCACTATTTCCTGGTTTGGCGATATTTTTGACAGTTCTAAGCATCAATTATATTGGTGATGGATTGCGAGATGCCCTCGATCCAAAAACTAAATAAGCGTAACATATCTAATTTAGAGATTAGAAAAACAAATTGAGAAACTTGTGACCACCTAAACTTTACTCATAAGTTCCTCAAATTATTGGCTTATATATAATAGTAGGGGTTGTACTCAAGAAGCTAAAACAATGAGTAGTCACCGTTACACCGCAGTGAAACGAACGGGGCGTATAAACTTCTGAGGTCTCCTCAGAAGACAGCCCCTGCGGTGACTGGTGTTCCCCGGTCAGAGTGAAACAACGGGAGAGCAACAGCCCTAAGACTGGAGGATAGCGAGATGTTGAACAAAATATTGGTAGCCATAGATGATTCGACCATGAGCAGAAAGGTCTTTGAAGCAGGTCTATCCTTGGCGAAAAGAACAGGGGCGAGTTTGATGTTATTGCACGTTTTATCCTCTGAAGAAAAGGATAATCCAAGTCCATTTATTTACTCCGATCTAAAATACAATCCCAATGTCGAACCTATTCTAGAAGCTTATCGAGAGCAGTGGCAGAAATTTGAACAGCAAGGAAGAGAATTTTTGCAGTCGCTAACGGAAGAAGCAACTAAAGCAGGAGTTAAGACTGAATTTAAGCAAACTGTGGGTTATCCAGGACGCAATATTTGCGAATTAGCGCAAACCTGGTCAGCGGAGCTAATCTTAGTAGGTAGCAGGGGGCTAACTGGACTAAAAGAAATGTTTCTAGGCAGTGTAAGTAATTATGTAACTCACCATGCTCCCTGTTCGGTTTTGATTGTGCGGTCAGATGCCGAGGAGGTTCAGTTGCCCAAAAATGATACTCAACTCCTGAGATATTAACTCTGCCTCAAATTTTCTGATTTTGTACACCACTGGTTCAACTATTGTATAAGTGTAACCGATAGTAACCGATAAGTTGATTAGTAATCGCCATAGTGAGAAGATTAGCAGGGTAGACATTCGTCTTCCCAGTCTCCATCCATAATGCTCAAAGTTGAATTCAAAGATGTGTTTTTCTGCCACTGCTAGTTTTACCGTTGGGTCTATTCTCCTAATGGGTGGTACTTATGCCATTGTAGGGGCTGTCAAGGAGACACCCTATTTTGTCCCGATTGCAGTTTACCCAATTGCCTTTGGAATCCAGCAAATCTTTGAGGGAGGAGTATGGGTAAATCTTTTGAATTCTTCGGTTGAAGCCACACAACCACTTGCTTTCGGATTTCTCTTCTTTTCCCATTTGTTTTGGCCTTTTTGGGTACCATTCTCAGTCTTGTGGTTAGAAAAACGCTCCCTCAATAAACGGCTCTTGTCGGCATTGACTATTATTGGGGGATTGTTTGGGGCATCAATTTACTTCCCTCTGTTCCTTAATGATTGGATGCAGGTAGGCATTGAAAAGGGACACATCGCCTATGAAACGATTCTGCTCTACGATGGACTGGTATCGCAGACAGTTGTACGCCTCTTTTATGCAGCTCTCATATTAGTCTCTCTATTCTTGGCAATGGAGAAATCAATTAAAGTCCTTGGAGTCTTGATTCTTATCTCTATGCTGGCTACATTTTTCCTGTACAAATCTGTTCTCTTTATCTCTGTCTGGTGTTTTTTCGCAGCTATTCTTTCAACTTATATAATCTACGTAATTCGTCGGTAGCGTAGCCAACTTTGAGGAAATGACCTTTATTTAATTCTGCCTAGCTACTTAATTATGCTCCATTCCAACAGCTTGAGATATATTAGACAATCCTTGGGTTTCTAATCTTTTTAATAATCCTGTTAAAACATTTTTAACCATCCAAGGACCTTGATAAACCCAACCAGTATAAACTTGCAATAGACTAGCACCAGCAGTAATTTTGTCCCAGGCATCGGCAGCAGTAAAGATACCACCCACACCAATTATTGGTATTTCTCCCTTGGTTTCTTGCCAAATAAAGCGAATTACTTCTGTAGAGCGTTTGCGGATAGGTGCGCCACTAATACCTCCCATTTCATCTTTGACATGGTTACCTGTAGCTTCAAGGATCTCTGTTCTTAAACCATCTCTACCCGTAGTAGTGTTGGTAGCGATGATACCCGCAAGATTATAGTTTTTAGCCAAAGTAATAATAGCAGCGATCGCGTCCCAATCGAGGTCAGGAGAAATTTTAACTAGTATTGGTTGCTGGGCTTCATTAACTGTTTGCAAAGCCGATAAAATAGGTTCTAGTTGTTCTCCAGCTTGGAGCGATCGCAAACCAGGGGTATTAGGGGAACTAACATTAACTACAAAATAGTCAGCCCAATCTTTGAGTAATTGAAAACTGCCTACATAATCTTCGGCTGCTTGTTCTAAGGGAGTTATTTTTGATTTACATAAATTAATACCAAGGGGAATTTGACGGGGTTGTCTTGCCCAAGTTTGCTGGAGAGTATCCGCCATAACTGCTGCCCCCAAATTATTTGCCCCTAAGCGATTTAAAGCTGCTTTATCTTTGGGTAAACGAAATAGACGAGGGCGAGGATTGCCTGGTTGGGCATGAAAAGTTACTGCCCCAATCTCAGCCAACCCAAAACCCAAACTTGACCAAATACCAGCACCCACACCATCTTTGTCAAAGCCCGCAGCTAAACCCAAAGGGTTAGGAAAATCTAGTCCCCAAATCGTTTGTGCCAAACGAGAGTCTTGAAGGCAAAAAGATTGTTGCAATTGTTTGATTGCTAGACTTCCCCAGGCAGTATGACGAGAATTTTCTATATTACTCAGGGTTGCCAGCATTTGCTTATGGGCATTTTCTGGATCTCCTTTAACCGCAGATAAAAGAAGAGGATAGAAAGGTTTGGTGAAGTTAAACATTGAGTGTATTTTCTGGTAATTGGGCAGATAAATTTATGTAGCTATTAGCTTTTAGTTAACCTTAGTTCGGGTTACGATAGTTGAGCCTCAGAATTTTATACTATCTGCACTAGAGACATTTTAGTTCTTTAGATACTTTTTCAAAAACTCTCTCAGTTCATCCCAAGAATTTTCTGCTGCTAGAAGATTATAAGAAGAACGTTCGTGACAGAAAAAACCATGCTCCGCATTCTCATAAACTTTCAACTGATAATTTTTGCCAAGTTCTTGAAAACGAGAGTCTATTTGCTGAATGCGCTCTTTAGGAATAAATGAATCTGCACCACCGAAGAATAAATAAATAGGAATTGTAATATTTCTAACGGCTTCTAACCATTCATCGAGAACTATACTGTAGAAAGGTGCAGCCACAGCAATGTCCGAGGAAAACTTAGTAGCAGTATAAAAAGCCATGCTTCCCCCAAGACAAAAGCCCGTTACACCAATGCGCTCTGAATATACATCTACTCGCAATCGAAGATAATCTATTGTCGCTTTAATATCTTCTGCCAAAGTCTTACTAAAATCGAGACTGTACATCATCTCTTTGGCTGCATCAACTTCATCATAGCCAAATTTATTGTTTGGTAATTCACGATAATATAAGTCGGGAGCGATCGCTATATAGCCTTCCTTAGCAATACGGATTGTTACATCTTTGATATGTTGAGTTAATCCGAATGCTTCCATTAATATGATAATGGCTGGCTTGGAACTATTTTCAGTAGGCACACCTAAAAAAGCTGGCATTTCTCCGTCAGGAGTAGAAATCATTATTTCTTTCTGTTCGATTTGCATCTATAAACCTCTAGAAACTTATAGATACTCTAAAAAAAACACTCTTTGTAACTCTAGAATAAAGTTGCGGGATTTTGGTAAATTATTGCGATCGAGCTATATACTGTCTTGGTGTCATACCAACGATCTGTTTAAAGTATTTTGTAAAATGACTTTGATCGCAAAAACCAACTAGAGCAGCAATTTCTGCGATAGTAATTTCCTGATGCTGTAGCAAATATCGTGCTTTTTCGATTCGTTGCTGCAATATATACTGATGAGGAGTTCGAGCGGTAGCTTTTTTAAACAAACGGATAAAATGATAAGGACTTATTTGTGCGATTTCAGCAAGTTCGATAACGGTTAAATTACGATCGAGATGTTCATGGATATACTCTTTTATTTGTCTCAGTTTCGATTTAGATAAGCTGTCTTTGTAGCTAGCCAGTTTAGGTTTCGTAGTGCAATATTTTCGTAATAAATTAATTGCCAATGTAGTTTTAAGGCTGTCAATCAATAAATCACTACCAATTTTATTTGACTCTAATTCATCTTTTAAAGTCGCAAAAATTCCTGTTATCAGTTCATCTTGCTCGTTCATAAACTTGGGAATGAGTTTGATGCGATCGCTATCTACTAAATCTTGACCTACTTGTTGCAACAGCAAAGGTTCAAATGCCAAAATCCCAAACTTGGCGGAGTTATTCCAATTACAGCGATGAACAATACCAGCAGGAATAATGGCAATATCTCCTTGATTTCGCCTTTCTGTTTGCATTTTTCCATCTAACCATCTTTCCCCTGGCGAGTAGGAAAAACCGTAAGCAATTACGTGCATAGTATGTTGATGGGTGGGACAATCAAATTTTGGCTGTCGGTGCAATTCAAAATGGATATCATTCCATCCGAGGCTTGAAAGTGTAGCAGGTTGTGGAACAAAATCATTTGATGCTTTTACTTGCCTGTAATCAAGTAGTTTGACCCTTTCTCTTGAGGTTTTCATCATGAATTATTCAATTTCGTAAAAACTAGAATAATTTAAAGACAATCATCTAGTTCTCACTCCCTACTACTGTTTTTGTTTGAGTTCATCGGCTAATTTCCGCACTCGTTCTTCTTGTTGAGCTAATTTTTCTTGGTCTTGTTTGAGAATTTGTTCTAATTCTTGTAATTGTTCCCGACGAGTTTCTATTTCTAGGGCGCGACGATTTAATTCCAGACTGTGAGAAGTAATTTCTTGTCGCCACTTTTCAACTTTAGCCTGTTCTGCTTCGACAAATTGAGGCGTAATATTGTTATCATAAGATTTTTCCAAAAGACTTAATACTAAATCCTTGGCTTCTTTAATATTAACTATCTGTCCTTGGTTTCCACATTCTACCAGTACTAATGCTCCTTCTCCCCAAGAACTAGGATTTGCTAAAGGTAAGCACTGGGATTCGCCTATGTGCCAAATATTTTCTGACTTTTGGCAGGCGAGTAATTTTAGTTCCATGTCCCCGGAAGTCGAATTTTGTTGAACTTGAGCTAGGTGTAACATAGCTGAATTCAGTACTGGTCATCAATGAAAGTTAGTAAATAGAGGTGGTTATAGTTTATAGTAATTCTCCCACTTATGAAGAATGACCAAATATTTAGTCTATTCTAAACGCTGTAAACGATCGCGCAATATCTCTGCTTGTTTCTGGGCTTCTGCTAAAGAATCTTTTGCTCCTTGAATTACCTCAGCAGGTGCTTTCTTGACAAAACCAGGATTGTTGAGACGACCAGTTAAAGATTTTATGTCCCCTTCTACTTTAGCTAAATTCTTTTCCAATTTACTACGCAGAGCCTTAATGTCAACAATCCCTGTCAAGGGAATCAAGATTTGGACTGTACCAAAAACTCCTGCTATTACCTGTCCTGGCTCTTCTGCTAGAGTTTTCACAATATTTAGTTGCTCTACTTTAATTAAGTCTTGGATGTAGGTTTGAGTAGCTTGCAATATTGCTATTTCTGCATCGCTTTCTGTTTGTAAAATTATGGTAGCTTTTGCTCCTGGTTTAATTCCTGCTTCCACTCTCAGGTTACGAATGGTACGAATAATACCGAAAAGCAGTTCAAAATTTTGTTCTAGTTGAGGACTAATTAAATTTTCGGCTACTTCAGGATAAGATTGTAATGCCAAAACTCGATCGCTATTGGCTTGAGTTAGAGTTTGCCAAATTTCTTCGGTAATATGAGGCATAAAGGGATGGAGTAATTTTAGAGTCCCTTCTAAGACATAGGCTATGGTTTGTTGGGCGATGGGGCGAGTAGAAGAATTATTGTCTTTCCATAGTCTAGATTTAACTAGTTCGATATACCAGTCACAGAAATCACCCCAAATAAATTCATAGAGTTCATTAGCAGCTTCGCCTAAACCGTAAACTTCGATATTAGCTCTAGTTGTTTTGACTACCTGATAAAAACGAGAGAGAATCCATTTATCGCATAACTCTAGTTGATCGATAGCTGGTTCGCCTAATTCCTGGGGTGTTTTACCATCGAGATTCATCATCACAAATCTAGATGCATTCCAAAGCTTATTGGCAAAGTTACGAGATGCTTCTACTGATTGTGATTCATCGGTTTTGCGCTCGTAGTCAAAGCTAATATTTTGTCCAGCACCAGCTACTTTTTTAATTAGAGTATAACGAAGGGCATCTGTACCATATTTATCGATCATTAAGAGAGGATCGATACCATTACCCTTAGATTTAGACATTTTCTGTCCGTTTTCATCCAGTACTAAACCGTGAATGTAAACATCTTTAAAGGGCATCTGGTTGGTAAAATGTCCTGCCATCATAGTCATTCTGGCTACCCAGAAGAAAATAATATCGAACCCTGTAACTAAGGTACTATTAGGGTAATAGGTTTTTAAATCTGCTGTTTCTTCGGGCCATCCCATGGTAGAAAAAGGCCATAAACCAGAGGAAAACCAGGTATCGAGGACATCAGGGTCTTGTTCTAAGCTAATATTCTCCCCATATTTAGCTACAGCTTTTTCTTTTGCGGATTCTGCATCATGGGCAACCACAAAAGGAGTATTGTCTGTAATCTCTCCTGCTGTTTCACTAACTACATACCAAGCAGGAATTTGATGACCCCACCATAACTGACGAGAAATACACCAATCCTTGATTTTGACTAGCCAATCCCGATAAACTTTATGCCAACGCTCAGGTACATAATGGGGTGAATCTTGTTCGTCCAGGAAAGTTAAAGCTTTCTGAGCTAAAGATTTCATTTTGACAAACCACTGAGTAGATAAGAGAGGCTCAACAGGAACTTTACCGCGATCGCTATAGGGTACACTGTGTTTGTAGTCTTCTGTTTTAACTAGTACTTCTAACTCTTCTAGTTTCTTAACTACATTCTTACGAGCAACAAAACGGTCTTGTCCCTCAAACTCCCCTGCATTTTCGTTGAGAGTGCCGTCTTTGTGCATGATATTGATAAAAGGCAGATTGTGCCGTTTACCCATCTCAAAATCGTTAAGATCGTGGGCAGGAGTTACCTTGACACAACCAGTACCAAACTCAGGATCGACTAATTCATCAGCAATAATCGGTATTTCTCTGCCCATTATTGGTAGAGTGATCGTTTTACCAATCAAATGCTTGTATCGATCGTCATTAGGATTAACGGCTACTCCTGTGTCTCCTAACATCGTTTCAGGACGAGTTGTTGCCACTTCGATGTAACCATTCCCTTCAGTCAAAGGATAGCGAAAATGCCATAAATGCCCATCTACTTCTTTATTTTCTATTTCTACATCTGATACCGCAGATTCCGAAGAGGGACACCAGTTAACTAAATAGTTACCGCGGTAAATCAATTCTTCTTCATACAGTTGGATAAAAGCAGTCTTAACAGCTTCAGACAAGCCTTCATCCATAGTAAATCTTTCTCGCGACCAATCAACTGAGACTCCTAGTCTTTTGAGTTGATTAATAATTGTCCCTTTTGATTTTTCTTTCCATTGCCAAGCCCTGGCTAAATAATTATCTCTGCCCAAATCGTAGCGAGTTTTACCTTCTGCTTTTAATTGTTTATCTAAAATAGTACTAACTGCTATGCTGGCATGATCTGTGCCTGGTAGCCAAAGAGTATTACGACCAATCATTCTGTGATAGCGCGTTAAGGTATCGATCAGAGAACTTTCAAAAGCATGACCCATGTGCAAGCTACCAGTAACATTAGGTGGGGGAATAACGATGCAATAAGGTTCACCGTCATTATCTGGACTTGCTTTAAATATCTGATTTTCTGTCCAAAATTGTTGCCATTTGGCTTCGGTAGCCTTAGGGTCGTACTGGCTTGGGAGAATGGGAGTGGTCGCAGTCATAAACTGACAGAAGAATTAAGAGCAAAATATACAAAACAATCTATCATTTTACAGGCGATCTTTGCTTCTCTTCCTGTTTGTTCTGATTATTTTTAGAGAACAAATGTTTGAAACTTATTCAGCAAACTCTAAGTAGGGCTTGCTGAATAAATCTAAAAGCTATATCTGATAGAAAGTTTGAGATTTTTGTCTGACATAAAGTGCAAGGTTTTAGCATCCTCTCACTCAAAATCTTGGTACTTTT
>JAAUYH010120530.1_pt1 | contig 18966 bp, 17 predicted proteins | sample 7278061 | NCBI WGS metagenome assembly JAAUYH01 (sample SAMN14350203, study PRJNA611818) | marine sediment metagenome | isolation source: surface marine sediment (0.6m) | place: French Polynesia: Moorea | collected 2018-08 | reverse complement strand
GGGCTCCCTGCGTCACTTGCCTCGGACCCATCATCTCTGTCATCTCCTTGTTCGAAGGAGGTTGAATCAGGCGAAAGACACTACTTCAACCAAACCTTTTTCAACAAAATCAGCCCATACCAGACGTGGCCAGTTCTTACCGAATGCGCTCGCAGCATGCCGACCTGCTGCGCCGGCGAACGGCAACCGCTGCATTGCAGAAGGAGATGCGGCCATTCAAACAACGTGCAGCGGGTTTTTGGTGGTCAATGCCCTGGTCGCAGGGGATCTGTCTATTGGAAGTTCGTATGCCGGCTTGCTACAGATGAAAACTCGCTGCCCGCCGCCAAATGCGAAATCAGACCGTCTAACAGAATCAGGCTTGATTGCTCAAACAGCGAGCCGCCGAATTGGCGGGTGTGATCCGTCGGCAGGCACAGGACAACATCGGCCAGCAAGGCCAACTCGCTTTGCGCATCGGAGGTAACAGTTCCGACAATGGCACCTACGCGATTCGCAATTCTGGCAAAATGTACGGTCACCGGCGTCGTGCCGGACCCGGAAATCACAATAAGTGTATCACCCTTTTGGATCGCGGGCGCGGTCGCCTCACCGACAAAATGGGCATTGAAGCCCAGATGCATGAACCGCATCGCTGCCATTTGCGCGATGAGACCGGATCGGCCTTGACCCGAGAAGAAGAGTCGCCGGTCGGGGTCTGAAAACAGTCGCGGGAAGGACGTGTAGCTTTCCTCCTTGACCCTTCCAAAAACAGACCCGATCTCAGCTTGAACAGCGTTAATCAGGTCAGCTGCGGTAGCTTTTTCTTGATCCATGACGCCATCTCCAGGGGGTTTGGGGCTTCCGTGATCGCGCTGCCAACTACGAGAATGTCAGGGCCGGCCGCAACTGCGGCGTCCAGGTTTTTCGGGCCAATGCCCCCCGCCAGGGAAACGCGGAAACCGCGCGTGCGCAGCGAGGCAACTGCGTTAATGTGACGGGATGAGGCGTCGCCCGCCAAGCGGGTATCTGTCGAAGCGTGCAACGCGATGTAATTGAAGCTATCCGGCAGATGAGTGCCATCGTAAATCAGTGTCTCTTCATCGGTTTCGGTGATCGTATCCAGAACGACCGCCGCTTCGTACCGTCTGGCACAGGCGTCGACAGCGGCGAGTGTCGCGGTCGGCGCACAGGACAGAACGGTCATAAAGGACGCACCGGCCCCAAACACCATCTCTGCCTCGTACGTCCCGCCATCGACCGATTTCGTGTCGGCCAATACCGGAACGTCGGGGCAAATCTCCCGTGCCGTGGTGATTGCGGAGACACCAAAGCGTTTGAGCAAGGGCGTGCCGACCTCGACGATATCGGCGACGTCCCGGATCAGGGGAAGGACGCCAAGGTGTTCTGGTTTGTCAAACGCGATTTGCAGTAACATCTGGCATCCATGTGCAGCTCGGTCGCCGTTTCAAACGGCCAAGCGAACCGATAGGAAACTGGCCGAGATGTAGAAAGAACGCAACATGCCCTGTGGTGAGCGCTGCAATTGTGCCCTAGCGACAGGACAGGGTTTCTGCTTGAACGAGCGGAGTGGTCAGGGATGGCAAGAAAATGAAAAAGCGACAGATCGGACGGACGGGGCTTGAGGTTAATACGCTTGGGCTCGGAGGAGCGCCGCTTGGGGGCAATTTCGTCGATCTCGACTACGGTCAGGCGGCGGAGTTGATCGGCGCCGCCAGAGATGCGGGCATCGGCTATTTCGACACGGCCCCCTGGTACGGGTTCGGCCGGTCCGAGCGTGTTATGGGCGATATGCTGCGCGGCACGGACTATGTGCTATCAGACAAGGTGGGCCGGTTGCTCAAGCCCGGAGCCGTCGAAGATCCGATGGAATTCGGGATGATCGATCCGCTGCCGTTCAACGTGGTCTATGACTACAGTTACGACGGGATCATGCGTGCCTACGAGGACAGTCTTCAGCGCCTCGGGCTCGACAGGATCGATATTTTGCTGGCACACGACATCGGCGAGTTTCAGCACGGGGACGAAAACGCGCGCCATTTCAAAGATTTGGCCGAGGGCGGGTACCGCGCGATGAATGAGTTGCGCAAGGCCGGGCAGGTCAAGGCAATCGGGCTGGGTGTCAACGAGAACCAGGTCTGTATGGATGCTTTGGCCATCGGGGATTGGGATGTGTTCCTTCTGGCGGGCCGGTACACTTTGCTCGAGCAAACGGCCCTCGAGCGGCTGTTTCCGGCCTGCCGCGCGGCAGGCACGTCGATCATTTGCGGCGGGCCCTTCAATTCCGGCATTCTGGTGGGGCGGGAAATGTGGAATTACGCCAAGGCCCCCGACGATGTCGTGGCCAAGGCGCGCGCATTGGGCGATGTCGCACACGCATTCGATGTTCCCCTTGCAGCAGCGGCACTGCAATTCCCGCTTGGCGACGACCTCGTTTGTTCGGTAATCCCCGGACCGCGCGACAAGGGCGAACTGGCGCAGATCCTCGCCTGGTTCGAGACCCCGATCCCGCCAGAGTTCTGGACGGATCTGAAGACCAAAGGGCTGATGGAAGGCGCAGCACTGACGCCGGCCGGCTAAACCGCCGTGAACCCGCCATCCACCGGCAGGCAAACGCCCGAGATCATTGCCGCCGCATCGGAAAGCAGAAACACAATCGGTCCCGCGCAATCCTCTTCCGTGGCCCATCGATGCAGCGGCATGGCCTCCAGCAGCGGCCCGCCGACATCGTCGCGGCCCCAGTACCATTCGGACATCGGCGTCATGACGACCGTGGGATTCACGGCATTGACCCGGATGTTGTGGCGCCCCAGCTCCAGCGCCGAGACACGGGTCATCGCATCGACCGCGCCCTTTGACGAGGCATAGGAGATATGCCCGGCTAACCCAACGAGCGAGGCCTGGCTGGATACGTTCACGATGGCGCCGCCCTTCCCGGCCTCGACCATGCCTTTCGATGCATATTTGGTGACCAGGAGCGTTCCGCGGGCGTTGATGTCGATGACCTTGTCGAACACATCCGTGTCCGTCTCCATCGGCGTCGCGATCTCGCCGCCCCAGCCGCCGCAATTGACGACGCCATAGAGGTCCAGGCCGGACAAAACCGCCTCGACCGAGGTTTCGGATGTCAGGTCGAAAGGCCGCGTCTCGCAACCGGTTTCCGACGCCAGCGTGGCCAGCTTCTTGTCGTTCCGGCCCGAAGCAATGACGCGCGCACCTTCCTTGACCAGCAGCCGCACGGTTGCCGCACCGATACCGCCGGTGGCCCCGGTCACGAGAATCGGACGGTTCTTCAGTCCTGTCTCCACGGCATGCTCCCTTTGGCTGTCATCCGACCTGATGCGGGCCGATTGCCGGCATCCTAGCCCATGGCCATTTGGGTCAATCTGTCGGACATTGGCAATAGTGGACGCGCGTCCTGGCAGTCGGCGGCGGGATCGAAGGGGAAAGACGGTGGCAAATCTGAATGAAGTTCTGGGCGATGCGCGGTGGCATTGCGAACCGCCTGATTGGAAGCTCACCGAAGAGTCCTTGACCCTCACGACCGGCAGCGAAACCGATTTCTGGCAGGAGACGTTTTATGGGTTCCGGCGCGATGATGGGCATTTTTTGGGGCGCACAATTCCGGGGGATTTCTCGGCGGTCGCCACATTCGATGCGCAATACGAGATCCTCTACGATCAGGCTGGACTGATGATGCGCGCTGATGCGCAAAACTGGCTTAAGGCGGGTATTGAATATTCCGACGATGTCGCGAATTTCTCGGCTGTGGCGACCCGCGGCGGACGCTCGGACTGGTCGGTGATTGGCGTTCCTAAGATATCGGGGCCGCAGCAGGTTCGTCTGACGCGGCTGGGTGGCGCGGTGATCGTTCACTACAAAGGCCGCGAAGGTCTTTGGAACCTGATGCGGCTGGCCGATTTCCCCACCGACGTTGCTGTCGAGGTCGGTCCGATGGCCTGTTCGCCGCAGCGGGCGGGGCTGGTGGCGCGATTTGACGATTTTCAGATCGGGCCGCCGGTGAGCAATCCACTGCACGCAAACTGAAATCAAATGTGCGTCCGCTGCGGACCGAAGGGACCCAAGTGGCCGAAGATTCTGGGGAAATGGGTGTAGCCATATTCGACATTGCGCCCTAAGCTGGCCGCTGTCGGGCCGAAGAATGCCTGCTCTGACCACGAAAATCTGGGAGGAATGTTCATGGTTTTTCGCAAACAATTGACGGCAATGGCGCTGTGCGCCGCAGCGACGGGCGGCGCGGCCGTACCTGCCGCTGCCCAAGAGTTCGAGGGCGTAACGGTCAATATCTTGACCCGCCCGGGCTACGTGATCGCCGGTCCGCTCATCGAACGCGGCAAAGACTTTGAGGAAATGACCGGCGCCAAAATCGTCGTGACGGAAGTTCCGTTCGCCGAGATTTTCCCCAAGATTCAGAACGACTGGGCCACGGGCACCAACTCGATCGACGTTGGGGTTTTTGCCGCCGGTTGGGGCGTCGAGCTTGATGCTGCCGGTCTCTTGGAAGACCTCGATCCTTACGTCGCCGCAGACAACAAGATCATGCTGGACGACATTGCGCCCTATTTCCGCGACTTTGGCCAGAAGGTCGGCGGCAAGACCAAGCTTCTGATGGTCGATGGCGACTTTCAGATGGTATACTACCGTACCGACGTCCTGTCAGAGGCCGGGCTGGAACCGCCGGTCACTTGGGAAGACTATCTTGACGTTGCGTCCAAGATCCACGGCATGGACATGAATGGCGACGGCGACGCCGATTATGGCTCGTGCATCTTCAAAAAACGCAATGCCCAGTCCTATTTCGCGATCCAGACCTTTGCGGCGCCGATCGTGCAGACACACGGCACCGCGCAGGGCTTCCATTTCGACAATGCGACGATGAAGCCGCTGATCAACAATGCCGGCTGGAAGAAGGCGTTCGAGCTTTATAAGGCGACCGGGGAATTCGGTCCGCCGGAAGAGCTGAACATGGATATCGGCGACACCCGTGCGCTGTTCAAGGCCGGCCGTTGCGGTCTGCTGGTGGAATGGGGCGATCCCGGAACGCTGCAGCTTGACGACGACGCCGCAGCCATCAAAGGCAAGCTATTCGCCATCGCTGCCATCGGGTCGCGTGAGGTGCTGGATCGCGAGACTGGCGAGCTGGTCCCGGCCACGGCGGAAACCGCACCACACTCGGTGGACGGCATCAACTATTCGCCTTTCGCAGCCTTCGGCGGCTGGGCCGGCGCGATCAACAAGGGCGCCGACGAACGGACCAAGGCCGCGGCCTATGCGTTCCTGTCGCATATGAACCAGCCCGCGCAATCGGGTATCGACGTGACGATTGGTGCCACGGGCTACAATCCGTATCGCATCTCGCAGCTGGCCAGCACCGATCTCTGGGTCGAGGCCGGCATGCCGCAAGAGCTTGCCGACAATTATCTCGGCGCGATCAACGCCGCGCTGGATAACCTCAACATGTCCTCCGACATGAAGATCCCCGGCGCCCAGCAATATACTGCGGTCGTTCTAGACACCCAGCTTGCCCGGTACCTGGCCGACGAGATCACGGTCGAAGAGGCACTCGCCAATATCGAGGAAGGCTGGGAAGAAATCACAGAGGACTTCGGTCGCGACGAACAGGTCGCGGCACAGGCCCTGGCGCTCGGCACCAACTGACGCAACAGGCGAATGTCCTCTTACGAAAACATACGCCAGCCGGGGATATCTCCGGCTGGCGTCCCCTTTCGCGAACGCCTGGGCGAGTGGGTGGACCGGCATTCCGGAACTTTCTTCATCGCGCCCGCGGTCACTCTGATCCTGATTTTCGCGATTTTCCCGACCATCTATTCCATCTTTTTCGCGCTCAGCCGGGTTCGCTTCACCGGTGACGGCCTGAAATTCCGCTATGTCGGGTTTCGAAATTTCGCCAAGCAGTTTTTCGGCAGCTCCGAAGTGCATTTCCTCGGACGAACAGACCCGGTCAGCATCTTCGGCTATGCGGTCTTCGCGGCGATTGCCGTCGCTGTTCTGGTGTGGCTCTGGCGGTCGCGCAAGATCACGACCTGGGTCGGGATGATTGGCCGCACCATTTCTGCGGCAATGGCGATCTTCCTGGCCTGGATCCTTTGTGCCTCGCTGGTGTCGGGCAATTCCATCGGCACGCTTTATACAACGCTATTCTACGTTCTGGTGGGCTGCACGCTGCAATTCGTGATCGGTACCGGGCTGGCGTTTCTTTGTTCGCAGCCGATTTCGGGTAAGAACTTTTTCCGGGTCATATTTTTCATCCCGCTGATGATCACCCCCTTGGGCGTGGGCTATGCGATGAGGATGGTGGCCGACGTCACCAAGGGGCCGTTCCAGCCATTTTTGAATTTCGTGGGTCTTGAAGAGTGGGTGTGGTCCGCGGACGCATGGTCGGCGCGGTTCATGATGATGGTCAGCGACAGCTGGCAGTGGATACCGTTCATCTTCATCTGCATGCTGGCCGCGCTTGAAAATATTCCGCGCGATCATGTCGAGGCAGCGCAGGTCGATGGCGCGTCCAGCTTCCAGATCTTCCGCGAGATCACCTGGCCACAGGTCCTGCCGGTCGCGGTGACCGTGCTGCTGATCCGGATGATCGAGGCCTTCAAGATCGTCGATCTGCCTAACATCATGACCGGCGGCGGGCCAGGCTCTGCAACCGAATCCATGACGTTGAATTCGATGTATATCTGGCGCGCCAACGATCTGGGTTCCTCGGCGGCGATTGCGTACCTGCTCTTGATTTTGACCGTCGTGATCTGCGCCTCGTTCTTCAACTACGTCGTGGTCGGGCAGATCAGAAAGGCGCGCGCATGAGCCAGACGTCTTACAGGTTCCAGAAAGCCAACCGCACGCTGCTGCAGCGGCTGTTCGAGGCGCCCTCTGTCGGAAAAATGTCGCCGGTTGCCAGGATCGTCGCCTATCTCCTGCTGGCGGTCTGGTCGCTCTTTGTGCTCTTCCCAATCTACTGGGTGATCATCACGTCCTTCAAGGACGCCGCAGCGGTGAACCAGGGACCATTCTACATCCCGTTCGTCGATTTCCAGCCGACGCTCGAGGCCTGGCGGACCCAATTCACGGAAGACCCGTTTTGCAATTTCTCGGCGATTGCGCGGCAATTTGGCCTTTTGGTCTACAATTCGTTCGTCTTCATCGTGTCGCCGGTGGTGTCGCTGGAACCGATGGAACCCCAGATCTGCAAGATCTATCTGGCCTTCACCAACTCGGTGGTCATCAGCATCTTCTCGACCGGGCTCTGCGTGATCGTGGGCTCTATGGCGGCCTATGCCCTTGCGCGCATCCAGTATTCGCCCAGATTCGGCAACATCATGATCTTCGTGCTGCTGATCGTGGCCGTCATCATTGCCACCACCTATGCCGGTGCGCCCTGGTGGGCCGCGGCGGCGGTCGCGCTGGCGCTTTTCTTTTTCCTGGCCCGCGCGTTGAGGAATTGGTTCAAGATGTCGCTTCGCAACGGCGATATCCTGTTTTGGATCATATCGCAGCGGATTCTGCCGCCGATCGTGATCGTGATCCCGATCTATGTGATGTTTCAGGCGGTGAAGATGCTGGACACGCATATCGCGCTGATCCTGCTCTACGCCGTGGCGAACATGCCGATTGTCGTCTGGCTTATGCACGATTTCTTCGCGCATCTTCCAATCGAGCTGGAGGAATCCGCCCAGCTGGATGGAGCGACACGGCCGCGCATCTTCTGGGAGATCGTATTGCCGCTGACCCGCCCCGGCCTGGCGGCAACCACGCTGTTGATCCTGGTGCTCAGCTGGAACGAATACCTCTTTGCGGTGTTCCTTGCCACGGTCAAGGTGCAGACGATGCCGATCATGGTTGCGGCCAAGAATGCAGGTGAAAAGGGCGTCTTCTGGTGGGAGATGTGCGCGATCATCGTCGTGATGATCATTCCGGTGATCGTGATGGCGATCCTGCTGACGCGGTTCATATCGAGGGGTGTCTTGATGGGCGCGGTGAAAGGCTAGGCAATGGGGGAAATCGGCCACAAGGCATCGGTCAGATTTGAGAATGTGCAGAAGAGCTTCGGCGCCGTGAAGGTGCTGGAGGATTTCGATGTCAAGGTCGAGCCGGGCGAATTCCTGGTGCTTCTCGGCGCGTCCGGTTCGGGCAAGACCACGGCGCTGCGCATCCTGTCCGGGCTGGAAACACCGACCGCGGGTCAGGTCTATATCGACGACCAGAACGTCACCGAGGTCTTGCCGAAATACCGCGACATCTCGATGGTCTTTCAGTCCTACGCGCTTTACCCGCACAAGACCGTCGCCGAAAACATCGGGTTCCCGCTTAAGGTTCGAAAGGTGGGCCAGGCCGAAATGGATGCGGCGATTCTAGACGCGGCCCATCAGGTGCAGCTTGAAAGCCTGCTGAAACGGTATCCGCGCGAGTTGTCGGGCGGGCAACGCCAGCGTGTCGCGCTGGCGCGCGCCATCATTCGCCGGCCTTCAGTCTTTCTGATGGACGAGCCATTGTCGAACCTCGACGCCAAGCTGCGCGGGCATATGCGCGCACAGCTCAAGCACATGCAGAAATCGATGGGGATCACGACGATCTACGTGACCCATGACCAGATCGAGGCGATGACGCTCGCACATCGCGTGGCTATTCTGGAAAAGGGCATCCTGCAACAGCTCGCCACCCCCGCTGAGATCTACAATGACCCCGCAAACCTGTTCGTGGCGCAGTTCATCGGGTCCCCCCCCATGAACGTCGTGCATGGCAGCCTCGACGGCCATCGTTTCGTTACCAACGGGGTCGGGATCGACACAGGCGTCACAGGCCGCGTCGAGAAAGCGGTGATGGGGGTGCGGCCCGAAGACTGCGCGATCGCACCGCCTTCCGAGGGCACGCTCTCGGGCACTATCTACACAAACGAACTCATTGGCGATCACGCGCTCGTCACCGTCGACTGGGCCGGCGACCAGATTTCGGTGAAGGCGTCCAAGGATTTTGACGGCGAACAGGGCGACGATATCGGCGTCGTCATCTCGCGCGATCACCTGTTCGTCTTCGATGAAAGTAACGGGCACCGCATCCGCTGAACCGGCAGGCGGCAGGCTTAGCCGATGAGTGGGTCAACAACCAAAAGGCCAGCAATATGCGCGCGACAAAGCTGCTCGAAACGGGCGACATTCGCACAGTCGAGGTGCCGGTGCCCCAGCCCGGCCCGGGTGAGATCCTGATCCGGGTCGAGGCCGCGGGCATCTGCGGCACCGATCGGCATCTCTACAAGGGCGAGTTTCCATCCGTCCCCGGCAAGACGCTGGGGCATGAGTTTTCCGGCATCGTCGTCGATGGCGGCGACACAGAGTTCGCCGAGGGTACGCGAGTGACCTGCGATCCGAACACATGGTGCGGGACCTGCGACCAATGCCAGCGCGGTCGGGTCAATCTTTGCAAGCGCAACGTGGCGACCGGCATCCACCGAGACGGCGGGTTCGCCGAATACTGTGCCTTCCCGGCGTCTAAGGCCGTCGCTCTACCTGAGGATCTAGATCCCCTTCACGGCGCTTTTTGCGAACCGCTGGCCTGCACAATTCACGGTATGGACCTGGGCGCAGCGCGGGCCGGTGAACGGGTCTTGGTGATTGGCGGCGGCGTCATCGGTCTGATAGCGGTTCAACTCGCACATCTGGCAGGCAGCGAAGTGATGCTGTTGACCCGGAGCCCGGAAAAACAGGCCCTCGGGCTCGAAACCGGGGCGGATCATGCGGTCGGGACCGAGGAGGCTTTTCGCGTATTGTGGCCCGACGGCGCCGATCTTGTTGTCGAATGTGCCGGTGTCGGCGAAACCGTTGCCGTTGCGCCCAAGCTGGCGCGCACGGGCGGCCGGGTCGTGGTGCTGGGTGTCCTTCCCCAAGGCGACCATGTGCCTTTTGAACCCTTCGACCTTCTGTTCCGCGAGATCCAGCTGCATTTCAGCTTTCTCAATCCGTTCACCCATGGGCGCGCGGCGCGGATGATCGCCGAAGGTGCCATCTCGGTCGCGCCTCTCATCAGCCGCACAATATCTCTCGACCAAGCCGCCGGGGCCATCGCGGCACCACCGCCGCGTGGCGAGGTACGGGCGATCGTCGTGCCCGATCAGATTTGAAGCGCATGCAGCGGCCCACAATTTGTTGACTCGATTGGCGCGCGTGTGAATCCTCAAAGCCAGCCAACCCATTCAGATAGAGGCCAAGTTGGGCGACCATTCCCAGGAATTTGACTACATCATCGTCGGCGCCGGTTCGTCCGGCTGCGTGCTTGCCTCGCGGCTCAGCGAAGATGCCGACGCCTCGGTGCTGGTGGTAGAGGCGGGCGGGCAAGACAAAAGCTTTCTGTTCCGCTGGCCCGCGGGCTTTGCCAAGATGACCAAGGGCATCGCCAGTTGGGGCTGGTCGACCGTGCCGCAAAAGCACCTGAACGACCGCGTGCTGTGGTACACGCAGGCCAAAGTGCTGGGCGGCGGCAGCACGATCAATGCCCAGGTCTATACGCGGGGCAACGGCAAGGATTACGACGCCTGGGCGGAGGACGGTTGCGCGGGCTGGAGCTATCGCGAAATCCTGCCCTATTTCAAACGCGCCGAGGGCAACGAGCGATTTCACGACGACTATCATGGAACCGACGGCCCACTGGGCGTGTCCGCGCCCCGTGGCGCGCTGCCGATCTGCGACGCCTTCATTCGCGCCGCCCAGCAATACGGCATTCCCTATAACCCGGATTTCAACGGCAAACAGCAGGCCGGTACAGGATACTACCAACTGACCCAGCGCGACCTGAAACGCTCGTCCGCCGCAAGCGCCTTTCTGCACCCAACTTTGACGCGGCCGAATCTGACGCTTCGGTCCAATCAGCAGGTGCGCCGCATCGTTCTGGAAAAGGGCCGCGCCATCGGGATCGAAGTCGAAAATGGCGGACAGGCCGAATTGCTGCGCGCGCGCCGCGAAGTTTTGATCACCTCCGGCGCTATTGGCAGCCCGCGCCTGTTGCTTCTGTCCGGCATCGGACCGGCCGACCACTTGAATTCGGTCGGTGTCGAGGTGCAGCACGATCTTCCCGGTGTCGGTCAGAACCTGCACGACCACCTCGACCTTTGCGCGTTGGGCGAATGCAGCGGCCGGTACAGCTATGACGGCATGGACAAATTCCCCCGATCCGCCATCGCCGCACTGCAATACTATTTCTTCAGATCCGGCCCCGTTACCTCATCGCTTTTCGAAACGGGCGCGTTTTGGTATTCCAGCGATGCCGCGCCGTTGCCAGACACACAGTTCCACTTCGGTCAGGGGTCCGGCATCGAAAAAGGCATCGTTACAATCGACAAAGGCGGCGTCACGCTGAACAGCGCGTTTATGCGCCCGCGTTCGCGCGGGTCGGTGACACTCGCCTCCGCCGATCCGAATGACGCACCGTTGATCGACCCGAATTACTGGGCCGATCCGCACGACAAGGAGGCATCATTGGACGGGCTGGAGATCGCGCGCGAAATCCTCTCGCAAGCGGCACTGGAACCATACCTCGCACGCGAGGCGCTGCCGGGACCGGACGTCAAGACGCGCGAGGACCTGTTCGACTATGCCTGCCGGCTGGCCAAGACCCAGCACCATCCGGTCGGCACCTGTCGCATGGGGCATGGGGAAGACGCGGTCGTCGACCCGGAGCTAAAGGTCCACGGGCTAAAAGGCTTGCGGGTCTGCGACAGCGCGATCATGCCGACGATCAATTCGTCCAATACCAACGCCCCCACGATCATGATCGGCGAGAAGGCCAGCGACATGATCCGCGGTCTGGATCCACTTCCGGCAGCCGTTCTTGAGCGTAACGATGGACCGCGGCGCGATATTGCGTGAGGGCTGACTATCGAGGTGACTAGGGGCTGATCGCTCCTAGCAATAAAATTCGACGCGCCATCGCCCGATCAACGTGTTCGATGGGCCTTTCGGCATCGCCGAGTTCGCGAAGTTGCACATACGCCATTTCCTGTGGAGGTGAGCAAGCGGTTCCGCATCGGACATTTCCCACGGATCGACCCGGCCTGCGATAACCAAGAATTGGACACCAATATGCGTGGTCATCCCGACTTCCATAAGGCTTTGCCGCGAGAGAGACCTGCGCACACGGCATTCTGCTTGAACAAAGCCATCTCTTCGACGCATCTTCCGAACAACGTCTGGAACTTGCGATTCAGTGAAGCAGAGACAAACCGAAGCCGGAGCCGCGGACAAATGGCAATTGCTGTACGCGGCGGGCCCGATTGCCATGGCATTCTTCGTCAACGGCGCCCTGTTCGGGGCCTGGGCGTCGCGTATTCCGACGGTTAAGTCCGCGTTCGAGCTGTCGCCGAGTTCCCTGGGTCTGCTTTTGCTGGTCCTGGCCGGCGGAGCGGTCGTTGCCTTCCCTCTGGCCGGCAGAACCGCCGACCGCCTCGGTGCGCGCGGGGTCACCCGGATATTGGCCGTGCTTTACGTCGGCGCGTTCCTCGCCATCGGCCTTGCCCCGTCGATCTGGACTCTCGTGCTGGCGCTGTTTGCGTTCGGCGCCACCCATGGCGGTATGGATGTGACGATGAACACCTGGGGCACGGCCCTTGAACGTCAGAAGAATATTGTCGCGCTGCCGGCCTTGCACGCGACCTTCAGCCTTGGCGCGGGCGCCGGGGCGGCAACGGGCTACTTCGCGTTGCAGTGGGGTCTGAGCGTGGCGCAGCACGCCTTGTTGCTTTCTGTGCCAATGCTCGTTTTGTCACTGATCCCGGGCGGGGTTGCCACCGCCGGACAGCCACAAAGACGTGGTGTCCGCGAACCGGTATTCCGTCTTCCAACCGCCACCATTTTGGTTGTCGGCATCGTCGCGTTTTCAATTACCCTCGGCGAAGGCGCCATGGCGGATTGGAGCGCGGTATTCCTGGTAGAGCAAACCGGTGTGGTGCCCTCACATGCGGCACTGGGTTACACGGTATTCTCCCTCGCGATGGTCACGATGCGGCTGCTCGGAGGCGCCGTTCTGCGGGTGGTTGGACCGCAATCGGCTGTCCTGGCTTCGGGCGCAATTGCGGCCTGCGGTGCATTCCTTGCGGCCATGACGCAGGCCTACGGGATCGCGCTTCTCGGCTTCCTGCTCATGGGGCTTGGCTTCGCGCTCATCATGCCGCTTTCGATGTCGGCGGCCGCCAATGTATCCGAAGACTCAGCCGGGCGCGCCATCGCCGGTGTGGCGATATTCGGTTATGGCGGGTTGTTGTTGGGCCCCCCGATCATTGGATTTCTGGCGGACGCCGCAGGATTCCCGGTGGCACTTGGAGCCATCGGGCTGCTGGCATTGGTGGCTTGCTTGGGAAGCTCCAATTTCAGAGCGTAGACCGGATTGGAATTCTCAGAATTCCGGACGACAACGCTTCGTCTGCGAAATCAGTTCAAAATGTCCTTGGTGTGCTGAACCCGCTGGGCGGTCATCATACCGGTTGCGTTATGCATAAAGGTGGCAGCACATCCTCGCAGCTTTGTCCGCAAAGTTGACCCAATCGATCAGCCAATGCCGCAAGATCGATGCGCCCGTTATGGCGACCAAGGTCGCTGTAAAAGCCACTGCTGCGTTGCCAAGGGCGTCATTGCACGAGAACAGCCATACGGCCCGCACACTCGCGTCTCCGGCGCGGTGTTGAGGCACGTCTGACTGTGCCACGGACCCGGGCGGTATCCGATCAAGGTGGTGCCCGGTCCCCGACACAGCACGTTCCACGCCGTCGAGTCGCGCGTTTTTCAGATCGATATCAAGGGTAAGGATTTGAGAGGCGGTGGTGATCTTGGGGCTCGAGACACCTGCAGAGGTCACGGCCTTCTCGATCTTCGCCGCGCATGAGGCGCAGTCCATTCTTGTCACCCGATACCGGAAAGACTGGGTCAAAGCGGCAACTCCCAACAACCAGCGTGGAACATAGGTGTTTGCCGGCGTTGCGCCAAAATGCCCGCGGTCCGGCTTGCCGGACAAGGCACGGCTTGCCAGTATCGACCCTACCAATCGCGCGGGCATCCAGGTGGCTAAGGTGGTCTCATTTTGGGTTTTGCAGATCTGTTGACAGTCTACAGGCTTGCTGCTGCTCCCGTGGCAGCATGGATGGCGCTCGATGGACAACGCGACGCCTTCTTCGTTCTAATCATCATCAGCCTGGTCAGCGATCTCGTCGATGGCCCGATCGCCCGATGGTTCGGGCAGGTAACTCGTCTCGGGGCAAAGCTCGACACTGTTGCCGACGGATGCACGGTTCTGGCCGCGATACTGGGGCTCTACCTATTTGAGGGAGAGACACTGCGGCCCGAGCTTCCGTGGCTCTACCTGTTTCTGGCAAGCTATGGCGCGGCTGCGGTCACCTCCCTCTCGAAGTTTGGCGTACTTCCTGCCTACCACCTGTATTTATCAAAGACGGCTGCATTTTGCGCAGGCGCGTTTTTCATTTGGCTTTACCTGATCGATTACTCACGCCCCTTCTTTCTGGCCGTTGTGAGCCTGGGTGTGTTGGCGAACTTGGAGTCACTGCTTGTCACACTGCGCCTGAAGCGCTTTCGGTCTGATGTTGCTAGCTTATTCTATCTGCGGGTCCACGAACGCGATGGTGATGGCTGATGGGATCCGCTTCGGACGCGACCAGGCCTTTGCCAAATCCGAAGTGCCACACGGGCATGAATGTCGGCAACGAGGAAGCTGCACCGTAACGTTGAGGTGGTTGGTAAACGACCGGAGCGGGCCGAAATCGAAGATTTCGCCTCTATCAGCGCACCGGCTATGATGCGGTATCGGGAGGACACATCATGCGTGAGTACTGGGCCACATATTCTGTCAAAGACCACCTGGAAGAGCGTGCCTTTGTGGCGGATGTCATGCTCTACGACCGGATCGTCGTGCCGCATCCGCCGGATGACAAAGAGCGCGCCCGCTGGGCAGGCAATGGTTGGGATCCCGACCGGTTGGACAATCTGCTTGAGATCATCGGGCCCGACCGATCACGCAAAATCCCTTGGGACGACAATCACAAGCAAGAATGGCAAGACCGCATGGCCGCGGCGGATCACCTAAACCGTGATGCGTTTCAAGCCACGCGCGACATACTAACGTCTGACTTGCCGCCCTACGTAACCGGTGTTCAGGCCGATTTGGCCTTTTCGGATGCCGAGGCCCTCGCCGCGGGTACGGGGCTTAGGCCCCATTCCGAAAGCAAGGACGGAGGCACGGCCTCGCTGGCCACGGTCCTCGGAAAGCGCTTCCTTGCCCCGGCGGCCAAGAGCTACCCAGACCAAGAGGGCGCGTTGCGGAGCGCACTTGCTTTGTCAGCGGACAGCGAATTCAAGAAGAAGCGCAAAGCCTATTATCGTTGGCAGCGTGAATTCCTCGAGGAGTGCGCCCGGCTCGACACCGTCTGGGACCAACGCGACCGCGACCTGGTGATCGCCAAGGCGGCAGAGGAGATGCACGATCTTATCGCGGACGAAGAACGCGCACTGCGGCGGCAAAAGATCAAGCTTGGGGCGCTCTTCACACTCACGGTCACCGGATCGGGCCTGGCGTTGGTGGGCGGCGGGCCGATCACACCCGTGGGCCTCGCGGGTGCTTTCGTCTCGGTCGGCGCCTTCCTGGTGGACAAGTTGTTGGAACCGGAGCCGGACAAACCGGCGCCAGCGGCCTTCTTCACGAGCGCAAATCGGCATTTCGGTTGGTCGGTGACCTAGTCAAAACTAGAGACAAATGCCGCACACTCCATGAACGGCCGCTTTCTGACCGCCGCATTGGGTGAATAGAATGTCCGCAAGGGGCCGCGACCGACAGTCAGATGACGCTCGCTGCCATAGGTTCTGCCGCGACGCCGCATAGCTCCTTGGGAGCGCGAAGGTGCCCATGGGGTCAGCCAAGCGGCGACCCTTTTAACCGTACTGATGGCGGGCCGGCGTCCAGCGGTACCCGTCACCGTCGGTTTCCAGGTATCCCAGTCCGGGAAGGGCGATGTGCGATCCACCCATCATCAAGCGATCCGCAGCGACCATATCCATGGTCTTGATGCGGGTTTGACGAGCCATGTCCTGATCGGTGTCAAAGCCAATGGCCACGGCGGGCATTGCGAGTTGCACCGCGGGAACATGGACAATATCGGCCGCAATCAGCAGGACATCGCCATCACTCTCAAGCATAAGGCCCGTATGGCCGACGGTGTGCCCGGGTAGCGCCACAGTCGTGAGCCCGGGCGCAATTGTGGTTTCTTCCGACCCAAAAGGCTCAATGCGGTCACCGAAACCGCCAAGCGCGGCGCGGGCAAGGTCAAACGCAGCTTTGAATTCATCCGGTGCCTGCGCCTGGATTTCCTCGCTGGTCCAGAAGTCGATATCAGCGCTCGCGACCCGAAGTGTCGCGTTCACATACGGGTTGCCGGCAGGCGAAACCGTGCCGCCGATGTGATCGCCATGCAGATGGGTGAATACGACGGTGTCAATCGTCGTCGGATCGACGCCGAGGGCGCTCATCACGGACGGCAACTTGCCAAGGGTCGGTCCGAAAATCTCGCCCGTTCCCGCATCGATTAGAATTCTGCGATCACCGATCTCGACCAAGAATGCATTGACGGCGCTCGGATGCGTTTCGGAGGTTATGTGCGCCTTGTCCAGCAAGGTCGCAAACTCCTCCGGCGTCACGCCGGAGAGCAGGTCCGGTCCGATCGGGATGAACCCATCGGACAGCACGTGCACGGTCGCCGCTCCCACCCGGTAACGCCGCGCCGCAACGAGGCCCTCTGCTCCGACAGGCACGACGGACCACCCCAATGCGGCAAGGCCCGAAGCGATGCCTGTTCCGGCCAAGAATACGCGTCTATCCATGATCATTCTCCCTGGTTTCTCGAGGCAAGCCCACGCTTTTGCTACACTAGCAAGAATAGGCACAGCGTGGCACCATCGTTGAAGCCCACGTCCGCTGGAAATCAACTGATCGGCCAATGGCCCCTCTGTGCCGCACTGTTCGAATTCATCCGCCATCCGATTCCACGATCGCAGCGAATGTCAGAAATCGTGAGCCGCACGGCAGCGGCCGAAGGCGTTAGTCAACGACGGGTCTGGGCCGTCTACGATATGTACGTTACCAAGATCGGGTCGAATTCAGCGCCGCCGTATTACGGGCCCGACCCATGTTTGCTATGCTTCCGGTGAGAATGGTCTTGCAGGAGACTTGCCCGTTGCCGTCGATTTCACTCCGTCACACCATTGCCGTCATGATCGCTGCCGCAGTGTCAGTTACAGCACCGACCCCGGCGGCCGCGCAATTCGCGGGCATCCCCGCTTGGCTGCAAAAGCATGTCGGTACGGGCGATGGCCAGATCGCCCCTGTGGTCCTGAACAGGGCACGTGCGCTTTACCAGCGAAAGATACGCCATCGCGCCGTCACCAATCCCTGCTACCTTGCGATGGATGCGACGCGCCCGAGCACCGCGCCCAGCGGTGAACCGGGGCGCCGGTTTTATATCATTTGCGAATCCCGGAAAACGTTCCGCGCGGTTTCGTCGGGCTATGGCAACGGGCGGAAATTGCAGCGCGCGAATTTCTCGAACGGCCGGCAATGCGCGAAGAACTTCAGCAATGCGGAGGGGTCGAAGCTGACGACGGGCGGATCGTATGTCACGGCCGAAACAAGGACCTCGTTCAAAGGCTATTTCGGTCAATCGGGTGAAAAGCGGCCATTCTATCGGACGTTCCTGCTGTTTGACGGGGAAGGCGACACGGCAAATGCCAGAGAGCGGGCCATCGGCGGGCACCCGGCGGTGTTCCTGAAGTGGCAGTGCCGCTTCAGAAATCCGAAGAGTCCCCATGCCGACAACGAGGGGTATGTCCCTTACGGCAGACTGGTGAACTATACCGGCGGCCGCAGCAACGGCTGTACGACGTGGTCACAGACCGCTTCGAGCGAAATCATTGCGCTGGTGGAGGGAAACCCGACGACGCTCTACATCTATCCTGAATCCGGCGATATCAACGCGGTTGCGGCTGCCGTGAAGAACCGGAGATCCCTGGCGCACGCCGGGCTCTACTGGAACGCTGCATGTTTGAACGAAATCGGCGCGCCAAAGTTCTGGCCGAAGAGAACCCTCCAGCCGATCATCAATGAATGGCGGCAGTCCCTGCCAAAACAGCCGCCACTGGCATTGCCGATCTGCAAGTGACGGTGATTGAGGTGGTGTAATCGACGGCGCCCAGGCGAGCGGATGCCCTTGCAAGCGGCAGTCCGCTTTGGCGGGCCGCGCCGCAGCACGGACACCTCCGGTTCAACGGCGGCTCCAGGCCGGACGCGGCCAACGCGGGCCGTAAGGAAATCTTCAGTTTTTTTAGTCACAGTTTGGTCTGGCCAGTGAAGGCCTTTTTGCAGAGTAGATGCATGCGACACGAGCCGAAACGTGACCACTTTATGGTTGCTAAAACATCCGACGACGACATTGTGATGCAGCGCGTTCTCTACAAGCTGGGGCTGGTAGACACACCGCCCGAAGAGAATTTCGACAAATTCATCAGGTTGGCAACAAATGCCGTCAGCGTTCCGGTCGCCCTTGTTTCGTTCGTCGAAGAAGACCGCAATAGGCAGTTCTTCAAGAGCCAGATTGGTCTTGCAGGACACTGGGCCGAAGATCTGAGGTAGCCCCATTGGGTGGTCCACCAACGAGTCGCGAGCTTTATGATGTTGCACTTGCCCCCGACCTTAGACCGCCCGGAGCCGGAAAATCCGGGCACCTGCACTTGCCCCCAACCTTAGGCCGCCCGGGGCTGGAAAATCCGGGCTCTTTCACATTGGCGGGCCGGATGTGCCAGCGGGCTTGATGAGCGATGACGGGACGTTGTACCCGATCGCGCTGTGGGGTCGGTCTTCGTTGTAGTATCTGCGGTAAGTCTCCATCTTTTT
>JAAUYH010105458.1_pt1 | contig 18971 bp, 18 predicted proteins | sample 7278061 | NCBI WGS metagenome assembly JAAUYH01 (sample SAMN14350203, study PRJNA611818) | marine sediment metagenome | isolation source: surface marine sediment (0.6m) | place: French Polynesia: Moorea | collected 2018-08 | reverse complement strand
CCGCATCCTCTAGACTCTCCCAAGCGCATTCCATAAATAAACGCTGTTGCGGATCTAATAATCTAGCTTCTTTCGGACTATAACCCCAAAAATCGGCATCAAACCCCTCTATATCTTCTAGAATAGGACTTGCTTTAACATAGTCAGGATGATTAAGTAATTCAGCCCCAACTCCAGAGTTAAGTATTTCCTGATCCTCAAACCAACTAATCGACTCCACACCCTGAGACAGATTGTGCCAAAACTGTTCAATATTATTCGCCCCAGGAAACCGACAGGACATCCCAATAATCGCTACATCTTGATTCCCCGTCGCCCTTCGCCTTAACTCCCCCCGACGTTTACCCTGTTGTACCGCCACAGATTTCTGATCCGAATTGAGATAAGTCCCTAAGGCAGCAATAGTCGGATATTGAAACAAAGTCAACACCGATAAGCCATTATATAGAGGAGTGAGTTTACTCAGCACCTGCATCAGTAACAGAGAATTCCCCCCCAACTCAAAAAAATTATCCTTAACGCTAACGGTTTCCAACTTTAAAACTTCTCTCCAGATCTCAACCAGGCTGACTTCGATCGCATTCCCTGGTAACTCCTGCTGACTTAAATCTCTCTGGTTAAATAACTCTGCTACATATTTAACGACAGCATCAAATTCTCCCGCAGCAAATCTTTGACTAAGTTGCGATCTCTGAATTTTACCAATTGCCGTTTTCGGCATCGTCTCTTTAGCTATGGGAATAATATAGGCTGGCGCAACTCCAATGGACTCAAAAACCCGTTTACGAATACTATTAACCAGTTTCCTTAGACTTCCTTCCTCTTGCTCATCTGTATGGAAAAATATCACTATTTGCTCTTGCTGCTGACTGTCCTTTACCCCACAAGCAGCAGTATAAGAAATTGAGACACCTGGTATCGCTTCCACAACCGCCTCAATATCATGGTTGTAATAATTCACCCCGTTAATAATAATTACATCTTTCTGACGACCAGTAATTGTCAGTTGTCCCCCCTGCAAAAATCCTAAATCCCCTGTATTAAACCAACCATCGGCAGTAAATATCGACTGGTTTAATTCGGGCTGTTGAAAATACCCCGCAGTTACTGTTGCCCCTTGTACCTGCAATAAACCGATCTCCCCTTCAGGCACAATCTCTTGAGCATCATTGACAATTCGTAGGGACACCCCAGGAATAGGCGCACCCACTGACACAAATTCCCGATTCATATTACAATAAAAGTCATTAGAATGGGCTATTCCTGAACATGTTTCCGACATCCCATAGCCAGGGCTAACAGCGTCAGGTGATAGACCATAAGGTTGCAGTAATTCCAAAAAACGCTGGGTAGTTTGACCGACAACCGCCTCCGCACCATTACCCATCCAGCGCAAACAAGATAAATCCCAACGATGTTGGGCACCATCTGCCAATCTTTCATTGACTAAGTTATAGGCAAAATTAGGACTCCAGGTAGCAGTAACGCGATATTCATCGACTAAATCCAACCATTGCCAAGGATTTTGCAAAATACACTCACTTTTAACCTGAATTTGCTCACATCCCAGATATACCTCCGTCAGATGAAACATCACTAAACTAGCAACATGTTCCACGGGCATCCAGTTCAAAGTAATATCCCGCTCATTTAGCTGATTTACCCTCGCCATGCCGTACATACTAGCGATCAGATTCCCTCCCGATAACATAACTCCCTTGGGTTTCCCTGTACTGCCAGATGTAAATAACAATAAAGCCAAGTCGTCCAAGTTCCCACAGTGCCAATCACTATCAGGTTCGTTAGCTAATAAATCCTCAACTTTAACGGGCTTCGCCCTTGAAGGCAGAAGGTTTAAGCCCCCTTTACCTGCCGTAAAATCTTCATGCTGCTCTACGTCAGAAATAATTAAAGGAAAATTACATAACTCCCAAGCCTGACGCAGTTTACTACTGCCTTCAGATTGCACATTAGGTTCCACCCCTAAAGGAATAGGCACAAATCCCCCCAAAAAGCAACCCCAGAGACTAACAAAGAAATGACGCGGATTTTGAAGCTGGATAATTACCTGATCTTGGGGCTGTAAACCAATATTACGTAGCGATCGCAAAATCTTTTGCGCTTCTATTAGTAAATCACGATAAGATAGAATATCTGTAATCTTTCCTTGTTTAGCTGGATTGCAAAAAGTAATTCCAGTAGTACGAGATGCTGCTCGATTCAGAAGTTTCGCTAAATTAGCAGTTGCCAAAACAGAGTGGGGTAATGCAGCACCATGACTGAGAGAAATTCTTACCTTTTGCTTATCCAACTGTTCCATAGATTCTTTTTAACCCACTTACTACCGACGTATTAATAAATTTAGAGTTACTTTATAGCAGATTGTGGTTGTTGGGGCGATCTTTTTGACTAAAATTCTTTTGCTTAATGGGAGATGTAGCATGCTACGTCTGTACAGTGGTTAGTTGTACTTCATTAATTGAAGATTAATTTAAAAAACCCTGTCTCGATCAAGATTGCTTAACCAAGAAGTATTGCGAGTCTACTCACAAGTTTCTCAACTTATTCTGTCACTATGAGAAAGATATAAAAAATCTTAAGGTGTACCTCACAAGTACGAGAAACGCTATACTTACCTTCCGCAGAGGATTAAGCCGATATTGAAGATGAGTAAGAATAATCAGGAGCAAGCTGTTAGTTTAAAAGAATGGGCACATATTGCGATCGCCAAGCATACTCGTAAAATACTGAAGTATGAGTCTCGGGTACTCCAAGACAAAGATCCTGAAGATTTACATCAAATGAGGGTAGGAATGCGACGTTTACGCAGTGCGATCGCCGGTTTTGCTAGAGCTTTAGACTTACCACAGGCAGTAAATCAGAAAAATATCGCGAAAATTGGTCGTTCTCTCGGAAAACTCAGAGATTTAGATGTATTACTCGCTGCTTTAAAAGATGATTATCGCCCCTTGTTACCAACAAAAGAACAAAAGAGCTTGGACAAGGTTATCAAATCTCTAAATAAACAACGCAAACATGAAGTAAAACAGGTTCGCAAATCTCTCGACAGCAAACTGTATCTCAATCTCAAGCAAGGATTACAAAATTGGTTAGAACAGCCTAAATATCAAGCAATAGGAGATTTGTCTGTCTATCCCGTGTTGCCAGATTTACTATTACCCCAGATTAGTCAACTGCTTTTACATCCTGGTTGGTTAGTGGGGGTAGAACTAGAAGCGGGAAAAATTAAACTTCCTGAAATACTAACTAGGGAAAGAGTTCAGCAACTATTAGAACAAGAAGAACTAGTACTCCACGATTTGCGTAAAATAGCTAAAAAAACCCGTTACAATCTAGAGTTATTTTCTCAATTCTACGGCGATACTTATCTCTACTATGTTAAACAAATAGAGCAAATTCAAGAAGTTCTCGGTCAAATTCAAGACTGTTACGTTTTAAGAGAAGTCTTAGAAACAATTTTACAATCAGCGATCGCTAAAAAAATGCCTGAACTAGCAACTTTACTTACCAAAACTCGATATCAGAAATGGCAAGAATGGTTAATTTTACAAGAAGAGTTTCTGGATGATCAAAGTCGCCAAGAACTGAGACAGACAATACAGCAACCCGAAATAAGTAACGAGTAACGAGTAACGAGTAACGAGTAACGAGTAACGAGTAACGAGTAACAACTACCTACTACCTACTACCTACTACCTACTACCTACTACCTACTACCTACTACCTACTACCTACTACCTACTACCTACTACCTACTACCTACTACCCACGAAGTTTTTGCTTAAAAACAGGGAATACTAAAGCTAAAAAGCGAGATATTAACTATTTGTTATAACTCAGGTAAGTATGCCTGTTAATCGCCTTAACTGAAAGTTTTAGCTTAAGTTCCCATGAATAATCCGAAAAAAAATCAGGTTGCTTCACCGCAAGACAGTCCGCAATCAAAATTCAAACTGAGCTTATCGTTGTCGTTAGTCTTGGTATTGCCTTTTTTACTGCAAATTTTCGCCGCAGTGACTATGACTGCTTATTTCTCCTTTAAGCATAGTCAGAAATCGATTCAAGATCTGGCGGAACAATTGATGGTAAAAGTTGACGGACGTATCGATCAACATTTGGCGGATTATTTGGCTACCCCCAACCAGATAAATCAACTAAATAAAAATGCTCTAGATCTAAAGCAGATTGATTTCCAAGATCTGCGTACTATGGAACGACATTTCTGGCAGCAAAGTGAAATTTTTGAACTGGTCAGCTATATTCGGTTTGGCAGTGTTAACGGTGAATTTGTTGGTCTAGAAATCAATGATAGTAATTCCCTCAGATACCAAGTAACAGAGTTTAGTAAATCCCTGAAAACTTACGATATCAATAGCAACGGCGATCGCGGAGGGTATTTAAGCACTGTTCCTGATTACGATCCACGCCAGGGACTCTGGTATAAAATGGCACAACAAGCAGATCGTCCCGTCTGGACAGATATTTATTCTTGGGTCAATCCGCCTACTTTAGCGATGACTTTAGGGCAATCCTATTATGATCGATTAGGAAAGTTTCAGGGTGTTTTAGCTACAGATCTCAGCATTGCCAGCGTTAGCGATTTCCTGCAAACTCTAAAAATTGGTAAAACTGGTCAGGCATTTATTTTTGACTCATCAGGGATGTTAGTTGCCACCTCGACGGGGGAAAAGCCATTCACCATGATACTTAGCCAGCCTGAAAGAATTCATAGTAGGGACAGCCGAAACCTGCTGACTCGTGCCACAACGGAATATCTCGAAGCTCAATTTGGTAGCTTAACCAACATTAGTGAAAATCAAACTCTTCGTTTTGAAATTGATGGTAAACAGCATTTTTTAGTTCTGAGCTTATTACGAGATCGACATGGCTTAAATTGGACTAATGCTATTGTCGTGCCTGAGTCCGACTTTACGCAAGAAATTGACGCGAATACTCGTAAGACGATCTTGCTCTGTGTTGCTTCCTTGTTAACCGCAACTTTATTAGGGTTAATGACCTCTCGCTGGATCGCTGACTCGATACGTAGTCTGAGTGATGCTAGTAAAGCGATCGCCAGTGGGGATTTGTCACCAACGGTAGAGATTAAAGGAGTTTATGAATTAGGTGTATTAGCCAATTCCTTTAACCAGATGGCAAGTCAATTAAAGTCTTCTTTTGCTGAAATTAATTACGCTAATCAAGCTTTAGAAATAATCAATCAAGAATTAGATCAAACTAACCAAGAATTAGAACAGCGAGTTTTAGAACGTACCAGGGAACTGCAAACTGCCAAGGAAGTCGCCGAAGTTGCCAATAAAGCGAAAAGCTCGTTTTTAGCAAACATGAGTCATGAATTACGGACTCCCCTAAATGCTATTCTCGGTTTTACCCAGCTTATGCAGCGGGATAAATCGACAACGCGATCGCAATTGGAAAATCTGGCGGTGATTAATCGCAGTGGAGAACATTTACTATCTCTGATTAACGATGTCTTGGATATGTCCAAAATTGAGGCGGGACAGATTACTCTGCATCCCCACAGTTTTGATCTACATCAACTCTTGAATACCACTCAAGAAATGCTGGAATTAAAAGCCGATGCCAAGAATTTACAGCTTTTATTTAAGCGTCATCCCAGTACACCGCAATATGTGCGGACAGATGAACGTAAATTACGACAAGTATTAATTAATCTGCTCAATAATGCCCTGAAATTTACTAGCTCAGGGGTTGTAACTCTTCGGGTCAAATCAGATCCAGCAGAGCGCTATATCTTGTTATTTGAAATTGAAGATACAGGAACAGGGATTGCCCCCGAAGAATTAGAAACCGTATTTGATGCCTTTACGCAAACGGAAACAGGTCAACAATCAGAAGAAGGAACAGGTTTGGGCTTACCTATCAGCCGTAAATTTATTCACTTGATGGGGGGCGATATTGCCGTCAGTAGTAAGTTAAATCAAGGAACAGTATTTCGATTTAACATTGTTGCTGAATCTCCGCAAATAGATGAACTACAATCTTCTGAATCTCCACAAAAAGTTGTGGCGCTAAAACCCAATCAACCCAGCTATCGCATTTTAGTGGTGGATGATCGTTGGGAAAATCGTCAAATTGTCTCCAAACTACTCCAACCCGTCGGCTTTGAAGTTAAACAAGCGGTCAACGGTCAAGAAGCGATCGCCATCTGGCAAGAGTGGCAACCTCATTTAATCTGGATGGATATGCGCATGCCTGTCATGAACGGCTATGAAACCACTGCATACATCAAATCACACCTAAAAGGTCAAGCTGTTTATATTATTGCCTTAACAGCATCTACCTTTGAGGAGGAAAGAGCCATTATTCTATCCACAGGGTGTGACGATTTTGTGCGTAAACCATTCCGAGAAGAGGTTCTGTTTGCCAAAATGGCGGAGTATTTGGGGGTGGAATACATCTATGAGCAAAACAATGAATCAGAAGTAATGCCAGCTCATTTAGCTGCTGAGTCTCCCTTAGAACCCGCCGCTTTACAAGTCATGTCTGGGGAATGGTTAACCCGACTAGAATCTGCCGCTGCCGAATTAGATCATGAAGCGATCGCTCAATTAATCAGTCAAATACCCGATGAACATAGTCTGTTGGCACAGGTACTTCAAAACAAGGTTGATGATTTTGATTTTGATGACATTGTGGATTTAGTTCAACAAACCGCTAGTAACAAGTAACAAGTAGCAAACAGCAAGTAACCAGTAGCTAATCTTATATTAAGCAATTAAACATGAATTTATCTTGCCAGAAGAACCAAAATATCTTAATTGTGGACGATATTGTCGATAATTTACGAGTTTTATCCAATACTCTCAACAATCAAGGTTATAAAATTCGCTGTGCCAAAAATGGAGCTATGGCATTAAAGGCAGCCGCCAAGATGATTCCTGATTTGATTCTACTGGATATTAATATGCCTGACATGAATGGCTATGAAGTTTGTCAAAGACTTAAAAGTGAGCCACGAACTAGAGATATTCCCGTAATTTTTCTCAGTGCCTTAGATGATATCTTGGATAAAGTTAAAGCTTTTGAAGTTGGTGGCTTGGACTATATTACTAAACCCTTTCAGGTGGAAGAAGTCTTGATTCGAGTTAAAAATCAACTGGACTTGCAAGCAGCCAAAGCTGAAGTTGATTACTTGAACCGTCAACTAGAACAAAAAGTTAAAGAGCGAACTTTGGAGTTAAAAATCACTAACCAAAAGTTGGTGAAAGCCAATCAACAGTTACAACAAGAAATTATTGTCCGCCAGAAAGCTGAACAACAGCTAATTCACGATGCTTTATATGATGGTTTAACTAACTTGCCGAATCGGAATTTATTAATGGATCGCATTGATCGTGCCCTACAACGTGCCAAACGCAATCCCCATCACTTATTTGCTCTTCTGTTTATTGATCTAGATCGTTTTAAAGCGATCAACGATACTTTAGGTCATTTAGTGGGGGATAAATTACTAAGGGCGATCGCTAAACTCCTGGCGGAAGATTTACGTACTACGGATACGGTAGCCCGTCTTGGGGGAGATGAATTTGTGATTTTACTGGATGATATTCACTCTCTGAAAGATGCTACCGAAGTAGGCGATCGTCTCCAAGAAAAATTGAAAATACCTTTAAATTTTGAGGAGAAAAGTATTGTCACTAGTGCCAGTATTGGTATCGCTCTTAGTTCATCCAGTTATCGCAATAGTTCGGAAATTTTGCGCGATGCCGATATTGCTATGTATCGTGCCAAAGAAAAAGGTAAAGCCTGCTATGAGATTTTTGATCAGGCAATGTATCTTCAAACTCTTAAGACGATGGAACTAGAGCACAATCTACGTCTTGCTCTCCAAAACCAAGAATTTAGTTTGTATTATCAACCAATTATTTCCCTAAAAAATAACCACCTGTCAGGATTTGAAGCATTAATTCGCTGGCAACATCCGCAACATGGATTTATCTCCCCGACGGAGTTTATTCCTCTAGCGGAGGATACTGGTTTAATTGTGGATCTGGGAGATTGGGTACTAACAGAAGCCTGTCAACAGTTAGCAGCCTGGCAAGAGCAATATAGTCATGTCTCTGGAATCGACTCTTTGAAAGTTAATGTTAATATTGCTCCTCAACAATTCCAAAAAGCAGACTTTATCGACAAATTAGATCAGATTATCGCTTCCACAAATTTGAATCCTGCTTGTTTAAAGCTGGAAATTATCGAAAGAGTACTGGTCAACTCAGAGATTAACACCCAAAAAACCCTGGCTGAAATTAAAAACAGGCAAATCACCCTCAGTATTGATGACTTTGGCACGGGATACTCTTCTCTCAGCTATTTAAGTCGCTTACCAATTGATAATCTTAAGATTGATCGTTCCTTTATCTGTAATATCAATTCCGATGCTGAAAGCTTAGAAATTGTTAAAACCATTATTACTCTGGCGCATAATCTGGGAATGGATGCGATCGCTGAAGGAGTAGAAACCACCGAACAAGTCCAGGTGCTGAAATCTTTAAACTGTGAATATGCTCAGGGATATCTATATGCTAAACCTCTGTCAGCCCAGGCGATCGAGTTGATGTTAGAGGATAAATTTTCTCCCTCTAAAACCAAAGATATCTGAGTTCGACGAGAACATTTTTGTATCAACAAATACAAATTTTTGTGTCATTTTTAAAGTTTTGACACATTATAGAAATCTACTGAGGTCAAATTCTTCATCATTGACTTCTGGGGAAAATCTCTCAGTGTTTAAAATTAAAATTAAGCGTTCAGTATAATCTACCGCCCCTCGTAATTCGTGTTGTAGCTTGGCTAAACCACCATTGGCATATTCTTCAAAAATCAACACTCTTGTTGCTTCTGCTGCTGCATCTTCGTTTGATAACACTTTGATATCTTGAGTTGACATCACCGCAATTAATTTAATCAGGCGATCGTAACCACGAGAGATGAATACTTCTAAACTTATTGGTGCAGGTTCACTCTGGGATATTTCCCTAAGGGGCGATCGCTGTTGATATTTAGCACCTAAAGTAGCAGCAAAGGCAATTATATCGGCATAGGTAGCAAACATCCCTGTTGTTCCTTTGGTATCCAAAAGCTTCTGAACTAATTCGGCTTTATCTTTGGCTACTTTTATTCTGGGTAATGCCATGTAAGTAGGTAGTAGGTAGTAGGTAGTAGGTAGTGGGTAGTAGGTAGTAGGTAGTAGGTAGTGGGTAGTAGGTAGTAGGTAGTAGGTAGTAGGTAGTGGGTAGTAGGTAGTGGGTAGTAGGTAGTAGGTAGTAGGTAGTGGGTAGTGGGTCAATACTGATTTGCCAGGAAATGAAGGATGTAATCATACTTTTACCCACCTTACAAGGTAATATCTGTACAAGCCATTTGAAAGCATGTGTGTCAAAATTAAATTTCTGACACAATATATCTCGCAAATATATCATGCTCATTGATGGCAAAAAGTATAGTTATCGCCAGTTAATCGAAGAAACAGGTTTATCTCGAAGTACTCTACACAGACGGATTAAAGCACTTAAAGAATCTGGAGTACCTCTAACAATGGGTGCGATTATCCAGTTTCCGACTAATTGGGCTTTTCACGATCGCCAGGGAAATTTTTATTCGTCTAAAACTGATTTTGCCCTCAAAAATAGAATTCCCTATTATGAAATGTTTCAAAAATCAAAGTCGGACGCCAAATAGTAAGATACGCTTAATGTAAATAAACTCAATATTTAAACTTATGGCAGTATTAGACGACGGAAGACGACAAGGTATTTGGCACAATTATTCTTCAGTAATTGATTTTTTAGACCGTAAATTAAGTAAAACTCCAATACACCTTCGAGAAGCACCTTGCTATTTTTATAAAGGCAAGAAATCAAAGCTAGAAATAACGGTATTTTCTAATCCTCAAATTGCCAAAATAGACGTAAGAATGATGACCTTAAAAAATTACGATAGAGAGCCTGCTTATGAATGCAGTTACGACTTAGATGGGCTATCGATACCTATGTTTCAAAGGGCAATTGATGATTTACTATCTAGCATGGAGAAATGACTATTTTTTGAATTCAAAATTCAAAGTTCAAAATTGGTGACTCTAATTAAATTAAGTCTATCAATGATTTACGGTATACGAGTTTATCTTCCCCTGCTTGATAGAATTCGCGAATCTGCGCCTCTTGCTCATAACCACACTTACGATAGAATTCCCGTGTACCCTCAAAGCTTGCTAGACTCGAAGTCTCTACAAGTAACAACCTCTCCCCACGGGCTGCTAACATTTGTTCGATATAACGCATTATAGATGTTCCAATCCCCTGTCCTTGATAGTCAGGATGGACAGCAATCAAGTAAAGGTTCCAAGTTCCCTCGGTCATTTTTTCTGGCGCACAATAGGCGATGCCTATCGCCATTGGCTCATTTTCTTGGTAGGTAAGCCAGATATCTTGACTATTCTCCTGGGCAAAGTAGTCAGATATCATGTCATCTAGCATTTCTGACGGGAACAATTCATTCGCCTCGATCACTGCCTTTAAAGCGGGCATGTCATTAGGTATAACAGGTCTAATATTTGTGTCTATTGGTATATTCATTTTTTTTATTCAGTTTAAACTCGGATTGTTTTTCTATCCAAAAGTGGAAGTCTAGGATTGTTGTCTGCCTAGCCTGTCTTGAGTAAATTGAACCCGCATTTCGCGAATTGCATTATACTTCTAATAAATTTCATTCAAATCCATTATCTTGAGGTAGTTTTAGCGTATGAAAGTCAAAATCATGTCATCGTGAAAAATCAACAATAGTTCAAGATGTGACAATGAAAATCTGATAAAATTAGCGATATTTACGATAATTTATCGTGCTTCATTAGTAACGTGCGAAATATAGGATTGAATGTTTTTACCACAGAAAAGCCACGCTCATAGCTTTGAAGATGCAAATTCTTTTGATGAAGAATTTATGGGAATTCTGTATGTACCATTTTTGGGTCAATCTAATGCTAGATACATGAGCTTAGTCTATGATTCATATCGACCAGATTTGGTTGATAATGATGTTTCGGGAGCAATGGTTTTAGAGCAGAAGCTAGCTCAAGCAATAAATGGAGATATCGTGACTAGCGATACTCTGGAAACCAATTTTGCTATTGGTGGCAGTAAAATCTATAGCAATAGTTACTTTCAAAATGACAGTAAAGTTTGGTGGCATCCAGAGGAAAGTCTACCAGGAGGCGCTTTAAGACAGGCAGAGGAAGGGCTGGATAGTTGGTTGAGTGAGCAAGGAGCACAGCCAACGGACGAAATCGCTATTATCTGGTCGCAAGGAGAAGCAGATGCCCTACGTAATACTAGTTCCCAAAACCCTCTGGTCAGAGAAAATTATAAACAGTCTACTTTAGCTGTATTTGATTATCTTCGCAGTAATCTAGATTATGCAGATATCACCTTCTACATTGTGCCCACAGGTCGCTTTCAAGATGAAGCTGCGATCAATCGGGGCTGGTCTAGTCAGGAAATTGATTTGGTTAAGCAAGGAGCTGCTATTGTCCGAGAAGTTCAAGCAGAGATAGCTTTAGAGCGAGATGATATTCAGTTAACTTCAGATTATTCTGATCTCAACATGGTCTATGAAGAGGGTCTGATATATGGTGACAGTTACGATCAACACTACAATCACTGGTCACAGGATGTCTGGCATTTAGGTCACGATGGATTAAAAATTAATGGCGATCGCTTGGCACAATATATCGCTGTAGATCGGGGGGAAAGTAATGTGATTAGCTATACTAATTCTTTCGGTGAGCCAGCAGAGTCTATTTCCTTGTCCCGTAATGGTTTGTTAGACATCAATATTTCAGAGGAGGTTAGTCAAGGTTTAATTATAGGAAGTGATTTGCCTGATGTGGTAGTAGGAACTAAGGGAGCTGATAATATTACGGCAGGTGACGGTGATGATGTCATTATTGCTAGTGGAGGGGTTGATAATATTGCTGGCGGTGCGGGAAAAGATGTCTTTTTCTTCGATTCTGCGGTTTATCCTAATGTAAACCTGCACTATGACCGAATTTTGGATTTTGAATTAAATTGCGATCACCTAGATATCTCGGAGTTATTAAAGCTTTCTGATTATATTTCCAGTGACCCAATTAGCGATGGTTACATTACAGTTAATTCTCTGACTGAAAATAGTCTAGAGGTTCAATTCGATGGCGATGGTATTGGGGGAGAAACAGGAAATACCCTGGCGATTTTGGAAAATATCGATCCTATAGCTTTCCAGAGAGAGTTGGCTAATCAATTTATCTTTATGCCAACAGAGTTTTTTTGAAGTTCGGAGTCAGGAATTCGGAGTTCGGAGTCAACAATATACGGCTGATTTAATATGTGATTTTCCTGGCATTTATGGTGGATATTAGCTCTGGTCGAGAAAATTTAGTACTCTTTACCTGTTTGAATAATCGAGGCTGATTGAGGGCATTTTAAAGCTAGTTGAAAGTATGTGTGTCAAAATTCAATTTCTGACACATTATATTAAGCGGTTTGTATTAGGCTAATTGATGGTAACAAGTAGAGCGATCGCTAACTGGTCAAAGATGCAGGTTGATCCAGAAGGCTCAAGGCTTTGGATGGGTATGATTCAAGCTGCGTTCATAGTAGATGGCTTCATGTCGTCAAATATTTTGATGATCAGCTCAATATCTTCGATGGCTATATCAATGCCCTCTGCGTCTGGATTTTTGCTCTCAGTCATCCTAAGAATAGGTGTTTTTAAGCTGAGTGAATCTTTGTCTGCTAAGTTAGTTATTTTAGGAACTGATGATTCTAATTGCGCTTTGCGAGCTTCTTTTTTTCTATCTTCAGAACTCCAGGGTAATTGCACATCAGGATAGTATGTATAGTAAGGATAGAAATCAATATACTCCCGATCCAAGTTTTTATCGCAAATAACTAGCACCGCAGTTTTTATTTTGCAGTCAGGAAAATGATTCTTTAAATACTTAATTGCTTTCTCTATTGATTTTCCAGTTCGACTAATATCGTCAACTAGTAATACATCATAAGATTTTATTTTAATATCTTCTAAGTCATCAATTATCGTATCCTTAGCTGAATCAAACCTGAGTAAATGATCTCGATCTATATCCAATCTATGGGCTAGATAAGTTGACAATAACCAACCGCCTCTATTTACCCCAATGATATACTTATATTTAGGTCTATTCTTGCGTGCGAATACCTCTAAAGATACAACTCCAACTAAAGCACTTGATACTGGTAAAACGCCATCTGACTGAACTTCTTTAGGAGAAATAAGATCAAAGTTATTAAAAGCTAAATCTGATTTTGTCTTTTTCTGACTCTTTTTTTTGTAATTCTCAATAAGAAGATACATACATAAGGTTATCAAAAAGCTAGACAAAACTATTATTATTAAAATATAAATTCCAGCATCTGCTAGGCTAATCATTATCTACCCCACGCAATAAAAATAAAATCAAACATGCTTGTGCTAGAAACAAAACAGCTATTACTCCAGATATGAGAACAAAAGAAATGGAAACTTGCAGTTTATTTCCCTGAATAGTGATTAATTCTTCAGGAGTAACTAAAGCTACAAGAGCTGCAATAGAAATAAATGAAGCAATTGCCGTGGCAACACTGGCAAAGAAATTGGCTACCAGTTTTATTATTTCAACAGTTGAATTGTATTCATTTTTGCCCATTAACTACAGTCGCCTATTATACAACAACCTTATAGGTCAGGAATTACATTACCAGACAGGTCTTTCATTCTCTTAGGATGAAAGGTATTTTTAATAAAATTTATCATTGAAATTTTGCGTAGTGGACAATATTGCCGTACATTAATCCAGAACGAATCAGGCTTTGAAGGGGTATGTTCTATATACTCAGAAGCTTTATTCTTTGGTTGAAGGTTAACTACTTACCAATTAAGCGTTAGGACAAGCTGCAACTAACTTTAGATGTTTCACGAAGGGAACAAAGTCTCGGTCTGAAAATAACAAAGGAAGATTATGTTCAATGCAAAAAGTGGCAATAATCACATCAACGGTTTTTCTAATAGTTATTCCCTGTTTGCGTAACTGACGGTAGTTATCAGCACTTTTCAATGCCATACTCTCACCAAGAAACTCAAAAATCGTTAATGAGCTAAGTAGGCTTTTTGCTGTATTGAAATCTTTATCCTGTCTAAAACCTTGAAGAACTTCAGTCAGGATAATGTCTCCAATCGCTATCGGTTCAATTCCCAGTAACAAATCGAGTTGTTTGGTTTCGGCAGTGTCGCGACCATTGAAATAATCAATCCAAACGCTCGAATCAACAATTATCATTGACTTGATCTCATTTCCTCAAGATCACCATCCCATTTCAGCTTGCCTTTAAATGCCTTAATTTTCTCCTGTTGCTTTAGCTTAATCAAGGTTTTAAGACCTAGTTCAACGACTTCTTTTTTGGTTTTCAAACCAGTTGCTTGAAGTGCATCAGCCATTAGTTGATCGTCAATGACAATGTTAGTTCTCATCTGATCGGAATTGTTATATGTGTAGGGTCTTTGATTATTATACACATTGGAAAGCGATCGCTGACTGCTCGAAGAAACAGGTTGATCTAATTTGAGTATTAATTGATTTTTTTTTTGCGATCACAAGAGTGTTTGTACCTAATTTTGGCTCTAAAGCTTTTTATATTAATATTTTTGGTCATTAAGAATTAATTCTAGTTTTATTTCTCACAACCTTAGTTATGCAAAAATACCATTCATAGTAATGGTTGTAATTATTGCTAATAAGTAAGTGGGGAAATGACAAATACTAAAGATTCAACTGCTTTACAGGAATGGAAATGGATACATAAAGAACTTTCTGATCAGATTGATCGTGAATTTACTCTTCTCGGTCAGAGAATGACTTGGTTGCTGATAGGAAATTCTTTCTTGTTATCTGGATTTATATTAACTTTAGGTAATCTTGATAAGCTTGGAGAATATCTTGTTATTGGCTATATCTTGCTTATAGGTATTATCGTAATAGGAGTGACGGTATGTATATTTACTATTCAAACAATGAGAGCCGCTCTTGAAGTTGTTCAAGATAGAAAGCAATCAAGACAAATATGCGAAAAATGCATTTTGGGTTTTGATCTATATGCAGACATCAAGGATGAAATTTTAAGTACAAAAGAAGATAATCAAGGTCTTGAAATAACAGTTCCTAGAAATAACCGAACAAGTATAATCGGTAATTTAAACTATAAATTATTACCATTGATTGTTCTCTCTTTTTGGCTTGTTATTTTAAATTTATTTGTATACATAGCATTACCTGACTATTTACCATTATTAATTTTTAAAATTGCAATTATTGCAATATCACTCCTGTTATTGACTCTATATTCATTATCCGAATTAAAAGAACTTTTTCAACTAATTAAATCTCAGAAAAAAAACAGATAAACCCAATAATTATTGTCCAAACCATCTTGGCTTTTGATCTAGCGATCGCTTTTCTATAATTAAGGCTCTATAATTTCCCATAGCGATCTAAAAATTTACTCTAACTAACTTGTTTATTATGTGTCAAAATTAAAATAATGACACATTATACATTATTGAAGTTACTCAAGTTGTCGATATGGCTGAGGAGAAAATTTTATTCTGATGATATCTTCCCGTAGACATCTCTCCAATGGCTAATAAAACGCTCATATTCCCCGTTTGGTTGATAATCTTACTGGCTGTTACCTATTTCTAATACCACAATCCTAAAACCTGATTTAAAGCGCTGCTATTGCTTAGGTTGTTTAACCTGACATTCGGTTAATCCTTTAGCTTTACTTAAAAACTTGCGATCAAAAGTATAAAACTGCGAACAATGCTGACTTTGGGCTAAATGAAAAGCATCGGCAAAATCTAAACCTGCTTGATGCCAATTAAGTACTTGAGCGATCGCATTAGCATTTCTTAGATAGACATTTGGTAAGCCAAACAGCTTGCTAAAAGCTTGGTATATCTCTGGTGGTGAAAACTTATAAGCAAAACGCAATACCCATTCTGTTTCTAGGATTACGGTATCGCAGATAAAGATATCTTTTTCTTGAAACAATTTAAGGCTGCGTTGAAATTGCTTTACATCATCTTTAACCAACAGTCTGATAACAATATTTGTATCAACTGCAATCATTGCCATTGCTCTAAAACGCCCTGGCGAACAGCATCGTCTAATTCCTCTAAAGTTTTAGATTCGCCTTCATATTGCAAACATCCTGCAACGTTTTCTAACTTAGTTTCCTGAAAAGGCTGTTTGGGTTTAAGCAGAATACCATCACCTGTATTAATCACAATCAACTCTTGTCCCGCTAACCAATGATGAGCATCCCTTAGCTTTTTGGGAATAATTACTTGACCTTTACTAGATAGTCTTGTGGTTTCCATGAATGAAAAACAGGTAAGATTCTGGTAAGAATTATAGCATCCACATTAACCAGTAACTAAAGCGGTATCCCTTGCTAATCGACCATCTTCCATATGGACAATGCGATCGGCTATATCGAGAATGCGGTTATCGTGAGTTACTAAGAGAATCGTGCAGCCCTGTTCTTTGGCTAATTGCTGCATAATCTCTACAATGTTACGTCCCGATTTACTATCCAATGCGGCGGTAGGTTCGTCGGCTAAAACTAACTGTGGTTGACTGACTAAAGCACGAGCGATCGCAACTCGTTGTTGTTGACCTCCAGAAAGGCTATCGGGGTAGAAATTGACTTTATCTCCTAAGCCTACTGCTTCTAAGATATCCGAGGTCATGGTATTACGTTGTTCAAAAGAAATATCTTGGTGCAATCTTAAAGACATGCGGACATTTTGTTCTGCGGTGAGACAAGAGAGTAAGTTATGGGATTGAAAGATAAAACCGATCTGGTTGCGAACTTTAACTAATTCCTTTTTACTGGCACCATACAGTTCTTGTCCTAGAATGTTCACACTGCCTGACTGTACGGAACGTAAACCGCCAATGAGAGTTAAGAGAGTAGTTTTTCCGCTACCCGAAGGACCCGTCATAATCACAATCTCACCAGCAAAGATGTCTAAATCCACATCAAATAATACGGACTTGCGTAGTTCGCCTTTGCCAAAAGCATGGTTAAGATTACTAATAGTCACAACAAGATTAGGAGACATGATTAACGGTTAGTGGTTGGAGACGTAGCATGCTACGTCTGTACAGTGGTTAATAGATTGCTCTTTCTTATTTATTTTTAATCTCATTGTGGATAAAGAACTTGAAGAAGTTGTGAGTCTAAAAATAATTGTCCCAAGCTCATGACAACAACACTCAAGCTATATTCCCTCCCTATTAAGGAAAGAATATCAAGGTTATTGCCACCATTAGAGGCTTAGATTAGAAAATCTGTAAGAAGAATTAACCAGAAAATTCGTTGAAGCTTGTGAACTGGGAGACTTACCAGGATTAATCGATCTACTAGCAGCAGATATTACTCTCTACTCAGATGGCGGTGGTCAAGTTAAAGCACTGCTCAAACCAATGCAGGGTGCTACCAAAGTAGCTCGTTTTTTAATTGCTTTGGGTCGCAGCAAACTAATTCCTAATTATGATTCAGAATTAGTTAAAGCTAACGGTCAAATTGGCATCATTTATTCTCTTAGAGGCAATATTAAAAATGTAGTTACTTTTGAATTCATTAGTAGCCGTATTCATTCTATTTATTTTGTGAGAAATCCTGATAAGCTTAAGCATATTTTTGATACTTTAGCAATAACTAATTAGGCGTTGCCAATGGATAATAATCTGTGCCGACACTATCTACGGAAAAAATAATAATTACCGATGCTCTGCAACGCCTAAGTCGTTTATCTAATCTGGTTGTTTTGCTAACAATTCGTTGCTTGGCAGTTCTTTATTGAAATTTGTCTCGGAATCTTTAATATGAACATAAAGATTAGGAACTATTTGTCCTTTACGGTCAAAACTCACCATTTGAGTTCGATTAATATCGTAGTTCTCATTTAACTCGTCTAAGGCAGTATATAGGATCTCACCTGATTCATCTTTTTCGATGGTTTTATCTGGGTTGAAAAAGCGACCATAATTGGGTTCTACTACCACTACCTTAGACTGGGGAATTGGCTTGATAAAATAATCCCGTTCTTTTTCACTTTGTTGACTTAAATCGTTGGCACTCAAACTGGAAATGGTTATTTGCATCAAAATTGCGGTAGCAATAGCAAGGGGTGCAATAAATTTTCTGAACATAGGTTTCTTTTGTGAATTTATGAATGAATGACATGAATTAAAAATTGCTAAGAGCAGGCGAATTTAGCCAAACAGACAGTGGTGGTTTGGCTGAGTTGACCAACACTTACCAAAATCTATTGGTCTAAAGAGATATTGCAATTCTTTAAGTATTGTTTATGAGTGTAACAAAAGATTACAAACAATTCAGAAAACTATAACCAAAGTCAGAAAGCTATAACTAAAATACTTCCGCAGGAGCGGCAGATTGAAGCTGGAGAATTGCGATCGCATCTACAATGACGACAGAGAAGCTTAATCTAAGTAGGTGGGTAAAATTAATTAGAAGATGGTTAGGGTAGGTAGTAGGTAGTAGGTCAATACTTCTCGGTTAACAAGTTAATTATTTGGTTCAGCTATGGGGAGATAGGGAGATAGGGAGATAGGGAGATAGGGAAATAGGGAGATAGGGAGATAGGGAGATAGGGAGATAGGGAGATAGGGAGATAGGGAGATAGGGAGATAGGGAGATAGGGAGATAGGGAGATAGGGAAGTAGGGAGATCATTATTCCCCAAGTCCCCAAATCCCCAAGTCCCCAAGTCCCCAAGTCCCTACTCCCCCAGTTCCCTACAGCTATCCCTAGAAAATAGAAATCT